>RCNJ01000577.1_pt1 | contig 12031 bp, 7 predicted proteins | sample 2041171 | NCBI WGS metagenome assembly RCNJ01 (sample SAMN09708213, study PRJNA481090) | feces metagenome | biome: feces | host: Pygoscelis adeliae | place: Antarctica: Rookery Lake | collected 2010-03-01 | reverse complement strand
TTCAGACTATAATTTGTAAGCATCTTCATTCCTCGTCCTCCCCATCTTATCTATAGCATCCGGAGCTGGTTAAGTAAGCGCGATTTCAGCTTCGCCGATGAGCAAGACGCCGCCGCATCAGAGACGTGGAGTTTGCGCAGTGGGCAAATCCCGACCCGAAGCGAGGCGACAAGCGTCACTGATACCCCATTCAGCACCGCAAACATTCACGCCCGCTACAGCTTTGTATTTATACAGCCTCAGCACCAGCCATTATGTTTTCGCAAACCATTAAACGTACACTGCTAAGAACGAATCCAGTCGCAACCAAAAGCTTTCACAGAGGATTTTCAGAGACGACTAGAATCATGGGTGTTCATAACATTGCAAAGTAAGTTGCCCATCGGATGGCTCGCAGATGGATAGATAAATGGATGCTAACATGGTTATAGCAAGGCCGAATTCAACGCCGCCCTCAAGGAGCACGACATCGTGATCATGGATGCTTTCGCAACCTGGTGCGGCCCATGCAAGGCCATTGCCCCAATCCTCGTCAAGTATGCTTTCTCCCAGCTATGAGCCTCCGTCAGCACGTCATCCATATACTAATATAACTCCTTCAGGTTCTCCGAGCAATACCCATCGGCCCACTTCATCAAGGTCGACGTCGACGACGTCCCAGATGTTGCCCAGGAGGTCGGCGTCCGCGCCATGCCAACGTTCTTCATCTTCAAGAACGGAGAGAAGGTTGATGAGGTTGTTGGTGCTAACCCACAGGCGCTTCAAGCTGTTATTGAGAAGGTCGCCACTGCGTCCGCTTAAATGGTTGGCTAGTGGAAAAATGATAGAGGAGAGGATGGATAGGGAAAGATTGAGCATTGTGTAATTGTTTCCAAGCAGCCTCCAATCTTTTCAGTTGATCCCCAATATATATGTGCAATGACAAGCCGACAACATCGAGCCCATTGAAAATCAAACCATCAAGTATATCATTTGGAAAAATATGGCGCTAGTCTTAATAAAGCTAGATTAAGCAAGAAATAAAGAACCCAAAACGCCATTGGGCCTTGGGTTGCTGACTAATTCTTAGAACCTCAGCGGTAACCATTCTGGGTTATTACGGGTTATTAGCGGGTTAGTATGGTAAAAGTGCTGAACACTGGCAATCCATGCTACACCTAAGAAAAATAATATCTCATATTTTGACTTTCTGATAATGGCATATCTTCGGCGTCGCTAACTGCTTAAACTGCCATCAATTTAGATAGTAAGTGTTTTACCGAAGCCGTCCTTCATTCGTAGGCTGAATAGAAGGTAGTTCTTATATATTACCTGTAGTTGTTGCCTCGATTTCAGAGCCGAACTCGATTTGGCAGAGCATCTAATAGATTGGTAGCACATATTATACTCTGAGAAATCGTGCGCTCAGTGATGACTCAACGATGAAAGGGCGAGATAGAGTGGTTAGCTGTCTCCTGGCTCGCCCTTGCGGGCGAAGGTAACCAGTTGGGATCGAGAAAGTTATTCATGGCCGGAATCAGGGCGTTATGGTGGACGATTAGCGTTGCCGAGGCACCGACGTACTCCTGCCACGATACTCAAGAGGCAGACCAACTTGTCAGTGGGTTCCTTCCAGCCACTATATGGGTTGAGCTCCTCGAGGTAGGCACGGCGAGCACAGGTAGATCATATTTCACGGTTGTCAAACTCATCTTTCTCTCGATCCCTCTCTGTCGTCAAGACATCACTCTTCAGCCCATCGGTCCATCATCTCATATCTCATTACATTCGTTATAGTCATATGTCTTGGATACTGTCATATGGTGCTTCTTACTGCTTCACAGCAACCCGTTAGGAAAACCACCAGATATCCTTACAAAGAACTTGGGCAGCCAAAGGCCTGAAGACGACATGCGAGTCTCACCACCACCAACCCGGCCAGCTAAGGGGTCTTATTCATACGTCGAAGTCCTCAAGAAACGCTGCCCACGCAGAAACATGTTTGAAGACGAAGAGCCTGTCAATGCCAATATGTCGGACGGCGTACGCTGGCTCCGTCAAGTGGCAAGGATTCAAAGGATAACCACCATCGTTCAAGAGTCCCAGCGAAATGCGTCCTGGCATTCGGTGGAGCCGGCCAGCAGCAGGTTGGAAAACACTTCACAGATGATGGACACCTGTGGCGATACAGTATCCAGTTTCTATGTCTTAGAACCAGCGACTGAGGTGCTGCAAGGTGAGAAAATTGACAGCGCCGCAAGTAGTGAATTTGGCGATGCTGGAGGTTTAGATATGAGCTGATAAGCGTAGATGTTGCACCGGAGCCAAAATCATGGGCGAGAGTCCTGATGAGCAAGCCACCACCAGTCCAGATAGAGAATAAAGCCTTAGTTGTTATTGGAAAGGTCAAGCCTGCTAATCAACAGGTCGATGATAACGACAGCGCTGTTGACATCCAAGACAATAGCACCAATCACACGGAGAATCTGAGCTCAGGCGCCCAATGGATTATAGATAATCCTCCTCAGTATGTCAATGGAAGTTTCAGGTGCCCGGAATGTTACTACTGCAGTGGTGAGTCCGAGGACGAAAGTAAGCAACTTGAGTGGACAGTTGGAGAGACCGAGCTTGAGGACGAGAGGATGGACTTCAAGCACATTAAATCTCACAAAGATGCCGCCAAGGGTAAGCTTCACCCTCTGAACAAAACCTAAGGCAATGTACTGATACGTACTTCAGGCATTGCTGTAGACAAGATCCTTCTCCAGAAGCGTCCGATGGTCTGGGTAACGGCTACGAGAACAGGAAACGAGGACGCTGAACTCCGCGGTGGGGCCGATGACGACGACGAAGGTGATGATGATGAAGCTTACTTCATTGCATCAGAAGAAGACGAAAGAGCTCACGGCGCTACTTCAAAGATCGGTGAAAACAAGGACGAAGATAGCGTTACTGATGATGATCACCTTGCTACACCCACAATTGGGACTCCAGTACGATGCACTATCGGTCTTTACCACGATGCACTGTGTGATATGCATCAAGTCACAATTAGAGCCGCTGTCTTGGAGCCGGAAGATGCGGCTTCGGGCGATCATTCAGCAAGCGCCCCGCAGACAACACCTAAGGCAAACCCCCTTCAAGATGTTGGTGGCCTGCTTACCGATAACGAAAAGGCAGAAGCGAATAGTCTGACCCAGTTCATGAGAAACTCGCCTGCTACGTCATGTGGTAGGCCGGCTCCAAGTTTAGGCTCAGCGGTTTCTCCGAAAACTAAGGTAGCCGATCCAAAGGCCAACATTGACGAAATCGAACTTCGAGGTGGAGGATATGAGGACTTACATTACCCGTCAAGTGGTGCCAACATACGAAGTGTGTCCAAGGTGGTGAAGGCGCCTAAAAAGATGCCAACCAGTGGTCCAGACAGGAGGACCCAGGATAGGACCGAGCTTGATGAAGCGGGCGCTGCTGAAGTACTACTGGGCCTCGCTATGGAAGCTCAGGAAGATATGGAACGGATAATTCCTGTCAGGAGGCTCACAAAGATGCCGTCATTGCTGGAAGGATTCTGTGAGGCAGAAGAGCTACTGTTGCTCAGTATGCCATGCCATGAAGTTGACCAAGAGGGGATTCCTGCCCGCAAGTCCGCAATGGTGCCACTGTGGCTTGCTGATCTGGAGTGCTGTACCCCGCCAAATCATCCAGGAGATATGCCACCTCTATACTTTATCCCTGTCGTTCAAGGTAACCAGGTGAGCTATTGCAGGACCACGACGAACGAACTCGAACTCCGAGGTGGTGCCGGCAATATAAGCCCTTACTGGGCATCTCTTAGGACCCGGGGTAGACATAGAAGTAGCCCCCGTTCGAACAGAGCTCCTGGACTTACATTATCTCAAGCTCTAGCCAATCGAGCGGATAATGAAGCTGCTGCTGCTGAAGCGCTAGTAGAGCCGGGAAACCCAACGCAGGGAAATGCAGAAGAAGTGGATCATGCCAACGGACCTAGAATGATGTCGACATGGCTTGATGGTTTGGAAAGCAGTACACCTACAGAGGAGCAACCAAACACAATCCAGAGAGCTGCTACTCCTCCTGTAGACATGAAGTCTCACTTTGACACGTTTCAGGAAGCAGCTGCTTCTGCTGCGGACATTCAGACTGCGGATGCAAAGAAGACGACGATTGCTGTGGCACTTCGGGCTCTAGGGTATGTGTTAAACCCTGAGGCGCCAATAGTGTCTGCAAACACACCTAAGCCTCGCCCTCTGACACAAACGCAATTGAAGAAGAAGAAGAAGAAGTCAAAGGGGGCGACTATCAAGAAATGGGCGAGGACGGTGCTGAGGCTGGACAATGGGAACGAGGAACTAGATGATGGGGATGCTGAAACTGAACCAATGTTGTTACCTCAGTTGCGTGGTGGCAGTACTGCTCAGAGGATTAAGCCATCACGGTCGCCACCACCACATCTTAAGCATAGTTCTTTTTTAGGCCTTGACTGGGTTGAAGTCGAGCCCGATCCAGTATCTTGTCCCGGTCCAGGTCCGGAACCTGAGGCCCCCACTGGTCCGGTCCCCGTCACGAACTCAATGGAAGAAGAATGGGAAGATACGGACTGTGAAGATACTGATCGGGAACCGGTGCCGTGTCCTGGTCGGAGTCCGAAACCAAATGCCCCAACCGGTTCTGTACTTGTGAAGAATCAGATAGCTTCTACGGAAAAAGATGGTGAGCCTGATGCTGTACCATATCCTGGTCCAAGCCCAGATCCTGATGGTCCGACTGGTCGTCTTCCGCTAAAACACCATCTACTTGGAGGTTCGGGGGACGGTCGGCAAAACCCAGTGCCGTATCCTGGCCCAAACCCAGATCCAGATGGCCCAACTGGTCCTGTGCCAGTGAAGCATCAGAAGGCTCCAAGCTCGATAGATATGGATAGGCACGTAATGAAGCGTCCATGCCAAGGCCCATCGTCACTGCATCTAGGGGCCAAGGGCCTATCTCGGCTGAGCATTCGTGGCAAAAAAGTCTCAAAATCTCAGCCATGCCTAGGTAAGCTCGAGCTTGCTGGATCAACACCACGGCACATGCATAAGTCCCTGTGGCTCAGAAGGCTGGTGAAGATTCGCCCATGGCACAGTATGCTACACGACGAACATTTAATATTGCCCTCCATAGACGTCAAGAAACCTGGGCTGAAATCAGTGGAGCGACCTCCCCTAACGGTTGCCGAAGCGGCTAGTCTCTCGGCCGAGGCGGAGTTGGTGAGGCCTGTCCAAGACCAAGCCCTCTTGAATCTTAACTCCCGCGCACAGCAACGTCACGAACTCGATGCAATTCAGGATACGTTATTTAGGACTATCATGGAGAAAGAGACGGCCGACGAAGTTTGCGCTGGTGGGGTTGCTTGTAACGGCTGTCAAAGGCGTTTTAAAAATACGGTCAAACTTCTGTACCATATTGGTTGCTCAATTACCGGCGCAAGGACAAACCGTCTGGTCAGAGCGGCATACAAAACTGGACACTTGTGTCCGGCTGTGATGTCCAAGCTAAAGCTGGCAGCATGGCCTTATGATTTCATCTCAAGCTCAGTAACAACTAATTCTTCGGTCGAAGATGCTGTGGACTGGCTCAAGCATAACCCATTATCCAATTTTCCATCTATCACAAAAGGCGCCTCCGATGGCTGGAAGACTGTCAAATCACCAGCAGCCGGCACAGCTTTGAGCAGCTACAGTTCGCGCGGACCTCTCGGGTTCTTTGACGGAAAATTCGTGACCTTCATCTATCCGTCCGGCTTTCGGTCAGAACACGAGACAAGCCAATTGCACGCCGACCCAAGTTTGATGTCGCTGAAACCAGAATCTGTTCTGATCCCACTACGTCTGCACAGGGCTCAAACAGCAGTACATGTCGCCACGATGAACCCCAACTTTGATATTCACGCCCTTGTCGTTGAGTCCTCTTATCCTGCTCTTTCAGAGCTGAAATGTGAAGGCTGCGGTGACTATTTCCCTTCGGGAGACCTGCTGCTCAGACATCTGGGCTGGCGTAATGATGAAGATAAAGTCATGATGGTGGGTGAGTTGGAATACTTGTGTCCTGCGATGCTTCCGCAGAAGACAGACGAAGATCTTACTTGCAACTCCTGTAAACTTACGTACCCTGATGAGGTGCAGCTGTACAGGCACCTGAGAGGCACACCGGGGCCGCTGAGACGGAGTTGGCGTTTCATGCGTGACGGAGCTCCAATGCCATTAGTCTGGCGCAACAGGGTACCGACAGCGAAGTTCTGGGATGAGGACGGGAATGTTTGGAAGGTGCCGCTGGCAGAGTTTGTTGACGAGGTTGCCGTTGAAGGACCTGTTCCATCTGAGCCTGTGCGTCCAATTGACTCATGCTCATAGCTCAAGCTCACCCCGGAAACCGACTCTTTCATATACCAGACACCATTGTCAGTTACAGAGGCCTACTTTAATAGTGATGGAACAGGAGATTCTTACGCCCGCGGGCGCAGTAGAACCATATCAATGGAGGTTAGCTCAACTGGTTCCAGCGATGAGGAATGCGCAGACGCGTGTGAGTACGAATAGCAGCCGTGGACCCAGGTTGTCAAGACGAAGAATGGCCAGGATCCACAACAGAATGCAAAGAGAAACGCCATGACTTCGCTTGGTTCGATCCTGGAAGAGGTACGACATAAATTTACCAACTGCGGCAACATCTTCGCAAAAAAAGAAGAGCACCTCTGACGGCATTGGGGTCGCAAGAGAAGATGCAGTGGAGCTTGCCGCAGTGAAGTTGTGACGCACCAAGGACGTGAGTGTTGGGTGTGCTTTGAAGTGTTTAAGAGCCCTGCGATGTTCAATGAGCACTGGGTTGTGAAATGTTCGCTAGAGGTTAGAAAAACTGCAAGTATACAAGCTGAAATGAGAGCCGACCTCTGTGGAAGAGATGCCCCACCAGACTGTCTTACGATCCAGGAGGAGGCTGCGTTTGCGCAGGCGGAGAAAAATGGGAGGAATGGGAAGATCCAGGAGTGGGTCATGGATTCGCCCGAGGGGAAGACTACAATTGAGTGGTGGAATTGTGAGAGCGTCAAGCAACTGGCTATTCCCATGATCAGGACAAGCCGCTGGAAATCTCCCGAGTCTCCTCAGACAGCACTTGAGCCCAGTGCCACCAATGGCGAGACCACAGAACCTACGGTTTCCCACTCTGCTGTGTCGGGGAGAAAACGGCTTCGTATGACCTTCTCTAATGCGGCGGACAGAGTCAAGTTCTCTTTCGGCAACCTTCATAGCGACCCTACTCCCAATGTTTCACTCCCAGACATGCCAAGCGCTGAGATTGTGAGTGATGGGGTTGAAGAAAGGGCGGTAACACCTGATCGAGGAGACGGCCATCCGTTGCAGACGCCTATTATCAAGCCGAAGCCGAAGACGAGAAGGCGTCAGATGGGTTGTAGGACGAGGGAGTTTGAGGGGAACGGAGAGAGCCTGGCTGCTGAGAGCTCCTCTATCGAAAAGATAACTACCCCTGGCACGATATACTTCGGCGAGTTTATGATGGAGATTGAGCCAAGGAGATCGGTGAGGGAATCGGTAATGGAGGCCGAGTTCCCGCGACAGAAGAGGGGAGCGGATAGGATATACAGTAGATAAGTGTTGACTGGAAGATGAGAGTATCCTGGATACAGTAGTAAAGTTCGGGGCTGAGATCTCGCCACAGCGAAACATTGTAGCGTAGTAGAGATATTTGTTGGCTTTATAGCCATATAGCGAAATGACATTGTTGTATTTACTTCTTTACTATTCCTTCTCCCACTCAAGCTCACCATTTCTCTCGCCAGTCTCGCTTTATCTTTCTTTGTCTGTTATCTCTCTTAGCGCTTTTTCGTCTTGATCATGAGCTAGGCAGTGGCTCTTGACAATATTCTCGCATACTTCATTTTGTAATGTTCCGCTAAGCAGTTTTCAATTTTTTCCGCCAACTTCTACCACAATTTCGATATTGACTCCCTCCTCACATGGGTCGCCAAGAGCTAATCATGGTTTTAAGGCAGCTGTCAACGCCAATCTTAGCACAAAAGCTTGTTATTTCGCATCAAGATTATCAAGGGCTTGAGCAGGTTCGATCCATTCTTCATTACTCTCATCATAGATACTGCAAATCTAACCCCAAGTCCCTGCACCGCCACTACGCCCTTGCTTCCTCTGCGCACTAAGTCTCCAGTCATCCTCCCCATTCGCAAACCGATCATGCAGGGGCACAATCCTCTCCTCCCTCCTCCTCTTACTCAACTCGTTCTTCCCCGCAACCTTAAAGAACGTCGGTGCCGCCTCAACTAACCATTTCGGCTCGATCGTCGAGCAGCAGTGCATGTACTCCTTACTCGTCATCACGAGCGTGTGATAGATCACCCACTCTGCTTGTTTGCCAAAGAGCGCGGATGAAGGGTGCAGAGAGACTGGCGTGCCTTCAATGAGCGTCTTGTAGCCCTCTTGTGGGTCTTTGCGTGCGGCGTTGCGGAAGAAGCCTGAGCACAGAGCCTGGCGCACTTTTTGGGTTGCGCGGCCGCAGGATGTGATGCTGTGTTTGTAACGCTCCATGATCTTCACTAGCTGGTCTCTGACATCTTTTGCGCGCTTCATGCTTCTAGCCTGGATGAAGTTCTCAAAGCACCATGGTGAGGCGTACTTGGCTTGTTTCCATCCATTGTACACATTCAGCAGGGTAAGATGATCTCCTGCTGGGTCGTGGAACTTGGCCTTCTTTTGGTCGGCTACGGCTTGTTTCTCCTTTGGACGGTAGAACGGCGGTGGCATGGACAGCATGGCGACGATGGAGAGGATCTCGTCCGAGCACTGGAGGTCGACGGCTGCAATCAGGACCTTGGCCAATGCAGGCTCCATAGGAAAATCGGCCATTTTGCGGCCAAGACGTGTGAGAAGGCCTTCGTCATCAAGAGCTGATAATGCGTAGAGCTCTTCGAGAGCTGTCAACATGGTGTTGGTAGGTGGTGGATCCATGAAATCAAAATGTAGCAGATCGTTGATTCCCATAGCCTTAAGCATGAGAATCGTATGCGAAAGGTTCTGACGCTGAATTTCAGGAATAGAGGTTGGCAGCATTTCGGACTGAAATGCAGCTTCGGTATAGAGACGGAAGCACTTTCCAGGTCCCGTGCGTCCTGCACGACCAGATCTCTGGCGTGCTTGTGCCTGAGAGATTGGAGTGACGACAAGAGAATCCATGCCGAGCTTTGGATCATAGGCATTCTGCTTGACGAAGCCAGGATCAATAACGTAGTAGATGTGGTCGATTGTGATGGAAGTTTCGGCAATGTTGGTGGCGATGACAACTTTGCGGCTACCAGGCGGAGCTGGATCGAAAATCTTACTCTGCATCTCGCTGGGTAAGGCAGAGTAAACAGGTAAAATGATAAGTTCCGGTACGGATGGTCCTAGTGCTTTCATTCTTTCATAAAGGATTTCGCAGCTTGTGTCAATTTCTTCTTGACCTGTTAAGAAAAGAAGGATATCTCCAGGTGGCTCGGTCAAATGGATCTGCATTACCGTCACCAGAGCAGCATCAAGGTAGTCCGATTCCGGCTCTCTCGAGTACATGATCTCGACCGGGAATGTGCGTCCAGGAATGGAGAAGATAGGGCACTGATTGAAGTACTCAGAGAACTTGTCTGCATCAAGCGTAGCCGAGGTGACGATGACTTTCAAATCTGGTCTGCGCTTGAGTGTCTTCTTAAGTAATGCGAACAAAACATCAGTGGCGATCGTACGCTCGTGAGCCTCATCAAGCATAATACATGAGTACCTCCTGAGATCAGGATCAACCAGCACTTCTCGTTGCAGCATGCCATCAGTCATGTACTTGATCTTCGTGTTTGGCGAGGTGCAGTCTTCGAAACGGATGGTGTAACCGACTTCCTCTCCGAGCTTGCAGCCAACTTCCTCCGCTACACGCTTTGCCACAGACATTGCGGCAACACGACGAGGCTGAGTACACCCAATCATACCGTTATTCGCGAAGCCAGCTTCAGCGAGGTATTGGGTCAGCTGAGTGGTCTTTCCAGAACCTGTTTCTCCGACCACAATGAGAAGCTGGTTATCATGAACAGCTTTGATGAGCTCTGGGCGAAACCTGTAGACTGGGAGCGACTCTCGCTGCTCTTTTATTGTCATGTTCGTCCTCCTGCCCATAGGCGTATCTCTGCTTTGCGTTGCACGCTTCCATTCAGGGACAGCGTCGTTGGCAGCTGCTGGCTTGATCATCCTGCGATCAGCTGCGAAAGTTCTATCTTCGGGATTGGCCATTGGGTCGTTCCACTGAGCGGACAAATCAACTTTAGCTCCCTCTTCGGCGGCCTTCTCCTGTGCTTCTTGTTGCCTCAGCTCGCGTCTGTCCTTTGCGAGCGTGGCACCAGACATGGCAGCGCGATTGAGAGATCCATCAGGAGCCTTAACAACTCTGATTGGGGAAAGCTCAAGCGACTGCTTGGTCTGACCTGCGAGGAAAGGTGGCTCGTCCTCCCTCAGCTCAATATCAATATCCTCCTCGAGCTCCATCTCGCCTTCGCTGTTCAAGGCTGCATTGTAGTCTTCGTCGAGTTCTGGGTAGTCTGAAACCTTTACCACTCCAGAAGCAATCAGCTGTCTGATCTCCCACCTTTCAGGCGAGGTCATTCGTTTCCTCTGTCGTGGAGCAGGAGTATTGTCCTTGGCAGTCGCAGGATCGTCGATCAAACCGGTTGCCCATCCTCTTGTGCCACCTCCTAGGGTCTCAGAATTCGCTCCAGACTCAATCCTGGCCTGTGGTGCTAGATCACGTCCGGTTTCTTGGTCTACCTCCTTCATCGACAGTCCGATCTTTCCGTTCTCAATCTTGACAACCTTGACCTTAACCTGTTGGTTTCTTTCAACAACATCCGCAGGGTTATTCACGCGCATGCCTTCGACCAGTTGGGAGATATGGACTAAGCCGTCCACTCTTCCTCTAATGCCATGCAGATTGACGAAAGCGCCAAAGTCCTTGACTCCTGTGACATGTCCATCATACACCTTGAACAGCACTGGTGCATCGTCCATCTCGGGTATTGGTGGTCGCCTAAACTGATCATCATCGTTTTGTGTTGGGCGATTGCTCTTGTGCTCATTTCTGTGATTGCTCCTCCGTATTCTGCCGTATTCGTCGACCTCATCATCCTTGCGGCCATTCTTCGTCCCAGCATTGTTGTCGTAGTCCGGTAAAGGCGGTCGCCTCCGTCCCTTTCTCCCTCGCCTATCGTCCATATCATCCTCCGGGCTGCGACTGCGCTTTCTCGCGTTCCTTGGCGGTCTAGTGCCTCTGGCCTTCTGTCCCAATACATCTAGCATCGCCATATCGTCATCCAAATCATCCACAGGCTTCTTGCTCTTATCCTTTCCACCCATTCCTTCTAGTAGGGCCATGGTATCATCCCCATCATCGTCGAGCACATCCGGCGGCTCCTTATCCGGAATGGCCAGTCCCTTGAACACATCCTCCTTCTGCTTTCCATTCGAAGCCTTCCCGTTCGCAGCTTTACCTTTGTGTCTAGGGTGCATCGTCTTCACCAGTCTATCGACACTAGTCACCAGGCTTTCTGGAAGCTCCGCGCCAATCGCATCCAGCTTCTTGCGAAAGTCGTCAATATTGGTGCATCCCTCATGTTGGGCTATGATGAACTCGGCCAGAGTCTTGTCGTTGATTCCTAAGTGGTTTCCGAGCTCGGACGTCACCTTCGACACCAGCGACAGAATCTCGAGAGACTCCAAATCATCCATGGCGAAGTGAGACGTTCGCGCGGAAAAGGCGCGCTGGGTGCTGAACAAGTTGTTCGAAGGTGGTATCGCGACGATGGCGATAGTGGTTATGGCTACAGCCGCGAGGACGAGGCTGATTAGTCAGCGTGAAAGTGTGGAAGTACAGTATAGTCTCGGTAATACGATATGCGATGTGCCGATATATTCGATAGTGTGATAATTTTCTCGGAACGGATTAATCCACCACC
>RCNJ01000576.1_pt1 | contig 12040 bp, 14 predicted proteins | sample 2041171 | NCBI WGS metagenome assembly RCNJ01 (sample SAMN09708213, study PRJNA481090) | feces metagenome | biome: feces | host: Pygoscelis adeliae | place: Antarctica: Rookery Lake | collected 2010-03-01 | reverse complement strand
CCCCCCCCCCCCCCAGGGGTCTGACCTATTGATACCCACAATTGCAAAATGACCCCCTAAACAATTGCAAAATGACCCAAGGAGACAATTATGAATGAAGAACAAGAGACAAAAATAACACCAATGTTAGTACAACATTTACAGATATTTGCTAGTCAATGATTAGAAGAGATTACTAAGGATTGATCTGAATTTGTTAATAAGAATGGATTAGATATAGATAAAGATGAGTGAGTACATACTACACTAGATGTTTATACTAAAAATTTACACAAATTACAATCTTTAGCAAGTTTCTTAGAAGAGTTATACCACAATTTAATATTTGAGTTAAAGGAGTAAATATGAAACCATTTGTAAGAGATTGTTTAAAACAGATTGTAGATGATTGTAAATTTAAGACTATATATGTAGGGTATAGAAAAAGAAAAAAAACAGAACACTTATTATATGAAAGTGAAGGAATGTATGGACTTAATTATGCTATCTATTATGATAAAACTAATGATAGAATTACCTTAATTGATGAAAGAACACCAAAAAATGTGAAGGATATCTTTCAAGGAGCAACTTATGAATAAGGGTAAGATCATACCAAAACAAAAATGTAAAAATAAAATTATCATCACAATTAATTCTGGTTGAACTACACCTGAAGAATTAGATGAAAGATTAGAAAGAGAAAAAAGAGAAAGACCAGAAGAATATGCAGCATATGTTGATTTAATGCAAAGATTTGAAAGGAATGGAGATTAAAATGGAACAAAAGATTAAAGAGTTTTTAAGAGCAAAAGAAGTAGTGAGATTAGGTAAATTTTACTATGTAAATTTTGAAAGAGATATGGAACCAGAACACATTTATACAACATTTAAGTATGGTGTTACAATTAATGGGGACAATATCATTAAAAATGATAATGAGATAGTTAATGCTTGTCCTGTAGGATTTAAGTCTCAACAAAGAATTATGTTCTTTGTGGATGAGAAACAAAAAGAATTAGCAAACAATTTTGTTGATGCAGGATTATTTAGAAAATTTAAACCAAGAACAACTTACTACACATTAGAAGCAGCACCATTAGAATATGCAGTTAATAAGTTGTGAAACTAATAAAGAACTTTTATTTTGATGTTGAAACATATAAGTACATTGATAAAGATATTATATATAACATACCTTATTTAATAGGGGTTTGTGATGAAGCACAAAACTATAATGTGTTTTATAATGTAGATGATTTTATAGATTATCTATTTTCTCAAAGTGATGATAAAAGTGTAGTCAATGTGTGAGCATTTAATGCTAGTTATGATATAACATCAATTAACCCTTTAATATCAGATATTAGATTAAGTAGAACTGGTGCTTTAAGTGAAAAGAATGAACTACTTAAATATAAAATAAAAATGAAAAAAGGTCCTTTTATACAGTTTTATGATTTATGAAGATATGATAAAACTCAAAGTATTAGAAGTTGATATGATGTATTAGATCCTGATAGTTTTAAAGGTAGCATAGACTATGATAAATACAACTTACAGATTAAGGGATCTACACTTTATTATAATGATGAATATGGTAATGAAAGAACCTCAGATTTACAAGAGGAATTAGAATATCTTAAAAGGGATGTTATTATTCTACCTAAGATACATCAATACATAATCAACTTTAAGAATAAGATATCTACATTTACAAAGGATCACTTTAACTTACCAGAATATCCTAAACTAGACCTATTACCTACAATATCATCAGTTAGTAAAAAGGTTGTTAGTGATATTTTTAAAAATAAATATGGTTATGATTTTAACTATATTTTTAGACAGTCCTTATTAGATGGTGATTTTAAAGTTAATGATATTGATGCAATATCTGTACTTAATAACTCTAAAATGGGTGGATTTACATCATTTAATTATGATTGTTTAAGTTTTAATAATGAAAGTTATACATACTTTGATATTAACTCCTTATACCCACATTTAATGACTAAGTCCCTACCAGTTGGTAGTTTGTGAAGTAGTAAAGAGAGATGTATTAAAGCATATTATAAAACATATCCTAGATTAAAAAAGTTTCAACCAGAGATTAAAACTGTATATAAAATTACTTATACCAAAACAGAATGAAAAGATGATTTTAAAAATATAGGTAAGGGACCATTTAAAAGTAGAGTACCTTATCAACAATTATACATATATAAAGATTTGTTAGAAAAGTATCAATTGATATTGGACTTTAAAGACTTAGAAATATTAGAAACTTATTATATAGCACATATTCCAGTCCTTAAAGATATCATTTTAGAATTATATAGTCTTAAAAGTAATAGTCCAAAAGATACCATTGAATATACTGCTAGCAAGTTAATTCTCAACTCTATATATGGTAAGACTAATGAAGAAGAGCATTTAGAACAATATAAGATTAATAATAGTAACATAGAATTAGAAGTAAAGTCTGATATTAAATTTTTAAGTATCTTTGCTGGTATATGAATTTGTAGTATGGGACACATGGGAATGATTGATTTAATTTACAATGCTAAAAAACAGCATTTAAAATGATTTTATTGTGATACAGATAGTTTTATATTACCTACTAATCAAAACATCATTACAAATATAGATAATGTGGAATTAGGAGCATTTAAAGTTGAAGGTATCTTTTATAAAGGATCTAATCCTGGATTATCTAAAAAATACATACTAGAAAATGATGATGAACTTAAAATTGCTACATCTGGGATTTCAACAACAATTATTGAAGCATTACCATATGATTTAAAATATAAATTCTTTAATGGTGCTTATAATCTTTGTTTTAAGCAAGTAAAAACAACAGCAACCACTAATCATTTATCACAAAAGATTATTAGGAATGTTGATTTTGAAAGTAATAATAGAATTGATGTAAATTATAACATATATCTACAAAAATATTTTGATAAAAATAAATTAAAATGAAAGGTGGTGGAAGTTGAAACAATGAGTAGCAAAACTTATTAGTAAAAAATTTAATAAACACTATAATGATGATTTAAGATACAAACCTGAAAAACAATGATCTGCAAGAGATAAAAAGGTGCATATTAAAAACCCTTCTTTACCAAAGGGGTTAAGACAGATTAGTCCTAATAATGTAAATAGTGCTAAGTGAGAGCAGCATTTTAAGGGACTACCTAAACTATATAAAGATATTATTACAACAGGAACAAAAGCAGCATTTGAAAGACACTATAAAGAACTAAGACCTGTTTATGATACTAAGAATGATAAAATTGTATTATTTGATATTAATAGTAGAAAAGTACTAAGTAAAAAAGAAATTATTGCAAAAACTAAGAGTTTATCTAAGTATGAGTACAACCAATATAGAAAAGACACCTTTTTACTGAGACCTGAAAAAGCAGTTGCTGATGAATTAGGGTCTTTTACACAAAGATTTAATAAGACTTTAAGACAGGAGCAGTCAATGGTTAATAATGCTTTTACTAATTTAAATAGAAACTTTACACAATTACTTTATAATATAGAGACTTTATACAATAGTGATGATACATATTTTGATGTTTATGATAGTCTTAAAAAAGATCAGTATGGGAATGATATTGATACTAATGCAAGTTATTTAGAACTATTTCAAGCAATGCAAGACAACCTTTCTGTTGTAGATATGTACCAACAGTTTTTAACAAAAAGGGAACTAAAAAATTTAACTCAAATGAAAGCAGGATTAGACACCTTAATAGGTACATTAACTAAGTTGCAAGGAACTGCATTAAACACAAAGTCTTTTAAAGGTATTGCTAAATCTGCATTAGGGTTTCATAAAACATTTGCAAGTAAAACTACACAAAGTATTAGTCAGTCAGAAATATTAAGTGTATTTAAGAAAGGAAAATAGATGAGTAAAAGATTAGAAAAGAAATATAGAGAAATAATCAAAGATAAAACATATTTTGAAATAGATGATGTAAATAAGTTAAATGTTGATTGAAAGATTTTATTTGTTCTAGGTAAAAAGAATATAGGTAAGTCTTACCAGTTAAGAAAATTGCTAACAGAACTTAAAGAAGATGAAAGAGTTGTCTTTGGTAGATACTCAAAAGGTGAATTAGATGTTTTAAAAACATCCTGAAACCTAGATGAGAGTTTCCCTTTTGGAGTTAAAGGTGAAAAAATCATTGATAAAAAGACAGGTAGATATAGGGGACAACTAGTTAAATTTAAAAACTTACAAACATCTGCTTCTATGAACTATGATGGAGTTAAATATATAATCTTTGATGAAATTATACCATTAGACCCTAAACTAATTACCAAAGCACAAGTAGAAGCATTTATCAAGTTTTTATCTAATGTTGAAAGAAATAAGTCTGACCTTAAAGTATTACTATTTGGTAATAATAATGGTATTAATGAGTTAATGAATGCTTTTAACCTAGGTGTAGCAGATTTTTTAATTTGAAAGAAAGATATTAAAATGTTATACATCAATACTTTTGAGTTGTTTAAAGGTATTGAAAGTCAAGAAATAACTGCTGGTATCTTAAAATATATACCTGCTATTGAAGAAAGTTTATTAAGTAATAAACCCCTTAGTATGTCTCAAAGATTATTACCTAATGCATATGCTTTAAGAGAGTTTGATCCATATCTAGCAATTGTCTTAGACAATGAAGTGTTAGAAATTAGAAGAAAATATTTTGAAAAATATGGTAGAAGTCAATTATGATTTACAATTTTTGCTAACTGATTTAGTCCTAGTGTAACAGATGAATTTAGGTGTTATACATTTGATCTAACAACCACAAACAGGTTTGATAATGTATATTACTTAGATGGAGAGCAAAGGGAACAAATTAAAAAGTTTCTTAAAGAAGTTCTACAAAGTAAAAGGTTCTTATATATCAATGATGCACACGTTGATAAGATAATTGATATATTAAAAAAATAGCACAAAGTGCTATTTTATTTTTGAAAATATTTAAATTACTCTATAAGGTGCTGTAAATATAGTAGTTAATTCATCTCAATATGAAGTTGTAAAAGGTTTTATAAACTGGTACTCATGAACTCCTTTTTCAGCAGGATTAAATAACCCTATATCTTGTGTTACATCATAATCAACTCCATAATTATTTGCTAAATTATAATAAAGTTCCAATGATGGTTTTGTAGGTGTATAATGTAAAATTAAAAATCCAAAATCTGTTAAGTCATTAACAAATAACATTTTTGCACTTCACATATCTAAGTTTGCTGTATTTAAATTTAGTTGTTGCATTTGTAAAAATAACTTTTGTTTAGCATTTGCTGCATCTCTTTGTTCTATTTGGTGTTGTAAAGTTCTAGTTACACTTCCATATACTAAGTTATTAATACCATTAGTCATATTTTGTATACCACTAAGTATAGCAGGTGCATATTGTGGTTGTGACCCAATTCCCATAAATGCTCCTGATGCAATCATACCTGCTCCTGTTACAGTACTAATTGCTGCATTTGCTAGACCTTTATCTCTTTCATATTTTTGGAATGTTAATCTATCTTGTACATTTCTTCCTTCATTTTGGATTTGTAAAAACTGCAATTGTTTCTCTAAATCAGATCCTGCAATATCTTTATTAAATTCAGCAAAATAGGTCTTAGTACCATATTCATTGGTTATATCAATAATCAATTGGGAACCATTAATTCAACCATTACTAATATCATTATCTCCACTTTTTGTCTGTGTAATGTAAAGAGTTTTAACTACATTTTTTCCATAAGATAATGCAATTTCTTGACCATTTTTTAATAGTAAAGAATATCCATTAAATGCATCAACATTAATTATGAACTGATTTATATTAGGGTTATATGGTTTAAACTGTTCTGGTTTTTCAAGATTAGTGTCTAAATATGTAGGATTAAGTTTTATTGCATAGTAAAGTTTACCATTATAGTTGATAATTCATCAATAATCACTTTTAATACTTTCTCCTTTTTCTAAGTGAACTGTATAGTTATTAGTTTCACCATCTCTCTTTAAACTAGTAAATTTAAATGGTAATTTAGTATAAATCACAGTTCAATTAGTCATTAGTGATCCTGGTGCTAAAGGGTTTCCATCATATGTAAAAGTTCCACCACTCATACTGAAGTCTGAAGCATCTACACTAACAGTTTCTCCAGGGTTTGTAGAAGTTATTTGATTAATTCCTAGTCTTAACTCTTCAAAAGGTGAGTTTCATTCAAAGTAACCTTTGTTATCATAACTATTATAAAAATTAAATCCAATGTTTTTAGTAAAAGTAGGTAAATAATTATTGTAGACAATGTTTAGAAAAGGATTAACTCTCTTTGATCTATTAATACTTAATTGGTGGTTTACATCATTTATTATCTCTGGTTTATAAAAATATTTTGCTACCAAATCATTTCCTATTGTAGTACTATTATTATTTTGAGTTCAAACAAATCCAAAGTGCATTTTATCAGTAGATCAATAATCATTCCCTAAGACTTTAAAATACTTATCTAATTTATCTTTACCTTGTATTTCCATTCAGTTATAACTAGTTGTTCCAACAGTACCTGATGATAAAAACCAGTTTTGCTGTCAACCTTCTGCTAAAGTACCCTTTTCATAAAAACTACTCATTGTGGTTCCTGATGTTCCAAAAAATTTCTTAAATCTTTCACTGTAAGGGGTCTTATCTCAATCTTTTTTATTATACTTATATCCATTATAAAATTGTGTAGGTTCAACTTTTAAATCAGTTTGACCTTGATAATCAATGATATATCAATTTGCATCTACTCCATTTAATTTAGTATTATTAAAAGGGTTTTCTACTAATCTATTTAAAGTATGTATTTGTTCTGGTAATGTTTCTGTTTGCTTAGTACCATCAACTGAAGTATAGGTAAAATTATTAATGTTTCTTTCTCCTAGTAAAAATGATACTGTATATCAACCCCCATAAAAACTCATCTTATCAACATCATTATTATTAGTTAAGTCAACTTGTGGTAAACTGTGGTTTTTGTAGTTTGTTGCAAAAATACTAAATGCTCCTGGTGCTCCAATGTGTCTACAATCTTCAGGTATTGAAGTTAAGTTAGGTTCAGGCTCTTTAATGTAATTTGCAGGACTTTCATATATTAAGTTATCTTTAACAATACTATCATTTTTAAAAACTTCATCTACTTTACTTGTTAACTGTTTTTTAGCAAATATTGATAAACCTTTGACTAATACTTCTTCTACTCAAACATCTGGAGTTACTGCAAAAGTAACATAAGTCTTATTTCTATTTTTAGTTTTTATAGGTTCTAAAAAATAATGTTTAAAAGTAGAAGTTCTTGCAAAAATCTTATTATCTACAATCTTTTCTTCAACAACTACCATATACCTTGGTAGTTGTTCTTGAGCAAATCCTACAGTTAGTGTACCTTGTTTATAACTCTCTCAATTAACTACAAAATCAGTAGATCTCATTAACTTATCAGGTAATGGTGTAGGGTTAGTTTCAGCATCATAATGTTCTTTATACTCATCTAACATTTCCATAAAACTGTTATAAGTATCTATACTAGGTTTTATATAACTTTCATTAGTTCATCCTGGTGCATTTACAAAAAAGTAAGTTGCAGTTACAATCTTGCTCATTATACCTCCTATTTTGTATTTATAATTGATCCTGGGTATCAATTAACTAACCCTATGTTAAGATCATCTTTGACTACTACATCCATAGTTAATAGATCATAAATAGTTGTCTCTGTGATAACCCCAATTCCTGGACCTGCTTTTAGTCAGTCTGTAAAACTTTTTCAAGTGTCTGCTAATTCCACTTTAAACTTTATTCTACAAGGTTTTACCTGTGTAGCAGGTATAGTATTATATCAACAGTCTATTCAAATATATTTTGTTAAACTCTCTGCATCAGATGCTCCTGATATTCTATCAACTGTTGTACTTACAGTAAAGACTTCATTATGTGGTAGATAAGTAAAATCTGCATTAAACAATACTCCAAAGTTAATTTCAACATCAACAGTTGTATCTTTTACATCATCAAAGTCTATGCTATCTCCTGCAGGACCTTTATCTCCTTGTGGTCCTTTGTCTCCCTCAGGACCCTTATCTCCTTGTGGTCCTTTGTCTCCCTCAGGACCCTTATCTCCTTGTGGTCCTTTGTCTCCTACTAAACCTGGTTTAAGACTTTCTGCATAGTCTGCTAGTTCTTTCTCTAATTCTGGTACATACTCAGAATTAAATTCTGCAAATAATTCTTCATAAAATTTTTTAATCTCATTGCTTGGTGCTAAATCTTCATCTACTGTTATTCTAGGATTAAACATAGTTGAAAACTTATGTAAAAATTTGTGTCTAAAGTTCCTTAAATCTACATCTAAAATATCATAAATTGCTTTTGCTTTATCTGCTTCTAATTTAACTAATTTTCCATTAATATTTAAAGTATTATTATTCTGTAATTCTTCTAGATCAGATTGTGTAAAATCTTCCATAGTATAACTCATTGACTGATTATTAGAATTATATAATCCTTGTAAATTAGCAGGATTAGTTGGACCTATTAAACTATTATCATCAGTACTAAGGTTTGTGTCTTTAGTCCCTGTAGTATTGTGAACATCAACTCTTCTAGAACTATCTGTTCTATTAGTCTTGTCTTCATTATTAGTAATTGTAGTTGACTTTTGATGTGTCTCAGGATTTAATAATTGATTAACTAAATCAATTTTATCTTGCACCTGTTTTAAAATATATAAATTCTCTTTATAGATAATACTAAACTGTGTAATATTGTACTTATCATCTGCTGATGATAAAGCAATATTTCTATACATTGATTTAAACATATCAAAAGGTGTTACTTCATATTCAGTTCCTGCATTTAGTGTTAAACAGTCTCTAAAAGTCTCATCATTTCTTGTGTAATAATCAATTAATGGTTTTAATAAATTAATGTTATACATCTTGTTGTTCTCCTTCCTTCCCTGGTGCTGTACTTGCTAAGGGTTCTTCTAAATCTTCTTGTTTTGTAAATTCTAACTTAATTCCAAAATATTCTTCTAATTCATCACAAAATACATCTAATTGATTTACAAACATTCTTAAAATATTGTTTGTGTTATGAACATTAATAAAGTTTTCTCCACTTGTTAATCTTTCCTTTTTGTTCTCTCTACTTACTGCATATCCTAATCTATCTCCAAAGAAATTAAAGTGATCTATAATGTTATCAAATGTTAGATGTGTTGTGCTAGGTGGTAATTCTAGTGGTTGTATGGTGTTAGGTGTATCTTTCACTTGACTATTAAGACAGGTATATTCATAAATAAATGGTTTTCTAGGATTAAAGAAATCTCTCTCTAACCTTAAAAGTTGTTCTTCATCTGTACTATTAAGTAATGCTTTAAACTTCTTAGCATCAACCAAAGCATTTAAATATCAAATACTTACTAACTGATCTTCTCTTTTAAATAATTCCATTCATTGTAAAAATACATTAAATAATGGTACTTCAAACTTTGCTAACTGATTTTCATTAAATGTATAAGTTCTAGAAGCATCTTCAAATACCTGGTATTTATTACCTTCAATTTTACTAAATACCTGCATTTTACCTTTTTCACCAACATACACATATGCTTCTCCAAAAAAGAAAGCACATTTTCAAAACTTCATTCTAATCTTTTTAAATTCTTTATTGTTTGTTATCTCATCAAACTCACCAGCAAAATATGTAATAACATTTTGAAACTGAGTTAAGTTATATAACTGATTTGAACCTGTTGCATAAACTTCTGCAATTCCATCTAAATATTTATCTAATTCTTGTGGATCTGTTGCATACATTCTAGACATACCTGAGACAATTTTATTTAATTGTGCATTAGGTGCTAATTTTCTTTCCATACTTATTCCTTTCTATACAAAAAGGTACCTTAAGTACCTTTCTTCAATTTTAAGTTTTCTTCTCTTAAATGTTTATTTTCTTCTTCTAAAAAGGTAACTCTATTCTGTAATTTATAATTCTCTGCTTGTAATGTTGCTACCTGACTTTTAAGAGTGTTTATTGACTTAGCAAATTCTGTTTTATACTTTGTTAAGTTCTTAAATATTAGAGAAAGTATGGTAACTAGTGCTGGTACTAATACTCCCACAACTCCTGCTAATATATCAACATATACCTTATATTGCATTATTTAGTAAAGTATTTAATTGCTAAATCTTCAATAACTCCAACTGTTGCAAAGTATCAGAAGTAGTAATCAACTTCATTTCTTGATCCAAATGTTTGTGATGTAGTATCAGTAATTCTAGGATAAATTCTTAATGCTTCTTTATCTAAAATAAAGAATGTTCCTTCTGGGATATCTAAGTATAAAATTGAATAAAATCCATCTAATTTATATGCTTCTTGGTTATAAATTGTTGATGTTTCAAATTTTAATGCTAATGCATCTTTTCTACTCATTACTAGAATTTGATCTGACTTACCTACTGCTGCTGCAACTTTCTTGTTTGATGAGTTATTCTTATCAATAATTTCCATTTCCATAGATGTTTTATTGATTAATTTGACTAAATCTAATGTGGTATTAACTGTTGCATCTACAACTTTATTTTGCATCAATTTAAGTTTAATTTTGTCTAATTGTTCAATTGTACCTGGTGTAAGTGATAATACATCTGCATTGTTTCATCCAAAGATGTACTCAACTAATTGTTGGTTAAAGTTCTTCATACTTCTATAACCAGAATTTTTAAGTGTTGCTACAAATCTTGAAAATTCTTCTGCACTTGAAAATGCTTTAAGGTTTTCAACTTGTGAAACAGTTAATTGTGCTTGAACTTTAAACTCATCTGTTAAAATCTGTTCTGATGCTTGTGGATAATTAGGTGATTGTACCACCCTTGCTGGTGTAGTGTCTGTATAATCAATAGGTTTGATTAATCCTAAGTTAATGTTTTTAATACCTTTACCATAGATTAAGTCATCTCTTAAAAATAAGTTTGCTTTAACTCTATTTAAAGAACTATCTGTAATAGAATTAATAAACTCTTTTCTAAGATATTCTGATGTTAATTCTAAAATTGTGTTATTACTAATGTTTGGTGCTAACCCATTATCTTTGGGTCCTCTAACTCCTGCTGCTCCCCCCATATAGTCTCCTTTCTAATCTCTATCTAATATTTTTCTTACTTCATCAATTGAAAATCCATTTTCAATTAATCCAATGTTATCTGGTTCATCTGGTGCTGCTTTAAAAATTGTTAAGTTTTCTAACTGTTCTTTTGCACCACTTACTCATTGATTGACTAATTCATTTTTGACGTGTTCTGAAAGATCCTTTTTAACTTCTGCTAAAACATCTTTTAACACTTCTTTAGTAGTTGTAGAAAATACATCTTCTAGGTATTCCTTAGTAAGATGTATAGTTTGTTTTTCTTGATCTTTTTCTTTAATATCAGACATTATTTTCTAACTGGTCTTTTAGTTCTTTGTGGTTTAGTTTCAACTACTTCTGGTTCTGTTTCTTCTGCTCAATCAATAATTTCAAAATCAGATACTCTAAGGGTTCAGTTTGTAACATTTTCTCCTTTGTGTTCATATTGGTAACTTTCTAAACTACCAGAAAGACATACTCTGCTCCCTTGTTGTGAATAATCTACCAATAATTCTGCTTTTGGTCCTGTTACTTCAAATCTTAAAAAGTGTGAATTCTTTTTATAATCATTAAATGCAACTGTACCTTTTGTTGAATAAAATGTTTCCTCTGTTCCTTTTACTGTGTTTGAGATTAACTCTAAGTCTTTTGTTAATCTACCTAAAACTGTTAAGTTTGCTTTCATATTAAATTTCCTTTTCTTTATTATTTATTTTGATATCTGATTGATATCTAAATATATTATATAACAAATTTAGCAAAGAACCAAATAAATTTTTTAAAATATTTTTTCAATTTTGTTGCTGCTAGAAGTGGTTTATGCAAAATAAAAAAGTGCATC
>RCNJ01000575.1_pt1 | contig 12050 bp, 13 predicted proteins | sample 2041171 | NCBI WGS metagenome assembly RCNJ01 (sample SAMN09708213, study PRJNA481090) | feces metagenome | biome: feces | host: Pygoscelis adeliae | place: Antarctica: Rookery Lake | collected 2010-03-01 | reverse complement strand
CCGGCGGTCCCGCGGGTGTCGCCGCCGCGGGCGCTCAGGAAGTCCCAGGCGTCGGCGACGATCCGCTCGACGCCGTGCTGAGGAACCCAGCCCAGCTCGCGGCCGGCCTTCTCGGCGGAGGCGACGAGCACGGCCGGGTCACCGGCGCGGCGCGGCTCGACCGCCGCGGGCAGCGGGTGACCGGTGACCGCGCGGGCAGCCTCGACGATCTGGCTGACGCTGTACCCCGATCCCGTCCCGAGGTTGAACACCCGATGCGCGCCGGCCGTGGCCGAGTCGAGGGCGAGCAGGTGGGCGCGGCCGAGGTCCTCGACGTGCAGGTAGTCCCGCACCGCGGTCCCATCGGCCGTCGGGTAGTCGTCCCCGAAGATGCTCAGCGTGTCCTTGGCCCCCGACGCGACGAACAGGACGTTAGGGATGAGGTGGGTCTCGATGGCGTGCTGCTCGCCCTGGGCGCCCAGGGCACCACCGACGTTGAAGTAGCGCAGGCTCGTCGCGGCCAGCCCGTGCGCGGACGCGTACCCGGTGAGCATGTGGTCGACGGCGAGCTTGCTGTGCCCGTAGGGGTTGATCGGTGCCGGGGTGAGGTCTTCGGTGATGGGGGAGACGTCGGGCTCGCCGTAGACGGCCGCGGTCGAGGAGAAGACGATGCGCGGCACGCCCGCGGCGCGCATCCCCTCCAGCAGGGCCAGGGACCCGGCGACGTTGTTCTCCCAGTACAGCTCGGGCCGCTCGACGGACTCCCCGACCAGGGACTTCGCCGCGAAGTGGAGCACGCCGTCGACGGGCCGCTCGGCGAGCACCGGGGCGATGTCGTGGACGCGGCAGCGGACGAACCGCGCCCCAGCGGGCACCGCGTCCTCGTGCCCGGTCGACAGGTCATCGACGACGACCACGTCGTGGCCCGCCTGCAGGAGCTGGGACGTGACGACCGACCCGATGTAGCCCGCCCCGCCCGTGACGATCAACCGCATCCCGACCACACCTCACGTCGACGACCAATGTCCCGCCCCACTGTAGAGCGCTCAGCCGCCCGGCCCGTGGTGAGCTGGCCCGTCGCGGCGGGATGTCCTACTTGGTTACTTGGTCTCCTGCTGCCTCACCGCCGTACCGATGACCGGGCGTCAACGCTGCTCGGGCCGAGACCGATGCCCCCGCGAGGTTTTCGGCGTGCCAGAGCCGCGTGCTAGGGTTCCATGTCGGTGCGAAGGCCGCTGGCCTCGTGCGCACCACTGGTCCGGGTGGCGGAATGGCAGACGCGCTAGCTTGAGGTGCTAGTGCCCTTTATCGGGCGTGGGGGTTCAAGTCCCCCTCCGGACACCACATCGAACGCGAAACGCCCACAGGTAGTGGCCCCTCACCTGCCAGGGTTCAGTCTCGTTCGCCGAGGGTCATCTCCGCCTCGTCGGAGGGTCCCTGAAGGGAGACCTTCCACGCTGGCAGATCGCTGCAGAGCGTCAGCCAGGTGAGCTCGCGGTTGATCTCGTCGTACTGATGGATGATGAAGTTGCGGTTCGCGATCGCCAGTGCCCAGTCCACGCCGTCCGGCGCCAGGACGCCGAGCCGGGACAGCCGGTTGGCTGCCTCCCGCAGTTTCATCATGAGCGAGTCCCCCGCTTCTTAGAGCAGGTCGTCGGCCAGGTAGGCATCCTTGCAGCGCAACACGATCGCGTCGACACGGGTCAGCCAGGCCTGGATATGGAGCAGTTCCTTGGCTGCGTTGCACTCCATCAGAGCAGCACCGCCTCGCGGCGGATGTCGTCATCCAGCTTCGCTTTCAGGCCCCCGTAGTCGACCATGTCGATCTGACGGCCGAGCACCCGCTCGATCAGTTGCTTGAACTTGATGAAGCCGAACGACGACGTCCCCTCCGGCGACTCGACCAGCAGGTCGATGTCGGAGTCCTGCCGCGCCTCACCGCGGGCCACCGAACCGAAGACGGCGAGTTTGCGGTATCCTGAGTCTTCAGCGAGACGTTTGAGGATCGGCCCAGCGGCCTCGAGCAGGGCTTCGGGGTGAACGCGCGCTGGATCTTGCGCCGCCTTCAACTGCTGGCTGACCGCAGGTTGACTGACGCCCAGGGCGACCGCGATCTGTCGCTGGCTCATCCCCATCGCCGCCATCGCCCGAAGCGCCAGCACACGACGGAGCCGCGCGACACCCTCATGATGTTGCGCATCGCGGTACTCGGCCAGGAAAGTCATAAGGACACCTTATCATCACGGTCGCCGCTCCACGTGGGGTCACACCGCCGCTTCCGCCGATCTCGAGACCAATCACTGGGCAAGCCAGGAAGTCACCCGCACTCCTTGACAACGTCACCGGCCTGCCCGAAGCCACGCCCACCTCGACGCCGCCCGCGAGGAGGTCTTGGCCTTCACCAAGTTCCCCGCGGCCTGTGGCGCCAGAACTCCTGCTTGACTTCGCGACGAATCGGCGGACGGCCTGGCGACCCCATCGCCGGCCGCCCCGTCTGTGTGACCATCCATCCCGGCTGACGTCCCATCAACACCTCGATGGTCGGAGTGTTGCGACGTCCGGTTGAGTCCGGGGGTCTCGGCGGCGATCGACACCTGTGGGCTGACGACCGGCGGTCCGAGGGTAAGTCGCGCTGCTACGGCAGCGGTCCCGGCCACGACGAGCAGCACGACGACCCCCAGTGCGGCTCGTCTCCAGGGAAAATTTCGTCCGTGCGACTCCGTCGGGCCCAACGGGTCCTGCCGGGCTCGGACCACCGTAACCGCCGACCCATCGGATGCGTCGCCTCCCGCCAGGAGGTGACGCACGGCGGAAGGATCGCTGATCGCGCGGTGGCTGACGGACTCGAGCAGTGCAGGTGTCGGTCGAGCTGCGGGATCGGGCCGAAGGCACGCGGCGATCATCGCGCGGACGCGGGGGTCGGCCAGGCGCCTGTCGTCGTAGCGAGCGAAGGTGACGTTGGCGAAGGTCTCCCGCGGGGTTGGCGCACCGAAGGCCTCGTGGCCGGTTGCCGCGATGTAGGCGAGCGCGCCGAGCGCGAACACATCGCTGGCAGGGCCGACCTGCCAGCCCTCGACTTGTTCCGGTGACATGTACGCGAACGTGCCGACCTGCTGATCGACGCGGGTCACCCGGCTGGCGTCGTCGGCGAGAGCGATGCCGAAGTCGATGACCCTGACGCGGCCGTCCGGGCCGAGCATGACGTTGGAGGGTTTGAGGTCGCGACGGCCGGCCGGTTCGTCGCTCAGACGGTGCGCTGGACACGGATGATTTTGCGGCGCAGCCAGATCCGGCGCACACCGCCGACGTAGACGCGCAGCCGGGCGAGTTCCCAGTGCCCGTACTCCGCCTGCTCCGCCAGGGCCCGGCGCACCTCGGCGCGGGAGAAGCGCCGCTCGAACGTCAGGACCCGGTACTCGTACTCGACCATCGGTGCCATTGTCGCTGACAACCGGTGCCGTCGGCACCGCGGACAGGGTAGTTTCGGGGCATGAGCGCTGACCCCCGGGGTGCCCTGGCCGCCTTCGTCTCCGCCCTCGAGCGCCACCTCGAGGCCGCGTCCTCCCGCCGGGGCGAGAGCGACCCCGCGGTCGTCGCGGCCTACCAGGACGTCGCGGAGGCGTTCGACCGCTACGAGGACGCGCTCATGGACGCCTTCGAGGAGGTCACGCCTCTGGAGGTCTACAGCGAAGACGATGATGACGACAGCGACGACGACGACGACGGCGACGACAACGACTTCGATGACGACGAGGACAACGACGACGCTCCCTACGTGGGCCTCGACGACGAGTTCGATGACGACAGCGATGGCGACGACAGCGACGACGACGACAGCGACGACGACGGGTTCGATCTGAGCGACCCGGTCGGTCGGCGCACGTCCGGGCCGACGCCCCGCTGAGCCCGCCCGCCTGCGGCGCCGCCGGTCACAGCCATCCCGAGCGGCGGAACAGGACGTACAGCGTGACGCAGATGCACACCATGACGCCGATGGCGACGAAGTAGCCGTACGTCTCGTTCAACTCGGGCATGTAGTCGAAGTTCATCCCGTAGATCCCGGCGATCATCGTCGGCACCGCCGCGATCGCCACCCAGGCCGAGATGCGGCGCATGTCGTCGTTCTGCTGCACCGACAGTTGGGACAGGTGCGTGGACAGGATGTCGCTGAGCAGCCGGTCGTAGGAGTCGGTGTGCTCGGCGACCTGCAGCACGTGGTCCAAGACGTCGGCGTAGAACGGGCGCAGCGGGTCCGGGACGATGCGCTTCTCATCGCCGCCGACGAGTCGGCGCAGCGGCACGACCAGGGGCACCGCGCCGCGCTTGAACTCCAGGACCTCGCGTTTGAGCCGGTAGATGTCGGTGCCGTGGACGCTGCGGTCCTGCGCGAACACCCCCTCCTCGATCGCCTCCAGGTCCGCGGCCAGGTCGGCGTCGATCTCCCGGTATCGGTCGACGATGTGGTCGATGATCGCGTGCAGGACCGCCAGCGGACCCATCGCCAGGCGCTGCGGATGCTCCTCAAGGCGCCGGCGCACCCCGTCCAGGGGATTGGCCTCGCCCTTGCGGACCGCCAGGACGAACCGGTCGCCGACGAACACCATGAGCTCGCCGGTCTCGACGTCGGATGTCTCCTCGATGTAGCGCAGCGTCTTGAGGACGACGAAGATCGACCGCTCGTAGACATCGATCTTGGGACGCTGGTTGCCCTTGACGGCGTCCTCGACCGCCAGCGGGTGCAGGTGCAGCTGGACGTTCATCGCCTCGAACTCGGCGTCCGTGGGGTCCTTCAGACCGATCCACAAGAAGCCGTCCTCGCAGTCGTGCAGCCGCTCCAGTTCGGTGGACGGGTCCTCGCAGGCGAAGCGCGCCCCGCCCACGTACACGGCCTTGTCGACGATCATGGCGCCATCGTGCCTCAGCGCCGCGACCGCCCCCACGCGACCGGACCGGCCGGGGCCGTCGGCCGGCCCGCCGGGGTTGCCTAGAGTGGGGCGGTGCCGACCTGCCTGCTCATCCGCCACGGGCGTACCGCCTCCAACGCCGCGGGGACCCTGGCCGGGTGGACCCCAGGCGTCGAACTCGACGCCCACGGCCGCGACCAGGTGAGCGCCCTGGCGGCGCGCCTGGCCCCGCTGCCCGTGGTCGCCCTGGCCACCAGCCCCCTGACCCGGTGCCTGCAGACGACGGACATCCTGCGCGCCTCCTGGCCGGCGGCCAGCGTTTTCGAGCACGAGGGGCTGGGGGAGTGCCGCTACGGCGCGTGGACCGGGCGTGCCCTGGCCGACCTCGCCAAAGACGCCTTGTGGCGCGTCGTCCAAGACCAGCCCAGCGCGGCGGTGTTCCCCGACGGCGAGGAGCACCCGGGGGAGTCGATCGGGGCGATGGCGGCCCGGGCCGTCGCCGCGGTGCGCCGCACCGACGCCCTCGTCGAGCAGGAGCACGGGTCGCAGGCGATCTGGATCGCCGTCACCCACGGCGACGTCGCCAAGGCGATCCTCGCCGACGCCGCGGGCATCCACCTGGACGCCTTCCAGCGCCTGTTCATCTCGCCGGCCTCGGTGTCGGCGGTCCGGTACACCCCCCACCGGCCGTTCGTGCTGCGCGTCAACGACACCGGCTCGGACCTGTCCGCGTTCGCGCCGCCCACGGGCGAGCCCACCGAGCAGGGGGACGCCGCGGTCGGCGGCGGGCGCTGATCACCGCTCGGCTCAGGTGAGCCGGACGGGCGCCGATGGGTGGACGGACACCCGCGTCGCCCGATCGGAGCCCCCCGATGCGCTCTCGCCGCCGCAACCACGCGGCCCCCCTCATCCACGTCCTCGTCCTGGCGGTCCTCGTCTGCCTGGGCGCCGCCACAGCCAGCGCGGCCCCGGTGAGCGCTTCGGTGAGCGCTTCGACGACGCCGAGGGCGGCGGCGTACCTATGCGCCGACCTGCGTGCCAGCGCCGGCGTCAACTCCCGAGAAACCATCCTGCAGGACCGGTTCGCCTGGGGCAGCTACCCGGCGAGGCGGGTCGGTAACGGACGCGGCGACATCGACTGGCGCCAGGACCCCCACCACCGGGTGAGCTGGCGGATGTGGCTCAACGCGCTGCGCTGGCTCGGCCCGGCCGTCGAGGCCGCCCGCGGCGGGGACACCGCGGCCCGCGACCACGCCCTGGCCATCGCCCGCGACTGGGGGCGCGACCACCCGGGCACCTGGCAGGTGTACGCCTCCGAGGGCACGATGCACCGCACCAACATGATGCTGTGTCTACGCGAGGCGGTCGCGGACCCGCGCACCGGGCGCCTGCCGGCCGCCCACCGCTGGCTCGACGCGTTGATCGCCCGGCACGGCGAGTACCTGGCGGCCCGCTACTCCGGGGTCGGCAACCACGGCACGAACGAGTCGATCGCCCTGTTCGGCGTCGGTGTCACCCTCGCGCGCCCGGCGTTGCGGGACACGGCGCTGGCCCGGATGCGCCGTGACCTGCCCGCCACGATCGACCGGCAGGGCGCGACGAACGAGCAGTCGATCGGCTACGTCCGCCTCAACCACGAGCTGTGGTCGCGGGCCCGCGCCACCCTGGCGCACGCCGGGGTCGCCGCCGACTTGCAACGCGACATCGGCGCCGCCCTCGTGCGGCTCGCGACGTTCTTCGCCCACGCCACGAACTCCCTGCAACGCCCCCACCAGATCGGGGACACCGAGCAGCGCACCTGGCCGCCGTACCGCGGCACGCCCCACGAGTGGATCGCCACCGGCGGCGCGAGCGGCCGACCGCCCCGCGCGCGGGTCGCGACCTACGCCGCCGGGTACGTCTTCGGCCGCTCCGGCTGGGGCGCCGGGCCCCGACCGCTGCGCGACGAGTTGTCGTACTCGCTGCGGTACGGCCCGCGCCGGGCCCTGCACGGCCACCACGACAAAACCTCGATCACCATGACCGCCCACGGGCGGGACATCCTGGTCGACCCGGGCCTGGGCGAGACGACCCGCGACGCCTGGGACGCCTTCTTCACCGGGTTCGAGGCCCACAACGCGCTCGTCGCGCCGGGCATGTCCCGAGCCCCGACGGTCCTGGACCGCTCCCGGACCGCACCCGGCGCCGACGTCTTCCGGGTCCGGGACCGCCCAGGCGCGGGCTTCTCCCGGACCCGCGACGCGCTGTTCCTGTCCGACCCCGATCTGCTCATCGTCATCGACCGGGCCACGGCGCCCACGACGACGACGTTCCGGCAGTACTGGCACCTGGCCTCCGGGCAGCGGGCCCGCGTCACGGCCGCCGGCGCGCACGTCACCCCGACCGGAGCCGGGGCCGAGGCGACCTCGATCGTGCCGCTGCGCGTCGGCGCCGCCCGTGCCCCGGGCACGTGGCAGACCCTGTCGGGCTCGACGCGGCCGGTGCAGGGCTGGCACTGGCTGAGCATCTTCACCCGCGTGCCGGCACCCACCGTCTGGCGCGAGGCCCGCGCGCGCAGCATCCTCGCCGCGACCGCCGTCGTGCCGACCCGCGGCGCGCAACCGGTCCGGGTCCGCACCACCGTCTCGAAGGCGGGCACGACGACGTGGACCATCACCGTCGGCTCCCGCGCCGCCGTGGTCGGGCACCGCGCCAACGGCGACGTGTTCCGGGTGCGCTGAGGACCCGGCCACGGTGGCCGCCGCCCCGCGGCGCCGCGGCACCGCCGAGGAGCCGACGAGCCGCGTGGCGCCCCGCGGGTATGGTGCTGGACATGGCCCTCATCGACTACGACCCACCGGACCGCTTCGTCGCGGGCACCGTGGGCTCGCCGGGGCAGCGCCAGTTCTTCCTGCAGGCCACCGGGGGCGGGCGGACGACGTCGGTGGGCCTGGAGAAGGTCCAGGCCCAGATCCTCGCCGACCGGATCAACGACCTGCTGGACGGCTTCGCCGGCGGCACGGCCACCGAACAGGCGGCCCGGCAGCACACGGACAACGAGCCCCTCAACACCCCCGTCGAAGAGGAGTTCAAGGTCGGCACGATGGGCCTGAGCTGGGACCCGGAGCGCTCGCGGATCGTCATCGAATGCCACGCCGTCGGCGACTCCTTCGACTCCCCCGAGACACTCGGTGACGCCGAGACCGGGATCCCGGCGACCCCCGCCGAAGACGACCCGACCCAGCTCGTCATGCGCGTCGTGCTCGCCGCGGCCCCGGCCCGCGCGTTCGCACGCCGGACCGTCAAGGTGGTGAGCGCGGGCCGGCCGCCGTGCCCCTTCTGCGCCGGCCCCCTCGAACCCACCGGGCACGTCTGCCCCCGCGCCAACGGCTTCCGTCGCCGCCCGTGAGCACGGACGGCCACGCCACGGAACGCGAGCTGCGCTGCGGGCCGGTGAGCGTCGTCGGGCGCCTCGCCGAGGCCTCCAACGTCGCCCTGCTCGTGCGGGCAGGGCAAGTCCACGCCGTCTACAAGCCGGTCGCGGGGGAGCGGCAGCTGTGGGACTTCCCGCACGGCGCCCTCGCCCACCGTGAGGTCGCCGCCGCGCTGGTGTCCCGGCTCGGCGGGTGGCCCTACATCTGCGAGACGGTGCTACGCGACGGCCCGCTGGGCCCCGGCTCGTTCCAACGCTGGGTCACCGAACTGCCCGACGCCTCGGGCCTCATCGACCCGGCGTCCCACGAGACCGGCCTCGTCGGCCTGTTCCCGTCCCGCCGCGTGCCGAACGGGTGGTTCCCGGTGCTGTCCGGCCAGGGATACGACGGCCGCGCAGTGGTCGTCGCCCACGCCGACGACGACGACCTGCGCTCGGTGGCCGTACTGGACGCCGTGCTCAACAACGGCGACCGCAAGGGCTCGCACCTGCTGCGCGGCGCGGAAGGCCGCATCTGGGGCATCGACCACGGGGTGAGCCTGCACGAGCAGGACAAGCTGCGCACGGTGCTGTGGGGCTGGGCGGGCACGCCCCTGCCCGCGCGGGAACGGGACCGCCTGGACCGGCTGGCCACCGACCTGCCCGGCGCCGCAAAGGAACTCGCGCCCCTGCTCACCGGCGCCGAACTGGAGGCGTTGACGCAGCGCGTCGACGCGTTGCGCGCCCGCGGGACCTACCCGTCCTCCTCGGGAGGCTGGCCGTCGGTGCCGTGGCCGCCCCTGTAGGGGCCCGGCGGGGGCCCAGCGGGTGCCCGTTAGTCTGCTCGGGTGAGATCTTGGGCCCACCCGCATGTCCCGTCGCTGCCTGGGCAGGCGCCCGAGCCGGTCATCTTCGACTCCGCCACGCGCTCCCTGCGCCCGGTGGGAGCCGCGCAGCGGGCGCGGCTGTACATCTGCGGGATCACGCCCTACGACGCGACCCACCTGGGACACGCGGCCACCTACGTCACCTTCGACCTGCTCAACCGCGCCCTGCGCGACGCCGGCCACGAGGTCGACTACTGCGAGAACGTCACCGACATCGACGACCCGCTCCTGGAGCGCGCCGACCGCGACGGCATCGACTGGCGGGATCTGGCCGCCTTCGAGATCACGCGGTTCTGCGACGACATGGCGGCGCTGCGGGTACTGCCCCCGCGTGACTTCATCGGCGTCATCGAGTCCATGCCGCAGATCGCCGGCGACATCGCCGAACTGTGCCGCGCCGGCGTCGCCTACACCCTGCCCGTCGCCACCGAGGGCGTCACCGGACCCGACGTCTACCTCGACCTGTCGAGACTGAACAGCTTCGGTGACGTCAGCGGCTGGACCCGCGCGCAGATGCTCGCCGTGTCCGCCGAGCGCGGCGGCGACCCCGACCGGCCCGGCAAGCGCGACGCCCTCGACCCGCTGCTGTGGCGCGCGGCCCGACCGGGCGAGCCCTCCTGGGAGACCGACGGGCTGCCCGCGGGCAGGCCTGGGTGGCACATCGAGTGCACGACGATCGCCACCACCCACCTCGGCCCACGCTTCGACGTCCAGGCCGGCGGCATCGACCTCGTCTTCCCCCACCACGAGATGAGCGCCGTACAGGCCGAAGCGCTGCACGGCCCGGACTCGTTCGCCCGGCTCTACCTGCACCAGGAGATGGTCGGCCTGGACGGGCACAAGATGAGCAAGTCCCGCGGCAACCTCGTGCTCGTCTCGCGGCTACGGCGCCAGGGCGTCGAACCCACGGCGATCCGGCTCGTGTTGCTGGACCGCCACTACCGGCGCCCCTGGGACTGGCACGACGAACTCCTCGGCGACGCGCAGCGACGCCTGGACGCGTGGCGCGCCGCCGTCCCGACGGCCTCGGTGCCCGACGCGACCGCCCTGCTCGCGGCCATCCGCGACCGGCTCGCCGACGACCTGGACTCCCCGGGGGCGCTGCGGGCCGTCGACGCGTGGGCCGACGGCCGGACCGTCGGCGAGCCGGGCGAGGGCGGGCCGCTGCTGGCCGACGCGCTCGACGCGTGCCTGGGCATCCGCCTGTAGGCGCTGGCCAGGCCCGCCTCGGAGCGGATCACCAGGCCGGGCCGGGCCGGGCCGGGACCCGCCGCCGTGACGACAGCCCGAGGCCCTGGTCGTCAGAGGCCCTGGTCGTCAGACGCCCCGGTCGTCGCCGCGGCGGCGCAGGTAGCGCTCGAACTCACGCGCGATCGCATCGCCGCTGGCCTCGGGGTGCTCAGCGGTGTCCTGCGCCTGCTCCAGGGCCTGCACGTATTCGGCGACCTCCTCGTCGCCGGCCGCGAGCTCGTCGACGCCGCGCTCCCAGGCCCGGGACAGCTCCTCGAAGTCCCCGGGCGGGATCGACGCGTCGAGCAACTCCTCGACGCGCCCGAGGAGGGCGAGCACGGCCTTGGGCGACGGCGTGCCGCCGGCGTAGTGCGGCACCGAGACCCAACACGACAGCGTCGGCAGACCGGCCTGTTCGCAGGCGTCCGCGAGCACCCCGACGATGCCCGTCGGACCCTCGTACGTCGGGGTGTCGAAGTCCAGTAGCCGGGTGAGCTCGGGGTCCTCGGAGTAGACACCGACCGGGCAGGGACGGGTGTGCGGGACGTCGGCGAGCAGCGAACCGAGGCAGACGACCAGGCTCGCGTCGATCTCGGTGAGGAAGTCGAGCAGCTCGACGACGAAGGAACGCCACCGGGTCGACGGCTCGATCCCGGCGAGCAGGATGACGTCTCGGCCGTCGAGCGCCTGGCGAGCCAGGAGCAGCCGCGTCGTCGGCCAGGTGATCCGGCGGCTCCCGTCGATGGGGCCGATGCGGGGCCGGTTGACCTGGAAGTCGTAGTAGTCCTCCGGGTCGACCGCGGCGACCGGATCGGCCCCCCAGCATTCGGCGAGGTGACCGACGACGCTGCTCGCCGCCTCGCCCGCGTCGTTCCATCCCTCGAAGGCGGCGATGACGATGGGGTCCTGCAGCTCCGGGAGCTCCTCGACCTCGATCATCACGCCTCCCGCTCGCGCTCGGTCCCGACTCGGCTCATCGCTTCAGCCTACGGGGGTGAGCGCGCCGGGACGGGCGTGCCCCGCGGCCGGTCAGTACAACCCGGTCAGTACAACCGTGGGTCCTGCGGTCCGTGCACCCGCAGCCACCGGTACCCGTACCCGGGCAGCATCATCTCCACCGAGCCGTCCGCGGCGAGGTCGCACGACGCGTCCTCGAAGATGTCGACCAACGTCGAGTCCTGCGGCACGTCGGTGACCGTGAACCCCACGGTGGCGCTCTCGCCCGACAGGTTGTGCAGCGCGATGACGGCGCTGCCCTCCCACGTGCACCGGTGCACCAGGACGGCGTGTTGGGGCTGCTCGATGACCTCGAACGCGCCCCAGCCGAGCTCGGGGTGTTGGCGATAGCGGAAGATGAGCCGCCGGATGAAGGAGTACAGCGAATCGGGGTCGGGGCGCTGGGTGGCGACGTTGACGTGGGCGGGGGAGTACCCGTCACCCGGCAGCGGGGCGACGAGCTTGCGCTGCGGGGCCCCGGAGAAGCCGCCGGTCGCCTCCGGGGTCCACTGCATCGGGGTGCGCACGGCCATCCGGCCGCGCTCGGCGAGGTTCTCGCCCATGCCGATCTCCTCGCCGTAGAACAGCGACGGCGTGCCGGGCAGGGAGAACAGCAGGCTGTAGGCCATGCGGATGCGGCGGGGGGCGCCGCCGTCGGGGGCG
>RCNJ01000574.1_pt1 | contig 12128 bp, 10 predicted proteins | sample 2041171 | NCBI WGS metagenome assembly RCNJ01 (sample SAMN09708213, study PRJNA481090) | feces metagenome | biome: feces | host: Pygoscelis adeliae | place: Antarctica: Rookery Lake | collected 2010-03-01 | reverse complement strand
GCATTAACTGTAGCCACATCAGCATTTGAAGCAGTAAACTTTATAGGTATGCCTGAAGGAAGAATAGTACTTGCACAAGCTGCAATTTATATGGCCACAGCACCTAAGAGTGCTTCAAGTTACAAGGCTATTGATAAAGCAATTGCTGATATTAAAACTATAAAAACAGGTAATGTACCAGCTCATCTAAAAGATAGTCATTATAGTAGTGCATCCAAGCTTGGGTCTGGTGAAGGATATAAATATCCTCATAGCTATGAAAATGGGTATGTAAGGCAGCAATATCTTCCAGACAATATGTTAGGGGCAAAGTATTACAAACCAACAAATAATGGTTATGAAAAAACTATAAAAGAAAGACTAGATAATTTAGATTAATTGACAAAAAATATAATTGATATTATAATATGTGAATATGGTAAAGTTAATAAAAAAACTTTGAAGAGAAGAGTAAATATAGTTGGAATTTTGAGCGAGTCGGTTATGGTGTGAGTCCGACATTTAAACTATACTGAAGAACGTCTCTGAGTTTCTAACTGAAATCTTTATAGAGAGTAGGCTTAGACGAAGTTACCGCGTTAAGGTAAACATTTAAGTGGTCTTTATTGACAAGTAGGGTGGTACCGCGAATCTAGAATTCGTCCCTTTGTTGATAGAGATTTTTTTATTTAAAACTATACATAGGAGGAGAAATCATGAAATCTACATTAGTTAAACAGATATATAGAGAAACTGATAAGTATGCAGATGAAGTAATAACTGTGTCAGGTTGGATAAGAAACATAAGAGGATCTAAGAAATTTGGTTTTATAGAATTAAACGATGGAAGCTTCTTTAAAAATATTCAAATAGTATTTGAAGAAAATCTTGAAAACTTTAGTCAAGTATCAAAGTTTGGAATAAGTTCAGCTATAATAGTTGAGGGTAAACTTGTTGAAACACCTGGTGCTAAACAACCGTTTGAAATTAAAGCTACAAAGATAGTTTTAGAAGGTGCATCTGATTCAGATTATCCATTACAAAATAAAAGACATTCATTTGAATACCTAAGAACAATAGCTCATTTAAGACCTAGAAGTAACGCATTCTCAGCAGTATTTAGAGTACGTTCACTTGCAGGATATGCAATACACAAATTCTTTCAGGATAGAGGATTTGTAAATGTTCATACTCCAATAATAACAGGTAGTGACGCAGAGGGTGCAGGTGATATGTTTAGAGTTTCTAATTTCGACTTTAAAGACGTACCAATGACTGATGAAAATGAAGTAGATTTTTCAAAAGATTTCTTTGGAAAAGAAACTCATCTTACTGTAAGTGGACAGTTAGAAGGAGAAACTTATGCACAAGCATTTAGAAATATATATACTTTTGGACCTACTTTTAGATCAGAAAATTCAAACACTACAAGACATGCAGCAGAGTTTTGGATGATAGAGCCTGAAATAGCTTTTGCAGACCTTGAAGATTGTATGGAGCTTGCAGAAGATATGCTTAAATATATAATAAATTATGTACTTGAGCATGCACCAGAAGAGATGGCATTCTTTAATGCGTTTGTAGATAAAGGATTATTAGATAGATTAACTAATATAGTTAATTCAGACTTTGCATGTATTACTTATACAGAAGCAATTGAACAACTTGAAAAAGTAAAAGATCAGTTTGATTACCCAGTAGACTGGGGTGTAGATTTACACACAGAACATGAAAGATATCTAACAGAAGAAATATATAAGAAACCATTATTTGTTACAGATTATCCAAAAGATATAAAAGCATTTTACATGAAATTAAATGATGATGGTAAAACTGTAGCTGCAATGGACCTTTTAGTTCCAGGAATAGGAGAACTTATAGGTGGAAGTCAAAGAGAAGAAGATTATGATCTTTTAGAAGAAAAAATGAAAAAAGAAGGACTAGATATGGAAGAGTACTGGTGGTATATGGATTTAAGAAAATATGGTACTACTAATCATGCAGGATTTGGTCTAGGATTTGAAAGAGCAGTAATGTATCTTACAGGCATGACTAACATAAGAGATGTAATTCCTTTTCCAAGAACAGTAAATTCAGCAGACTTTTAATAAAATATAATAGTTATAAGAAACTAAGGAGGAAATAGATTATGAATTTATATGAACAATGGGAAGATATAGCAAATGTAGAAAGAAGTGCAGAGGAACACAATAAATTTTGGCAAGAATATTTTGAAGAAGAAAAAAGTGTATATTCAAAAGTATTAGGAGATAAAAAAAATCCTGTAGAAGGTAAAATAAGTGAGCTTGCTTCAAAATATGGAGTTTCTGAAGTTACTTTTATAGGTTTCATAGATGGAATTAATACTAGTTTAAAAAAAGAAGTAGATGTAGAAAAGCTTGAAAGTGATAGTGAAGTTAGTATTGACATAGACTATGAAAAACTTTACTTCAACATGCATGATGCTAAAGCAGAATGGTTATATGAGCTTACAGAATGGGAAGATATATTAACAGAAGAAAAGAGAAAAGAAATAGCTAAAGAATATAGAGAATCAAAAATTGTAAGAGTTACAAAGATCGGAAGAAACGAACCATGCCCATGTGGAAGTGGTAAAAAGTATAAAAAATGCTGTGGGAAGTAAAATATGAAGAAGAGAATATATCATATCTTATTTATTTTGATGATGATAATGTCTTCTAGTACTGTATTTGCAGAACAAGTAAATACTTCAGTTTTAAATGCAGATAAATTTCATTATTTTACACTACTACCACCATTAGTAGCAATAATACTTGCATTTTCAACTAAAGATGTTGTATTATCATTATTTTTAGGAATATACTCAGGGACATTTTTAATAGAACTTGGTAATCATAATGTATTAGGAGCACTTTTTCATGGATTTATGTCTATTCTTGATAAAGTGCTTGGATCACTTGCAGACCCTTGGAACGCAGGAATTATTCTCCAGTGTTTAACTATAGGAGGACTAATAGCCCTAGTTACAAAAATGGGTGGAGCAAGAGCAGTTGCAGAATCACTAGCTAAAAGAGCAAAGTCTCCTATAAGTGCACAGTTAATGACATGGGTACTTGGACTTATAGTTTTCTTTGATGATTATGCAAATGCTTTAGTAGTAGGTCCAATTATGAGACCAGTTACGGATAAATTTAAAGTATCAAGGGAAAAACTGGCTTTTATAATAGATGCAACTGCTGCGCCTATTGCAGGAATAGCTTTAGTTTCAACTTGGATAGGTTATGAAATAGGATTAATTAAAACAGCATATGCAGGAATTGGAATAGATGTAAATCCATATAATATATTTGTATCAACAATTCCTTATAGATTTTATAATATTTTAATGATTTTATTTGTAGTACTTACAATAGTTTTAATGAAAGAGTTTGGTCCTATGTTAAAAGCTGAAAGAAGAGCTAGAAGAGGTGAGGGATTAGGTCCTACTAATACTACAGCAGAAAAGGAAAATGAATTATCTGTAATTGCACCTAAGGAAGGAATAAAACTTAGTGTGTGGAATGCAATAATTCCTATAGGAGTACTTATTGTAGCCTCGCTTGCAGGATTTTATTATAACGGATATATAGAAATAATGGCAGGAGAAAATATGGCACTTATAAATATTCTTGAAAATTCCCCAATATCTTTTGCCGCTATAAGAGAAGCTTTTGGAGCTTCAGATGCTAGTGTTGTTCTTTTTCAGTCGGCAATGTTTGCATCAATAGTAGCAATAGTAATGGGAGTAAAACAAAAGATATTTAAAGTTACAGAGGGTATAGGAACTTGGGTTGAAGGAATGAAGTCATTACTTATGACAGGAGTAATCTTACTTCTTGCTTGGTCATTAAGTGGAATAATAGCTGACCTTGGAACTGCGGAATTTATAGTTTCTTTATTAGGTGACTCTATACCACAATTCTTATTACCATCAATAATATTTATACTTGGTTCTATCATATCATTTGCAACGGGTACCGCTTATGGTACTATGGGTATTTTAATGCCACTAGCTGTACCACTTGCGCACTCAATAACAACTGACCCATCATATATTGTAATAGCTGTAGGAGCAGTACTTACAGGAGCAATATTTGGAGATCACTGTTGTCCGATATCAGATACCACAATACTTTCATCTATGGGAGCAGATTGCGATCATATAGAACATACTAGAACACAGTTAAATTATGCATTATCAGTTGCTGCTATAACAGTAATATTTGGATATATACCGGCAGGATTAGGTATTCCAATATATTTCATACTACCAGTGGCAATGCTTGCAACTTTCCTTTTAGTATATTTTGTAGGAAAACCAGTAGAGGAAGTAGAGATGAAATAGTAATAAGCTAATTGACAAGAAAATTTAATAATAGATAAAAAGGACGATTATGATTTGAAAATCATAATCGTCCTTTTTATGTTTATATCGATCTATGTCTTGAATTATTTCTGAATTGTAGCTACAGAAGCTTCTAATATTAATGGTAAAACTTCACTATATATATCATAAAGATCTTCTATAGGTAATGGGTTTTTACCACGTCCTACTTCGATAGTATATCCAGGTTTGTTAAATGTTTTTATAAACCAATCTTTAAAACCTGTATTTGAAGCCATAACTGTAGGTGTCTTTAAACTATATCCACTGGCATTAGCAAGTTTTTCACCAATTTTTTTTGAAAATTCAGGTTCTATATTACCATAGTTCCAGTAAATTTCTTTACCTTGACTATGAAGCGCTAATACTAAATCAAAGTTACTATTTCTTGTAAATTTAGTTATTGCAGCTGTCTCAGGTTCTGATTCTGGACAGCGACCAGAGTACCTAGTATTAGTAGGACCTGTAATATTATTTTTAACTTGAGATGCTTTGTAATCATTCCAAGATGCATCATAGTTATGATTAAGATCTACTCCTCTAGCATTAGCTTGCCATCTTTTTGAAAAATCATTGCTATCATTATTCCATTTTATTAAATCTTCTTTATGATCATTTGGAATATTTTTTAGTCCATTTAAAACTAAATCAATACCATCAGGATTTACCATAGGTACTATATAGATAGAGGTATTGTTATAAAGTTTTTTTATATCATAACCCTCTAGTTTTTCAATGTTTTCATAACTTTGACAGTAGTCTTCAGCAAATTTCATAAGAAGTACTGACGTTATCCATTCTAAACTATGAAATGCTCCATTCAAAAATACCTTATTTTTACCTGCTCCAAGTTTTATATAATAAAGATCTCTATCAAAAACACTTTGACCTATGCTGCCTGTTTTTATAAATGAATATCTAGATTCTAATTTAATTATATCTTTTGTTAGTACATCGTGAGTATAATCTATACTTGTATTCACAATATTATTACTAGTCATAAAAACACTCCTTTTACTAAATAAAAATACTATACATTAAAATATATACTATATATCTATAAATTTACAGGTAAATTTATAAGGTTTTTTACATATTTATAAAGATTAAAGAAACATTGAAATCAATCTTGACAAAATCACTTGGGTATACTATAATAAAAATGTAATACCAACCGTGACAGTTGGAATTAAAAGAGGTGATTTGATGAAATTATCGACTAAGGGTAGATACGGCCTAAAAGCAATGTTTGAATTAGCTCTTCATTATGGAGAAGGACCAATTCCTCTAAAGAATGTAGCTGAAAGCCAAGGGATTTCTGAACACTATCTAGAACAGCTTATAGCAGTTCTAAGAAAAAATGGATTAGTTCAAAGTGTAAGAGGTTCGCAAGGTGGGTATATGCTTATAGAGGCTCCAAGAAAGATAACTGTTGGAGATATAATAAGAGTACTAGAAGGAGAAATTGCTCCATCGGATTGTGTAACTGAAGACAGTAACACATGTGATAGAGAGAATAAATGTGTTACAAAGTTAGTTTGGATTAAAATAAGAGATAGTATAAATGAAGTTATAGATAGTATAACTCTTGAAGATATGCTTGAAGATTATAATGATATGAATAATGATAATGAATATATGTATTATATATAAATAAATGAAATTATAAATAGTCGTTGGGAGGAAATAAATATGAGTAGAGAAGTTTATATGGATAATGCAGCAACAACTAAAATCAAAAAAGAAGTATTAGATGTAATGATACCTTGCTTGGAAAATGAGTACGGAAATCCTTCAAGTATTTATAAAATAGCTAGAAGTGCAAAAAGACTATTAGATGAGTCCAGAGAAAAGGTAGCAAAAGCAATTGGTGCTAAAACTAATGAAATTTATTTTACAAGTGGAGGTACTGAATCTGATAACTGGGCAATTAAAGGAATAGCAGATGCTCATAAAGCTAAAGGAAACCACATAATAACTACTAAAATGGAACACCATGCAGTACTTCATCCTTGTGAGTACTTAGAGAAACGTGGTTTTGAAGTTACTTACTTAGATGTAGATGAATATGGAGTTGTAAAGTTAGATGAACTTAAAAAAGCTATAAAAAAAGAAACCATTTTAATAAGCATAATATTTGCTAACAATGAAGTAGGAACTATTCAACCTATAAAAGAAATAGGGGAAATAGCTAAAGAACATAAAGTTCTTTTCCATACAGATGCAGTTCAAGCAATAGGACATGTTGAGATAGATGTTGAAGAATTAAACATAGATTTACTCTCTATGACAGGACATAAACTTTATGGACCTAAAGGTACCGGTGCACTTTTCATAAAGAGAGGTATTAAGATTACACCATTAGTTCATGGTGGAGCTCAAGAAAAGAAAAGACGTGCAGGTACAGAGAATATTCCTTCAATAGTAGGATTTGCTAAAGCTGTAGAACTTGCAACAGCTAATATTGAAGAAGATAGTAAGAAGCTTATGAAACTTAGAGATAAACTTATGAATGAAATAGAAAAGAATATAGATCATATTAAGTTAAATGGTCATCCAGAAAAAAGATTACCTGGAAATGTTAACTATTCATTTGAATATATAGAAGGAGAGTCTTTACTGCTTAGCTTAGATATGTTAGGTATATCAGCATCAAGTGGTTCAGCTTGTACTTCAGGATCATTAGATCCATCACATGTGCTTTTATGTATGGGATTACCACATGAGATAGCACACGGTTCACTTAGATTATCATTAGGTGATTTTAATAGTGAAGATGAGATAGATTATGTAGTTGAAAACTTAGTAATTATAGTAGATAGACTTAGAAAAATGTCACCATTATATGAAAATATTGGAGGGGATAAATAATGATGTATTCAGAAAAAGTTATGGAGCACTTTACAAATCCACAAAACGTAGGAGAAATAGAAGATGCAGACGGTATTGGTGAAGTTGGAAACGCTAAATGTGGAGATATAATGAGAATGTATCTTAAAATAGATGGAGATGTAATAACAGATATAAAATTCAAAACTTTTGGTTGTGGATCAGCAATAGCTTCATCAAGTATTGCAACTGAAATGATAAAAGGAAGAACGATAAACGAAGCATTAAAACTTACAAATGAAGCAGTAGTTGAAGCGTTAGATGGATTACCACCAGTAAAAATTCACTGTTCAGTTCTTGCAGAACAAGCAGTGAAAGCAGCATTAGTTGATTATTCTGAAAAAAACAATGTAGATATTCCAGAACTTAGAGATTTCAAACCATCAGATGATGAAGAATTACATGCTGACATCGAAGATGATGAATAAAATTTCAAATTATATAAAAACTAAAGAAAAAGAGGTTGAGTATTAGACAACCTCTTGTTTTTTTTGTTATTATGAATATATAAAAGAGGTGATATTATGAATAAAAACACAGTAGTAATAGGAATGAGTGGAGGAGTAGATAGTTCTGTAGCTGCATACCTATTAAAAGAACAGGGATATAATGTAATAGGTGTAACTATGCAAATTTGGCAAGATAAGAACCCTGAAGCAGTAGAAAAAGAAGGTGGATGCTGTTCTTTATCGGCAGTAGAAGATGCTAGAATGGTTGCTAATAAATTAGATATACCTTTTTATGTAATGAACTTTAAAGATACATTTCAGGAAACAGTTATAGATTACTTTATTGAAGAATATGGAAAAGGGAGAACTCCAAATCCATGTATAGCTTGTAATAGACATGTTAAATTTGAAGAACTTTTAAAAAGATCTAATGAAATAGGCGCTTACTATGTTTCTACTGGTCATTATGCAAAAGTGGATTATGATGAAAAACTAGGTAGATATTTACTTAAAAGATCTGATGCAGTTGAGAAAGACCAGACTTATGCACTTTATAATTTAACCCAAGAACAACTTAAACATACACTTATGCCTCTTGGAGAGTTTAATGATAAAGAAGAGGTTAGAAAAATTGCAAGAGAACTTGACTTAATAGTTGCTAACAAGCCTGACAGTCAAGAAATTTGTTTTGTACCAGATGATGACTATGCAGGATTTCTAGAAGAAAATGCCCCTTATGATATAGTACCTGGAAACTTTGAGGATACAGAAGGTAATGTTATAGGAAAACATAAAGGTATAGTTAATTACACTATAGGACAAAGAAAAGGACTTGGTATTGCATTAGGTAAACCAGCATATGTAGTAGAGATAGATCCTAAAAGAAATGTAGTAGTAATAGGAGATGGAGAAGATGTATTTGGTACAGAACTTCTTGCAGAAGATATAAACTTTATATCTATCGATAAATTAGATGGACCTATGGATGTAGAGGCAAAAGTAAGATATGCAGGAAAAACAACTGAGGCTACTATTTATCCAGAGGACGACGGAAAAGTAAAAGTGGTTTTTAAAGAAAAAATTAGAGCTATAACTGCAGGTCAAGCAGTAGTTTTTTATAAAGGAGATATTTTAGTAGGTGGAGGAACTATAGTTAGAAAAACTAAGTAAAATTAAATTCATTTTCGAAATTTACTAGAATTAATTTAAAGATAATAAGTAAAATATCTAAGAATAGGTATCGAATAAATTGATTAAAAAACCATAGAAGTCAATAGCATAATAATTAACTTTATGGTATGATATATATAGATTTTAAAGAAATAAAAGTGAAAAATAATGACTAAGATTAAGAATAGTAAATATGAAAATTCTTTTAGAGAGAATACTGTAGGTGAGAGGTATTTAGAATATTATATTGAAGCAGCTTATGAGTCAGGGTTTTGAAATAATAGTAGAAACTTTCGGTTATAACCGTTATATTATAGAGCGACTATTTTTTGGTAAATAGGGTGGCACCGCGGTTTGACTCGTCCCTAAACATAGGGAGGAGTCTTTTTATTTTTGTAGATAGATAAATTAATTTTATACAAATAAAGGAGAAATGAATTATGTTAAATTTAGGATCACATGAAATAAGGGATTTATATTTAGACTTCTTCAAAGAAAAGGGTCACTTAATAAGAGATAGTTTTTCTTTAGTGCCTAAAAATGATGCAAGTTTATTACTTATAAATGCAGGGATGGCTCCACTTAAGCCATATTTTCTAGGTACTCAAGTACCACCAAGTAAAAGAATGGCAAACTGTCAAAAATGCATAAGAACTGATGATATCGAAAACGTAGGCAGGACTTCAAGACACGGAACATTCTTTGAAATGTTAGGTAACTTTTCATTTGGAGATTATTTCAAAAAAGAATCTATAGAATGGTCATGGGAGTTTATGACGGAAGTATTAAAAATTGACAAAGACGATCTATGGGTATCAGTATACTATGAAGATGATGAGACGTATGATATATGGAATAAGGAAATAGGTGTAGATGAGAGTAGACTGGTTAGACTAGGTAAAGAAGATAACTTCTGGGAGCTTGAAGTAGGTCCTTCAGGTCCTTGTACAGAGATATATATAGATAGAGGCGTAGAAGTCGGTTGTGGAAATGAAGATTGTTTACCAGGTTGCGAATGTGATAGATTTTTAGAGGTTTGGAACTTAGTTTTCTCTGAATTCAATAAAGATGAAGAAGGAAATTATACTCCACTTAAATCTAAGAATATAGATACAGGAATGGGACTGGAAAGAATAACAGCAGTTCTTCAAAATAAAGACAATATATTTGAAATAGATACTATGAAAGAAATAATAGCTGAAATAGAAAGAATTACAGATAAAAAATATGAGCCTAAAGAAGATAATGCTATGTCTTTCAGAGTAATAACAGATCATATTAGAGCTATGACTTTCTTAATTTCAGATGGAATTATCCCTAGTAATGAAGGTAGAGGATATATATTAAGAAGACTTATAAGAAGAGCAGCTAGACATGGAAAATTATTAGGTCTTAAAGATCTATTCTTAAATGAATTATCTTCAAAAGTTATAGATAGTTGGGGAGATACTTATGAAGAATTAAGAGAAAACAATAAGCTAATTCAAAGAGTAATAAAAGCAGAAGAAGAAAAATTTGAAGAGACAATACATCAAGGAATAGGTATTCTTAATGATTATATAGAAGAAATGAGTCGAGAAAACAAAACTGAACTAGATGGTGAAGATGCTTTTAAACTTTATGATACTTATGGATTTCCACTAGATCTAACGAAGGAAATTTTAGAGGAACAAAACTTAGATGTGGATGAAGAGGAATTTAATAGAGAAATGGAAGAACAAAGAAATAGAGCAAGAAAAGCTAGAAAAAATTCTGGAATTCAGTCATGGGATGAGGATATTAAAGTTGAAATAGATAAAGATTTAACTACAATTTTCGAAGGGTATGAAAGATTATCAACAAGTACTAAGGTAACAGCAATAGTATCAGAAGGAAAAAGTGTAGACGAATTAGAAGAAGGTCAAGAAGGAATAATGTTATTAGAAAAGACTCCTTTTTATGCTGAAGGAGGAGGACAAGAAGGAGATACTGGAGAAATATTTAATACAGATGTGAAGATAAAAGTATTAGATACAGTAAAAGGTGAGGAAAATCAGTATCTGCATATGGTAAAACTTACAGAAGGTAAGGTTAAAGTAGGTTCAGAAGTTACTGCTGTTGTAGATGGAGTAAATAGAATGTCTATAGCTAGAAATCACTCTGTAACTCATCTACTTCATCAAGCACTTAAAGATGTTATAGGAGACCATGTAAATCAAGCAGGATCTTTAGTACAAGGAGAAAGACTGAGATTTGACTTTACTCATTTTGAAGCAGTTACTAAAGAACAATTAAGTGAAATCGAAGATATAGTTAATTCTAAGATATTAGATGCATTAAATGTAGAAGTTGTAGAAACTACAATAGAAGATGCAAAAGAACAAGGTGCACAAGCATTATTTGATGAAAAATATGGGGATAAAGTAAGACTTGTTAAAATAGGAGACTATAGTAGCGAGCTTTGCGGTGGAACTCATGTTGATTCATCTAGTCAAATTGGACTATTTAAAATATTAAGTGAATCAGGTATAGCTGCAGGGGTTAGAAGAATTGAAGCTATAACAGGAAGTGAAGCTTATAATTATGTTAAAAATATAGAAAATCAAATAGATGAAGTTTCTGAAATGTTAAAAACTAATAAAAACGATGTAATGAATAAAATGCAAAATACTTTAGATGAAAATAAAAGTCTTGAAAAAGAGATAGAGAAATTAAAGTCTGAATTAACTCTTTCTAAACTAGATGATATTCTTGAAGAAGTATCACTGGTAGAGGATGTACATGTGATATGTAAGGTTATGGAAGATTCAGATGGCGATGATTTAAGACAACTTGGTGATAAACTAAGAGATAAATTAGATTCAGTTTTAGTAGTACTTGGTTCAACTAAAAATGATAAAGTTAGTTTAATAGCTATGGCTACAAAAGATTTAGTTGATAGAGGAATACATTCAGGAAATATCATAAGAGAAGTAGCTAAAGTTACTGGTGGTGGCGGTGGTGGCCGTCCAGACATGGCTCAAGCTGGGGGAAAAGATGCAAGCAAGATAGAAGAAGCACTTGATATGGTACCTGAATTAATAAAGTCACAACTTAAGTAAATAACACCCAGTAAATAAAATTTATTTACTGGGTATGTATTATAATATGGGAATTAAAATATCAAGGAGGTAAGATTATGAGTGATATAAATAATACAATGAGATTTGAAGTAGATAAAGAAAAAGGAAAAAAAGTAGAGGAAATAATTTCAACAG
>RCNJ01000573.1_pt1 | contig 12148 bp, 11 predicted proteins | sample 2041171 | NCBI WGS metagenome assembly RCNJ01 (sample SAMN09708213, study PRJNA481090) | feces metagenome | biome: feces | host: Pygoscelis adeliae | place: Antarctica: Rookery Lake | collected 2010-03-01 | reverse complement strand
GCGGTCTCAACCGTCCCCGGCACCCACTCCGTCGAACTCAGGGGTGCAATAAAAGTATTCAGCATCCTCGGCTCAGCCCTTCAACAGGTTGACATCGTCGACTGAGGCCGACTTACGGGTCCGGAAGATCGCAACGATGATCGCGAGGCCCACCACAACTTCAGCGGCAGCGACCACCATCACGAAGAAGGCGTTCACCTGGCCGGAAAGGTTGCCGTGCATCCGAGCGAACGTCACGAACATGAGGTTCGACGCATTGAGCATGAGTTCAATACCCATGAACACGATGATTGCGCTGCGGCGGACCAGCACTGTGGTCGCCCCAATTGCGAACAGAATCGCGGCAAGCACCAGATAATTGGTGAGCTCCATCAGTCAGTCTCCTCGCTCACGTTGCCAGCCTCGATTTCGCGCAGTCTTCGTGCCGATTCGAGTTCCAAGTCGTACCGCACCGCCTGCTCCTGACCGCGAATACGCAACACCCGAGACACAGAGGCCTCGATGGGGTTGCCGTACGGGTCAAGTGCGGGCACGTCCATGGCGTTATGCCGTGCGTATACGCCGGGGGCGGGCAGGTTTACTAGGTGTTCGCCCTGCGCCACTCGTGCGGCGGCCAGTTCTTTCTGACCGATCTTCGGGGTCAGGCGTTGACGGTGCGTCAGCACCAGCGCGGCAAGGGCTGCTGTGACCAGCAAAATCGCCACAATTTCCAGGTCGAAGACGTAGTCCTGCATCAACACGCGGGCTACTCCCACCGGGTTGGACTCCGAGTTCGCCAATTCAAGACCGATGGCTGGTTTGAAAGTCGTTCGGGCGATGACAGTGATCAGCAATGTCACCAGGCCGAGCCCGAGGATGATGCCGATCCAGCGTTGGCCCTTAATCGTTTCTACCCGCGAGGAACTTGCGTCTACGCCGACCAGCATCAACACGAAGATGAACAGCATCATCACGGCGCCGGTGTACACCACCACCTGCGCGATGCCGAGGAATGGTGCCTCCTGCGCAATGTAAAGAACAGCAAGCATCACCATGACGAAAATAACCGAAATTGCGGCGTAAACGGCCTTGCGTGCAAACACCAACCCGAGGGCGGCAAGCACCATGAGCGGAGCCAGCACCCAAAAGAGTACGGCTTCCCCGGTAGTTGCCATCATCGGGCATCTCCGTTCGCTGAAGTGTCCGAGGCGCCCGTCTTTGCAGACGCCGATTGAGCTGCTGCTTGCGCAGCGCTGTCAATGGTGGGGTCATCTGGGCGTTGCTCTCGCACCCAATCGACCTGAGCTGCGGTGGGGCCGGTAACACTACCCAGGTAGTAGTCCTTATCCGTGGTGTTCTCCACCATCGGCATCGGAACCGAAAGCATGCCCTCGCGCAGTGGGGCGAGCAGGTCGTCCTTCTCCCAGATCATGCCTTCACGGGTCTGGCCCGCGAGTTCGAAGTCGTTGCCCATGGTGAGGGCACGCGTGGGGCACGCCTCAATGCACAGTGCGCAGAAAATACAGCGCAAGTAGTTGATCTGATAAACGGAGCCGTACCGCTCCCCCGGCGACTTGTGGCCGCCGTCGGGAAGGTCGGCATTATCTGACCCCTCAACGTAAATGGCGTCCGCTGGGCACACCCAAGCACACAGCTCGCAACCAATGCACTTCTCCAGACCATCCGCGTAGCGGTTGAGCAGGTGTCTGCCGTGGAACCGTGGCTTAGTCGGTACCTTTTCAAAGGGGTACTGCTCAGTCACCGTGGGTTTGAACAACGCTGAGAAAGTGACGCCGAAACCGGCTACCGGGGCGAAGAGATCGCCCAGGCCCTTCTTCTTAGGAATCTCAGACACTCCGGTCCTCCTCGTTCGGGCTCGGTGACGCAGATGAATCAGAACTGGTGATCTGCTCCGCTGGAACAGTCACAGCAGCTTTAGCGCGTGGTTGACGCGTGGACGCCGGCAGTTTCTGGCCCGGCAAGGGTGGAACGGGGAAACCATCCGCAAAGGGATCGAACTCCAGATCCGGTCCAGTGGTCTTCTCCTTCGGTTTCTCTTCCGGTATGACGAACATCGCTATCAGCGCGATGACCGCTACTCCGAGGAAGACAAACATGAAGGTGCGCTGGCTGATGTCAGTGAACTCTTCCAGGCCCTTGTAAACCGCCACGAGCACGGCCCAACCGATTGCTGCCGGGATCAGGACCTTCCAGCCGAAGCGCATGAACTGGTCATAACGCAGCCGCAGCAGTGTTCCTCGAACCCAGACGAACAGGAACATGAACATCCAGACCTTGGCCAAGAACCACAGAATTGGCCACCAGCCCTCATTGAACATGCCGTCGTTAATGGAAGACAACGGCCATGGGGCGCGCCAACCACCAAAGAACAGGGTGGTGGCGACCGCCGAGACGTTCAGCATGTTGATGTATTCCGCGAGGAAGAACCACGCGAACTTCATGGAGGAGTACTCGGTCATGTAACCGGATACCAACTCACCCTCGGCTTCGGGAAGGTCGAAGGGCAGCCGGTTAGTTTCACCGATCATTGAGATCACGTAAATGACGAATGCCGGGAACAACGGCAGGAACCACCAGAAACGGTCCTGGGAGTTCACAATCTCGGAGGTAGACATCGAGCCCGCGACCAAGAACACCGATACCAGGGCAAGGCCCATGGACAGTTCATAACTGATGACCTGTGCTGTCGAGCGCACCCCACCAAGCAGCGGGTACGTCGAACCCGAGGACCAACCACCCAGCACAATGCCGTACACGCCAAGGGCGGCACACGCCAGGATGTACAGCACCGCAACGGGGAAGTCCGTCAACTGCGCCGGAGTCACATAGTCCGTAAACGGAATGCGCACCTCAGGCCCGAACGGGATCACGCCCAAAATCAGGAAGGATGTGAACACCGAAATCATCGGTGCGATCACATAAATGATCTTGTCTGCAGCCTTCACAGTGATGTCCTCCTTCAGGAGGAGCTTCATCGCATCTGCCATGGACTGCAGCAGCCCGAATGGGCCGTGCACGTTGGGCCCGGGGCGGATCTGCATCCGCGCCACGACCTTGCGTTCAAACCAGATGGCGATCAGCACACTCGTCAACAAGAACACGATGATGAGAACTGCCTTCACCAGGTACGTGATCCAGTTGTCGTTGCTGAAGTCAGCAGCTATGCCCGGAACCGCAGGGGTTGCGGTGAAAAGCCCCGCAGTGAGCGCACCCATCATGCCTCCTCATTCGACGTGATCGGCCCAGCGGAGATCTGGACAAGCGCACCGGCATCTACACCAAGCGCAGAACGGACATGGGAACCAACCGAGTTCGTCGGCACCCAGACAACATAGTCAGGCATGTTCGTGATGACCAGCGGGAGTTCAATCAACCCGTATCCGGTTTCTACCCGAAGCAGCTGACCGTTGGTCACACCCGTAGCCTGCGCTGTCGCCTGCGACAATCGGGCAACGGCGCGCCGCGCCGTCCCTGCGAGGAATGGTTCACCGTCTTGGCCGCGACCAGCGTCGAGCATCATGCGCCACGTCGCTAGAACAGCTTGTCCCGAACCAACCGTTGGCGGCTGCTCACCAAGAACCTGTGGGGCGGCGATCCGCGTGCCCTCCCACTGTTCTAAGTGCTCAATTTCTCGGCGGACGGCCACTGAACTACCAAGGCCCAGTTCGACGTCGAGTTCGGCTGCCAAAGAGTTCAGCACTCGGTGGTCCGTCAGCGCGGCTGACTCTAGGACCTGTTCAAAGGGACGGACTCGTCCCTCCCAGTTCCAGAACGCCCCGGCACGTTCTACCGGCGGTGCTACCGGGAGCACCACGTCGGCCAGGTCAGTGGCCTCACTACGACGAACCTCAAGGCTCACGACAAAGTCGGCCTGCTGCAGCGCAGAACGCGCAGCGACTGGGTCGGGGAGGTCCGCAAGTTCGACCCCGCCAATAACCAGGCCCTTGAGATCGCCCGACGTGAGCGCCGAGAGAATCTGATCAGTAGACCTGCCAGCGTCCTGAGGCAGTTCAGCCACGTCCCACGCTGCCGCCATATCGACCCGCGCAGCCGCGTCAGAAACCGGACGGCCACCTGGCAGTAGGCCAGGTAAGGTTCCAGTTTCTACGCCAGCGCGCTCACCGATCCGGCGGGGAATCCAAGCAATTCGGGCTCCTGCACGCTCGGCAAGGGCCAGCACTGCACTGAGCACACCGGGCACAGAACTTGCGCGTTCACCCACACAGATGATGCCGTCACCCGCGCTGAGCGCGGTGTAGACGTCGCTGATCTGTTCGTCGTCAGCGCCGTCAGCAAGGGCCTCAATGATTTCGCCCTCAGTGCCAGGGGCCGCCTGCAGCAGTGCGCCGTTCATCCGCTCAATTGCGCGGGATGCAAAAGCGGCGACCGAGAAGACTCTGGTTCGGGCCTTACCCGTGGCACCTTTACGCAGCCGCAGGAAAACCGAACCTGCTTCTTCTTCGGGTTCAAATCCAACGAGCAGCACTGCGCTGCTTGTTTCTAGGTCTGTGAAGGTGACGTCAATGCCTTTGCCGGCCACGGTGGAAGCGAGGAAGTCTCGTTCCTCATCCGAATGCGGACGGGCACGGTGGTCGACGTCGTTCGTGTGCATCGCAACGCGCGCGAATTTCGAGTACCCGTAGGAGTCCTCGATGGTGAGCCTGCCACCGGGCAACACACCAACTCCGCCGCCGTCTCGAGCAGCCCGCAAACCAAGCCCAGCAATTTCAAAGGCTTCAACCCAACTTGCGGACCGAAGCTCACCTGGTGTGCCGTCATCATTACGGTCGCGTACCAGCGGCGTTGTGATGCGGTCTGGTGCGTTCTGCCAGTTGAAGGCGAAGCGGTCCTTATCGGTGACCCACTCTTCGTTCACAATGGGGTCGTCACCGGCCAGTCGGCGCATGATCTGACCACGACGGTGGTCCACCCGAATTGCAGAACCACAGGAATCGTGTTCCGCAATGGACTCGGTCGACACTAGGTCGAACGGGCGGGACCGGAACCGGTAGGCCGCACTGGTGAGTGCACCAACCGGGCAGATCTGCACCGTGTTGCCCGAGAAGTACGACGCGAATGGGCGGCCGCTCTCATCTTCATGAGCCGCACCAACGGTCGGGGCATCATCTTCGCCCTCAGGGTTGGCAAAACCGAGAATCCGCTCGTCAAAGACGCCGATCTGCTGCTCTGCGCCGCGCTCCTGCAAACTAATAAAGTGGTCCCCGGCGATCTCCTCAGAGAACCGGGTGCAGCGCTGACACAACACGCAGCGTTCACGGTCGAGCAAAATCTGCGTTGACACCTTGATGGGCTTGGCAAAGGTGCGCTTAATGTCAACGAACCGTGTTTTAGGCCGGCCGTTACTCATCGCCTGGTTCTGCAGTGGACACTCGCCGCCCTTGTCACAAACGGGGCAGTCCAACGGGTGGTTAATGAGCAGAAATTCCATCTGCCCCTGCTGTGCTTTATCAGCCACCGGGGAGGTGTGTTGCGTTTGCACAACCATGCCCGGTGAGGCTTCCAGGGTGCACGAGGTCTGCGGCTTCGGCATGGACCGAATGTTGCCCTCGCGGTCTGGAGTGGCAACCTCAACCAAACACTGCCGGCATGCGCCCACTGGCTTGAGCAGCGGGTGGTCACAGAAGCGCGGAATCTGAATTCCCACCTCTTCTGCGGCACGGATCACCAAGGTGCCCTTGGGCACCGTCGTCTCCACACCATCGATGACGAAGGTGACCTGCTCCTTTGGGGCGGGTTCGGGGGCGGGGGCCGGGGAGTTCTTCCCGGTGGTGACGGTCATGCCGACACCGTCCCTGCCTGTGTTGTGGACGCCCGGGGGGCGTACTCGAACAACGCGGACCGCTCCGGTGGGAACAGTTCACTGACAGAGGTATGCATGCCCGCCTCAAATTCAGATCGGAAGTACTGGATCGCTGACGTCACCGGTGAGGTGGCGCCGTCACCGAGCGCACAGAACGCCCGGCCCAGAATGTTGTCGCAGATGTCGAGCAGATCATCAATGTCGGCCGGCTGACCTTGGCCCTTTTCCAACCGGCGCAGGATCTGCTTCATCCAGAAGGTGCCTTCACGGCACGGAGTGCACTTACCGCAGGACTCGTGTGCGTAGAAGTCGGTCCAGCGCGATACCGCGCGCACAACCGACGTCGTCTCATCGAAGATCTGCAGTGCGCGAGTTCCAAGCATGGACCCCGCGGCGTCCACTGATTCAAAGTCCAACGGCACATCAAGGTGCTCATCAGTGAACAACGGCGTGGAGGATCCACCTGGCGTCCAGAACTTCAGTTGGTGCCCGGCGCGAATTCCGCCAGCCATCTCAAGGAGTTCCCGCAAGGTGATTCCCAGTGGGGCTTCGTACTGGCCCGGACGTGTCACGTGCCCGGACAAGGAGAACAGCCCGTGACCACTGGAACGCTCAGTTCCCATTGAGGTGAACCAAGACGCACCACCGCGGACAATCGCTGGAACCGATGCAATCGACTCCACGTTATTCACAACAGTGGGACGGCTATACAGACCCGATACCGCCGGGAATGGCGGCTTCAGTCGTGGCTGACCACGCCGACCTTCCAACGAGTCCAACAGCGCGGTTTCTTCACCACAGATGTAAGCCCCAGCACCCGTGTGCACGGTGATCTCGAGGTTGAAACCTGTGCCGTTAATGTTTTCGCCGAGTAAGCCTGCGGCGCGAGCATCAGCAACTGCCTGCAGCAGGCGGCGGTAGACGTGCACTACTTCACCACGCAGGTAGATGAAGGCGTGGGTGCAGCCAATGGCGAAGGACGTAATTGCCATGCCTTCGATCAACATGTGTGGGTCAGCCATCATCAACGGCGTGTCTTTGCAGGTGCCTGGCTCTGCCTCGTCAGCGTTCACCACGAGGTAGCGCGGACCGCCGTCGTCAGGAGGTAGGAAGGACCACTTCATGCCGGTGGGGAAACCGGCGCCGCCACGCCCGCGTAGACCAGAGTCCTTCACCGCCGCGGTGAGATCAGCTGGGTCCATCGTGAGAGCTTTTGCCCACGCGTCATACCCACCGACTGCCTTGTAGGCGTCGAGTGTCCACGACTTCTCATTGCCCCAGTTGGCAGAAAGAATCGGGGTCAGGTGAGTGCTCATCAGGACTCCTCAGGCTGATCTGCCGGCTTATTTGGGGAAGTCTTAGCGTCTGGGTCGGTGTCCGCAGCAACCGTTGGCTTTCGGGCAGCGCTGGACTGAGCTGCACCCGTCGTCGGAGTGCTGTCCTGGGCACCTGCAGTGGCTGTGGTGCGGGCGGATTCGTCAAAGGACGGGGCAGTCCAACCGTGTTCCTTGGCAATTTCGAGCCCGACCAATGACGGAACGCCAGCGCCAATGCCTTCATCGGCACGGCCATCAGTGAAGCCCGCCAATACCCGGGACATTTCTTTGAAACTGCATACGCTGTTGGCGCCGCGAGTCGGGGCGACGTCCTCACCTAAGCGCAGACGGTCAACGACGTCACGGGCGGTGTCTGGGGTCTGGTTGTCAAAGAATTCCCAGTTCACCATCACAACCGGAGCGAAGTCACAGGCCGCGTTGCACTCCACGCGTTCCAAGGTAATGGAGCCATCTTCAGTGGTTTCATCCGGCCCCACCCCGAGGTGGTCGCTGAGATCGTCGAAGATCTCGTCGCCGCCCATGATGGCGCACAGCGTGTTCGTGCACACGCCAACGTTGAATTTGCCGTTGGGACGGCGCTTGTACTGCGTGTAGAACGTTGCAACAGCCGATACATCAGCCGTCGTCAGGCCCAAAGTCTCTGCGCAGAACTCAATGCCATTGCGCGACACAAAGCCTTCCTCCGACTGCACCAGGTGCAGCAGAGGCAGCAGCGCCGAGCGTGCCTGGGGGTACCGCGCCACGATCTCCACGGCGTCAGCATCAAGCCGGGTCCGCACCTCTGCGTCGAAACCAGTCAGCTGCTCGCTCATCGGTCTACTCCTCCCAGAACCGGGTCCAGAGAAGCCACCGACACGACGACGTCGGCGATCTGGCCCCCCTCACACATCATCGAAACTGCCTGCAAGTTATTGAAAGAGGGATCCCGGAAGTGCGCACGGTACGGACGCGTTCCGCCATCTGACACCAGGTGCACACCCATTTCACCGCGGGGGTGCTCCACCGTCTGCCACACCTGCCCCTCAGGAACACGGAAGCCCTCGGTCACCAACTTGAAGTGGTGAATCAGGGATTCCATCGACGTGCCCATGATTTCGCGGATGTGGTCCAGGGAGTTGCCCTGACCATCGGCGTTAATGCCCAACTGAGCCGGCCATGCGATTTTCTTGTCCGCAACCATCACTGAGCCGTGGCCAAGCTTCTCGAGGCGCTCAACGCACTGCTCAACAATCTTGAACGATTCGTAGCACTCTTCAATGCGCAGCAGCGTCCTGTCGTAGGCGTCAGCGCCCTCAAGGACGGGCACGTTGAAGTCGTAGGTTTCATAACCGCAATATGGGTTGGTCTTACGCACGTCGTACGGCAAACCAGTGGACCGCAGCACCGGACCCGTAATGCCCAAGCCCATGCAAGCGGCGAGGTTCAGGTGCCCTGTTCCGACCAGACGGGCCTTAAAGATCGGGTTCTCCAGCATCAAGTCATTGAGCTGGCCCAGGTACATCCGCACCGATTCCATTGCCTTGGTGATCTCAGGCAAAATCCCGGGTGGCAAGTCCTGTGCAACGCCACCGGGACGGACATACGCGTGGTTCATGCGCAGACCGGTAATGGCCTCAAAGATTCGCAGGATCTCTTCACGCGCAGTGAAGGAGATCGTCATAATCGTCGTCGCACCCATCTCGTTACCGCCGGTGCCGAGGCAAATCAGGTGCGAGGCAATGCGGTTCATCTCCATCATGAGCACCCGGATCACTGTGGCGCGTTCCGGGATGTCATCGGTGATGCCAAGCAGCTTCTCCACACCAAGGCAGAAAGCCGTCTCTTGGAAGAACGGTGCGAGGTAGTCCATGCGGGTGCAGAAAGTCACGCCCTGAACCCAGGTGCGGTACTCCATGTTCTTCTCAATACCGGTGTGCAGGTAGCCAATTCCGGCACGCGCCTCTTTGACGGTTTCACCATCAATTTCCAGCATGAGTCGCAGCACACCGTGAGTTGAGGGGTGCTGTGGCCCCATGTTCACGACAATGCGTTCCTCACCAAGCCGGGCCGCCTCCTCGGCGATCTCCGACCAGTCACCGCCGGACGCCTCAAAGGTGGGGGTGTCCGGGCTCTCAGTTCCAGTGGCACGGGTTGCGCGCGGCTGCTGGGGTGCACTCATGAGTACGACCTCCTGTTGTCTGGGGAAGGAACCGTTGCGCCCTTGTACTCCACTGGGATTCCACCGAGCGGGTAATCCTTCCGCTGTGGGTGCCCCGGCCAGTCATCAGGCATCTGAATACGTGCCAGCGCTGGGTGACCGTCAAAGATCAACCCAAAGAAGTCCCAGGTCTCACGCTCATGCCAGTCGTTCGTCGGGTACACGCTCACCGTGGAGGGGACGTGCGGGTCCGCGTCAGGGGCTGCGACGTCAAGCCGCAGACTGCGCGAGTGCGTAATCGACGTGAGGTGATAAACCGCGTGCAACTCTCGGCCTTCGGAGTGCGGGTAGTGCACACCGGACACGCCGAGGCTGAGCTCAAACCGCAGATCTTGATCGTCGCGCAGCGCTTGGCACACCGCGACAAGGTGCTCGCGGTTAATGTTCAGCGTCAGTTCGCCACGGTCGACGACGACGGACTCAATTGCCTCCGCGCCAAGTCCAGATTCCTGTTCGTCCAGCACCTCAACCAGCACGTCAACGACCTCGTCGAACCAGCCACCGTAGGGACGTGGGCTCGCACTCGGCATCACAACGGGACGGGTCAGGCCACCGTAACCAGAGGTGTCCCCCGTTCCTTCTGGGCCGAACATGCCGTGGCGCACCTCTACGACATCAAGCAGTTTCGGGTCACCGGCGGCGGGAATGGAAATATCCCCGCCCGGGGTCACCGGCCTGATTGCTTCATTCATCGCAAGAGACCCTTCATCTGGTGCGTTGGAGTTGCTTCAAGAGCTGCAGCTTCAGCGGCGGCGGCAAGTTCCTTGCGGTTACTGCCCAACGGCTCATTTTGAACCTGCTCGTGCAGTTTCAAAATGGCGTCGATCAGCATTTCGGGACGTGGTGGGCAACCAGGCAGGTACACATCAACGGGAACGATGTGGTCAACTCCCTGCACAATTGCGTAGTTGTTGAACATGCCGCCCGAGGATGCGCACACGCCCATCGACAGCACCCACTTGGGCTCTGCCATCTGGTCGTACACCTGGCGAACCACGGGGGCCATCTTCTGGCTCACGCGGCCGGCCACGATCATGAGGTCTGCCTGACGCGGCGAGGCGCGGAACACCTCCATACCAAAGCGCGACAGGTCGAACCGTGAGGCACCCGCCGCCATCATCTCAATTGCGCAGCAGGCCAGCCCGAAGGTCACCGGCCACATCGACGCTTTACGGAAGTACCCCGCCAGACCCTCAACGGTCGTCAGCAGGAACCCTGATGGTGCTTCTTCGATACCCATTACTTATTCTCCTCCCACACTTGAACTCTCATTACTCCCACTCAAATCCGCCACGGCGCCACTCATACACAAACGGCACCATGATCAGCGCGATGAAGGAGAGCATGGCCACAAGGCCAAAGACAGCCAGTGTGGAGAAATCAACCGCCCACGGGTACAGGAACACCACCTCAATATCGAAGATGATGAAGGTCATGGCGATTAGGTAGTACTTGATCGGGAAGCGCCCCCCGCCCATGGCGAGCGGCGTCGGTTCGATTCCGCACTCGTATGCGTCAAGTTTGGACCGGTTGTACCTCCGCGGCCCGATGATCGCACTTGCACCCACCCCACCGAGGGCGAGGACAAGCGCCACGCCCATAAGGAACAGGAGCGGAACGTAAGGGTTGGTCATCGTCGGACACTCCTTGACGAGGTTGGAATGCTTCCAGTGGATCTGTGCCGGCGATCCGGCTCAGACATCATTGTCACAAAATTTGTTGTCATGCTTTGGGCACGATCTTTGTCAGACCTGAGATGACCCGGTCCACTATGTCACCACCGCGTGGTTCGTAGCTGTCGGAGAGTAACTTTACGGTGAAGCGCATCAGCAGCGGCCTTGGTAGACCGTACTTGGTGCATAGCCGCATGATCTTGGGGTTCTCAATGATCTTGACGAAGTACCGTCCGAGCGCATAATACCCGCCCAAGTCCTGCTGCATCATTTCTGGGTATCGGTGCAGCACTCGTTCACGCTGGCTGTCGGTGCCGCGCGCTCGCGACTGCGAGATCGCTTCAGCGGCAATTCGGCCAGCCTGCATGGCGTAAGCAATGCCTTCGCCGTTGAACGGCGAGACCATGCCGCCGGAGTCCCCGACCAGCATCATGCCGTTTTCGTACAACGGTTTGCGGTTGAATCCCATGGGGAGCGCGGCCCCACGCACTGGGCCAATCTGGTTCTCTGGGGTGAACTCCCACTCAGGTGGGGCGTTCTCCATCCACTTCGCAAATAGGTTGCGGTAGTCAATTTTTGTTGCTGCCGCGGTTGAGCTCACTGAACCCAAGCCAACGTTTGCCGTGCCGTCACCCAGGGCAAAAATCCAGCCGTATCCAGGCAGCAGGTTGGACTCCCCAGGTTTGCCATCCCAGAGTTCTAACTGCGATTCCATCCACGCGTCGTCGTGGCGTGGAGTTTTGAAGTACGTACGAACCGCGACGCCCATGGGGCGATTGTTCAGTTTCTCGCGACCCAGGGCTGTTGCCATTCGCGCTGAAACGCCGTCAGCGGCAATCACAATGGGGGCACGGAAAGTCTGTTCGGGCGCATCAGGGATGCGCCGACCCTTGGCATCAACGGGACGGGCAGTGACACCCACCACACGGTCGGTGCGCTCATCAAGGATTGGGCCCGTGACGTTCATCCGTTCCAATACCTTCGCACCGGTGGTCCGGGCATGCTCGATGAGCAGGTGATCAAAACTCATCCGCGGGCGGGCCATGCCGTACGACGGGTACGAGGACAATTCCGGCCACGGCAACTCCAACCGGTGCCCGCCGCCAATGACCCGCAGGCC
>RCNJ01000572.1_pt1 | contig 12155 bp, 10 predicted proteins | sample 2041171 | NCBI WGS metagenome assembly RCNJ01 (sample SAMN09708213, study PRJNA481090) | feces metagenome | biome: feces | host: Pygoscelis adeliae | place: Antarctica: Rookery Lake | collected 2010-03-01 | reverse complement strand
CTTAACCGTCGAGTTGGAGCTCCTCGAACCCGCTCTCGATTTGTGCGCAAGCAAGCTTTTTAGTGTGGGCAAGTGCCAGATCGTCGGAAACCTTGTGTTAACCTATCGGCCTCCCCATCGAAATCGAAGTCGAGCGACGATGATCACCCGACTTCCGTATTTAACCTCGTTTGCTTACTGCAAAGTCTTCCCAACTTCAAGCACCTGCACTCGAGATCCCTCGCAGATATGTCTGAGGCTCAGGGCAACGCCTTTTCATATACTCCTCCCAACCACCCCCGAAGCTCGCACACCAGACATGCACACCTACCCCTCAGCCCCCTTGCCAATTTCGAGGCCATCATTGGTTATGTACCGCCCTCAGTCCAGAAGTTCCGTCAAGTATGTGTGAGCTGCGCGACATGATCTTCCATCGTCGATTTGCGACAAACCCACATATCAAGACAGACGGAAGTTGATGTTTTGAATCACGGACGCCATGGCAACTGAATTACTAATGGCCGTTGCCCTCCTATCGCTTTTATCACGTTCAGCAGCACAAGACAACTCCAGTTGTTTCCTGCTCCCAGAACATATGCGATTTCCTTCGGTAAGTGCACAACAACGTCCGGTTTGAGGTTTTTGGGACCCTTCTTCAAGCCGGCACTCCTGAGCAGCGGGTCTGCGTAACTCCCAGTACAGTAACCAATGTAATGATCTTGTCGCAACAATCCCTATGCCGAGCTTCAATTACAACGCTGGCGACTCAGTGCGAGACGATACGAGGATAATTCTACGAGAATCAATTGTCGACATGGACGGAGGCCGACAATGCCAGCTCTAACACTACCCGCAAGAACCCTGCCTGGGAAGTGTTCAACTTTGGGGAGTTCAATAGGACCGGGTATGACACAGTGCAGTTTCAAGACGGTCTAACTCTTTATAGTGCCGGCTTCGCGCTTAATGAGCTTGGGACGGAATCGAACCTCGGTAGCATTGGACTGGGCAATTCAGTCGAAAAAATTGAATCCTGCATTGAGCCCTACGACAATGTCTTCAGATGAACGAAAAGCATGATAGACTACTGGAAGGACGCTACCGGCTTCGATGACAACTTACCGGGTCCATATACGACGGATGGAAGAGACGGCTCTGGATGCACTCGGAGGTTGGGACCTACAGACGAACTTGATAATGGCTATGTAACCAATATTCTGCCCGACGAGATGAAACTGAAAGTTTTTAATCGTAATGGCAGAACGGTCACCGTTCCCGATGTCACAAATACCGCAACCTTCAGGGATCCTGTCCTCGGTAATAAGGTTCCGATTCTCGGAAAGATCTTTTTGTCGAGGGTAAGCTCAATTGCACAACTTCTGAGATTCACACTCCCCTCTCACCTACTGGTAATCTTGTTCTTTACAAGACATTCATTGATGGGCTCAGACCCATGTCAAAGTCGACTACGAAACCAACACCTTCTCGCTAAGAGTCGTGAATCAAGACTCAGGAACTCAGAGCCTTATACCGACACCCGCCCGCAGCGCTGCCTGGTAACCCCCATTCCAACAACAACGAACGTACCCAAAAACGACTCATCGGCTGCCTCGCAGTCCTAGCACTCAGCATAGCAGCAATCGTCTTTGGCCGACGTAACCGCAAGGAATAAGACCCATCACCAGCTTCCACAAACTCCTTCGGAGATAGCCATGCACCGCAAGCGGCCGAAAGTGGCTTTGGGCTGTCTGGGTTCCATCAGGATCGTAACAAGCGTCCTAGCACCGTCCGCGCTCAGAGGCTTGACAGCGGCGCAGGGCAGATATTATAGGCAAAATACTCATGAAATAACCCGCCAAGGCTACGCATACTCACCGACTTCGAAAAAATACATAAGTACGTAGTCGCCGAACGCTGTAACCTTGGTAGATGTTGCACCACCAACTTCGAGGACCTTTCTTCGCGATCTCTGGACCTACACTGCTTGTTTTGACAGTTGGCGAGATCTTTACACACGACAACATGGAGCACAGCGTCGATGGCGACGATGAGTTTCTTCCAGCTGTGGAGGAGCTCGCAAATCCATCTCAAAAGCGAAGCGGCTTGCAACTGGAGAAGGAATCACTTCAGCGGCAGAAGAAAACAAGGGGCGACATACAAGAGGACGGCAGCAAGGAAAAGACCAGATTAGAAACGGGCTCCGTTCGGCCTCTGCACGATCCACTTATGTTCGACAACGATCGGTTCGAGCGAGAACGGATACCCTAAGAGCTTCGATAGAAGTTCTTCTAGAAGATCGGATTAATAACAACATACAAGGATATAGCAGCCGAGGAGCGGCTGCTTAATATGTACCACGACTGGACATTAGATCGACTCGCTGGTACATCGAAGGGCCAAACTGACGTGTCTGAGCGGATGGAGTTCCACGCAGGCCTGAGCAACGAGATTTGGAAATATTGGCTTACGGTCGAAGAACAACGGCGAGAACTGTATAAAAACGCCGACACTAACCTGCTGAGTTAGTGGGAGTATGAGTACCTTGACAACGATGGCGAGACAACGAGGGTTGAAGAAGAATAGCGATTGGATATTCAGTGGCGTGAATGGTGGGAAGGAAGAGAAGAAGGTGTACGGGCACCTAGCGCCAATACGCGATCTTGACGATATGCAGGATGGTATTAAACTCATTTATTGTGCTCAGGTGATTGAATCGGTTGCTGATGGCATCCAAGAAGAGCCAAATGAGCTTTCATGGCAAGACTTTCATGAGGATGGAGAACTGCTGCATACACATTCGCATAATGCACCTTGATAAATCATTGTTTCAATTTGAAGCTGAGAGACTATCCTCTCCAGCCCGAGGAGGCCCAGCACATGAGGTCAGAGAATTGTAACAAGCACATGCCACTATATCATGAAGACCTAAGCTCGCTTATACACTGTGCATATAGAGACTGAAAAATAACCTCGTTGTTGCTCGCTGTTCAACCCACACCCGCCACGTGATTTCATGGTCAACCAGCAAGGTCACGTTTTTTTTGGGGCGGGGGCGTATCTTGACATACGTCACGACTCCATAACATCATCACTCAGCCTACCATTGATGGCAATCCGACCTGCAAATGGCCGATCGCGAAGCTTTACCTAGGAAGTGAAGCCAGCGTTGTAACGTACGACATTTATTTTTCTCCTCAGTCCTGTCTTTCTCTTCTGCTTCTATCAATCCTCCGACGAATTACCTCGAGATATCCAGGCACTTATTCTGAACAAATCCATCATCCCAATTACGACAATCCTCGACCCAACTTAAACACGATAAAACTCGAACACTATGCGTTCAGCACTCTCACTCTTCGGGGCCCCAGCTCGTAACTTCAGTCGCCAGCCAGCCATCCCTCTTCTCTCCATGTCCGCAACACGCAACCTCTCCAGATCCAAGACAAAGCATGGACAAGGATATGGTGACATGGAGGGCAACCCAGAAGCTTCTGCACGGCGCGATCAGCAGCAGCCAGCCAACCTTCGTCAAACCCACGGCGAGCACCCAGGTCCAGATCCAGTCGTCGCCGGCAAGGGCAAGGGCAGGAGTGGTGCGGGACAGAATGTCGGTGGTGGGCAAGGGCAATACGGGCAGTCGCCAACCAGCAGTCACCCAAAGGATCCTGGTGATGCGTCGGCCAACAGTGGTGGATCGAGGAGTAAGGATAGGATGGAGGAGCATCAGACCGAGGGCGGTGTGTCTGGCGGTGATGATGCTTCCGCAGGCGGTGCACCCATCATGGCTGAGGGTTCCGAGAGGACAGACGAGAACCCGTCGGCTGGATTGAAGGGAGAACGGAAAGCCGAAGTCGACAAGCATAACTCAACGGTGAGCAACAACTCGCGCCTAAACAAGGACAGCAATGGAGATGAGGTTGACAAGGGATTCTGGCAAGGTATGTCACAATCCGAAACTTCAACGAGGATGGTTCAGACGAGGCGGATTTTTCATATTACCTCTTCCCTTTGGTCTCGTCTATAAAGTGAATAAAAACGATACCGAAAGGAGAGAAAGGAGTAAAAAGAGAGACAAACCAATACGGCGACGAGATCGAGAGGGAAGCCTAGATTGATAATGGAGCTGTCGGCGACGTCTATTATGAGGCCGTATGCACGAAAGACGGACGGACGTTTTCTGATTGTTTCCTCAACAGTGCTGTCTCATCACTAGTAACTAGATTTCTTTGGCCAAAAGTATGGATGTCTGATGTAGTGAGCTCAGGCTAATGATGAGCAGGAAATGTGGGCAAGGATAACAACACTCCAGGCGGAAGCAAGTCCTGATAGGGACCAGGTGGTGTAGAGTATATTGATCTGGAGAAGTGATGAAGGGGAGAGCGACGGCGAAGTGTTATACCACTAGAAGCAATGGATCACAATGAGACTAAACCGTGGTGCTTATCGTAGCTGTGATATTAATCATGGACGGACTTGGGCTGACAGTGCATTGTTATGCACACATTGAGCTGTAAAGTCCTTTTTTGCATCTCTTAAGAGAGAAAGTCAATTCTCGAATTCTTTAGTTGGTATTGGAATTTGTTATCGACTTGAATCTTTGAGGCCATCATGAAATGCGCCGTCTTTCACTGGCCAGCCGGAGCACGGGCCATACACCAGGAAAGCACTGACAGCGCCGCCTGATAAAATGAAGGTTGTGCTATCCCCAAGTAGCATGGCGTGAGATGCAGCTCAGGGTACGCCAGTCCAGAACGAGCTATCCATGTCCATGCACCACCACATCGACTGTGCAACAGCTTGCGATAACAACTCATCGTTAGCATACATAATTGCTATACTCATTTCGTTCCTTATTTATTGCATTTATAGCGGAGCAGAAACATCATACAGAACTGCACTATTCAGAAGGAGCTCACGCCTTAGATTACTGTACTCATTACGAGCACTCTATTGTCGCATCGATCGGCATCTTCAGTCAAGCAGCAAGCAGGACAGCAGTGCCTGACACACCACACCGGTATAGTCGTCGCACATTAGTATATATCACGTCGCCTCGTCGCAATTCTCTTTGTAATTACCCTCCTACGCGCGTTCCTATTAAAAGTGAGGTCGTCCACGAACACCTCAATATAGCCTTGTCACAATGGTATGTCCCGCGTCCTCATAGCAACCAGGCGGTGCACGCGTACACCCACGGCGCAACATCAATAAGTCAAACCAATATACTAACCGCACACAGGGCTGCTGCGCATCAACCCCACGCTCCTCCACACCTACCTCAGCACCAGAATCCTCTTCCGTCATTCATCCACCGCGTCTCAGCTCTTCACATTCACACTCCAATACCCGCCCACCATCCGCCGACTCACCAACACATCTCCTCCGCGTTCACCGCTGGGCCTCCAAAAGCCGCCCATACACGCCCTCTTCCCTGGCAGCTCAACGCGCCGAGTTCTGGGACACCAGGGTCACGAATAGACCAGAAATATGGAATGCGCTAAATGCCGCGTGCGAGGAGATGCTGCAAGTTCCACGGGCACAAAGGGATACGGAGGAGGAAAAAATCAGATTGGCGACTGCGCAGGAAATACTCAATGCTGCTGGTGTGAGGTTGCAGACCGGCAATTTGGCAGATGGGGCTTGGGATGAGCTGGGGAATCATTATAAGATCCCGAGGTATTGTGTTGCGGACCCTGATAATGTGCAGCCGGAAATGGCGGAGATAATTGAGGTGGAGGGTGCGGACGATGGGGATAAGATCGGCTTGGGTGTGGAGGAGGATAATGATGAGGTTGCGATTTTGAAGGACAAGGGGAATGAGGTTGAGGTAATTGGGAAGCCAAAAGTGGTGATGGTCAAGGTCAGGTACCGCTTTGGCGAGCCTAGGCTGGGTGCAGATGGCGCTGTGCAGGTGCCTAGGGATGCGATGGTCGCGGTGTTGATCAAGGGGATTGAGAAAATTACGAAGGTATGGTGCCTCGCCTGTAACTAACTGGTTGACATACTAACCCAACACAGAAAAAGATGAGGATATACTATCTCGGCAAAGCAATGGATGGCACGCAACCTCTCATGGATGTTTGGAGGGAAGGAGACATCGTGCAGCCGTGGCCAGTGCCAGTTAAGGATGGCAAATAAGCGTCAAGTGGGCTTATACATCAACTATTTCCTCATGTAAATTTATTTGTGCGTGATTTATGGAGATACCCAGTTGTGTTTGGCGCTGTCTAGTTTACTTGCATTGCCAGATTAAGGAGATGTGCGGAGGCATTTGTGTCATATTTTGCATAGTGGGAGGAATCGAGAGTCAGCATGTAATGCGAGATAGGGCGGGTGCTATGCGTGGCCTATGTGGCATAATAAAACTTTGCGCCCGAGTACTTACTCCTCACATAGAGTGTGCTTATTGACTTGCAAGTGGGCGATATGGATGCCCTCGTCATATTCAAATGCGGCACAAACAGTCCATACTCTGCACAGATTGGTACATCTCACTCCGCCATACAAGATAAGAAGTTATCACCTCATTCTTTTTGGCTGCAGCCGCGCTTGACTGGGAGAGAAAAAGAGAGGGCTCGCTCAAACAAGCGGTACCATGGCGTCTTGTGTCAACCGGTTGGCTGGAATGTTTTTCAATATTGAAGCCAATTTCGAAGTCAATGACTTGGCTTCCTTTTGCGCCTGCTTTGAGAGGTAAAACGCTGACCGCTTAGCACAAGAGATTATCGATTTGAAAGTTGATTGTCAAGATCATGATGCCTTTGTTAATCGGTTCGCTGGAAGGGTTCTCGATATCAAAGCTAAAGAGTATGAATTTTGTATCTGGTCGTTGCAGAACTATTCATTGCAATTAGGCTATCTGGGACATGATGCAGAATAAAAATAAAATATAGACAGACAAAAGCGGCCGGGTTAGACCCAGAGGAACTCTCCGCACTTCTTCCCAGATCCGCAAAACCACGTAGGCATGGTCTTGTCCACCTCTCCAATCTGCTCTGATGCCCTACCCTCAAATGTTTTGGAGCCTCCCTTACCGTCGACAAAGATCAAGAGTTCCTCTCCTGCCAAGATGCCCTTGTTGGGAAGAATCCCCAGAACGTGGAGGGTCGTCTCATCTTAGCGAACTCTCGCGAAGAGGTGCAAGTCTGATATGTGTGTGGTTGATTGTGTGGGTTGTTCGGCCAGAAGCTTTGGCGTCAACCTTTGGGATCGTGGTGCTAATTGATTAGTTAGAGGATCTGGCTTGGAAGTTGGCGGGCGCTAACAGTCAGGTGTCCTTGTTTCCGCCATGCCTGGCGACCTGTCGGCAAGTGCCGCCAGATCTTTGGCTTAATATACTAGTAGCTGTCATGGTTAGGACGTGAATATACCGTGGGTGTCGCCATTGTATGGCTGATTGAGGATTTGTCGTTTCCCTGTGTCCATCTCGGAATGGGAGTACTGTACTCGACCACAACGGGCACAGTGGGTAAGCCGACTATTGAGTGCTAAGTTGAGTCTATGTTGGCAGGTATGGGAGCAGCATATGGAATAATTTCGTCCGTCCGTCTGGTGGCACAGTCGATCAAGCCGAATTCATTGGGACAATGGACAGCAAGCTCTTGTGACGACTCGAGGAGAATAGATGCCCCAAACCGGAACCCTCGACCAATAGATGTGTCCTATAAACGACATCCAGGATGGACAGAATGATAAAGGTGTCGTGCTGATAATAGCAACGTGCTTCCCTGTATAGTCCATGATGTCGTATTAGGAGTCCTTTGAATGTCGATAACAACACCCTTTGGCGAACTGCTCTGATGTCCGGATCGAGACGTCGTTCGCGACCACGACAAAGGGCGGGGCTTTACTTTGAAGAGCGACCATGATAGAACCCATTGGCAAGCTATGCACTCAAGTACATTAGATATGCGTTCTTCCGGGAAGTCGAGTGCAGAACACCAAGATAACTTCATCAATATAGTATCGCAAATCCATCCAAATGACACTGAAAAGCAAACGAGTGACTTACAATCCCAAGACGAAGCAGTTGCCAGGGACCAACCAGAAACTCTTAGCCCGTGCGCAAGCACTTCTGTCGCGTCGCGGAGTTGGGACGCGAAGTAAGGCGGAATTGCAGCCTCGCGGGACATTCAAGCTCACGAACTTGTGGGACAACTACTCGTTCAGAACAGCTACTCCGTCGTCTACTTCCTTTTCTTTACAGTCGGACAGCTCGCGAACCTCTTATCAAACCGACCCACAATTAACCGTACCGAAATCGTCACCAAAGAAGCCTACAAAATCATTCCGAGTTAAGCAGGCCGTATACCAAAAAGAACTCAGGAAGCGCCGAGAACAAGCAGGACGAGGGGAGAGCCATATTTCTCGAAGCACAACCACTTCATCCAAGCGCGAGCGCTCGGCGAGTGACGACGACAAAATGTTGCGCTCCGTCAGAAAGGAGATTGCAGCGACCAAGCTCGGCACTCAAGCCAGACACAATGCCTACCACGGAAACGCCAACGTAAGCAATTCCTCGTCTCATACAAACTTCAGGACAAAATCACTAACAGATGGGCCGCAGCCTGGAAAGCAGCTAGACCTCCCAATCGTGCAGAAGAGACGCAGGATCTCCTATGCTAGCGACGATGAGACTCCGAGCCTCGTAAGAAAGCGCAAGAAGTCCCACGAGGATATTGGCAGCAAAATCCTGTTGTCGAAAAGGCAACTATTGGCGGAGGAGGCGAATTGCCATTACTGTCAACTCGCGTCCTTTAGCATTTATGAGGGATACCCGGTCACGGTCGAGAACAACGTCGACGACTCGACGTTCCCACCGAACTTCAGATTCATCGAGAAGCAGATCCTAGGCAAAGGAGTCGAGCGAGTTGATCCGGGTTTCCACTCTGGATGCGAATGTTCAAACGGATACTGCGAGTCCGGGAACTGCCAATGCCACAACCCATTTGACGACGAGGAAAGCGAACACAGCAACGGCAGTATTCCGAATCGCCAACTTCCGTATGTGATGACGGGCGTTAAGAAAGGGTGCTTGAGAACCAACCTCCTGAACTCGCGCGACGTGTTGTGGGAGTGCCATGAGGCGTGTCAGTGTGGTCCGAAGTGTCCTAACCGTATTGTTGCCAACGGTCGTCAGATCCCGTTGACGATATTTCGTACCGCGGACAGAGGATGGGGTAAGTCGAATTCTTCTTTTATTCGCGATGCGTTATTTCTACGGCGACCAATTCCGTGCTATTACGCTGTTAGCTGTATTCTGTTTTTCGGACAAATACTAATATGCATTCTAGGTGTGAAGTCGACCGTCGACGTCAGATCCGGTCAGTTTATCGACTGCTACTTTGGCGAAATCCTCACCCTTGAGACTGCGAATAAGCGTCGCGACTCTCTCGACAGATCGAATAACAAGGACATCTACCTGTTCGGGTTAGACAAGTTCTACGACGAGAAGTCGGAAGTGCCAGCGGAAAACACGTTGTATGAGGTTGACGGTGCGCTTTTTGGCGGACCAACCCGCTTCATCAACCATTCGTGCAAGCCGAATTTGCGTATTTTCGCGAGAGTTGGGTCCGTCGTCGAGAAGAACCTCCACGACTTGGCATTCTTCGCCATCCGCGACATCAAGGCCGGAGACGAGCTTCTCTTCGACTACGTTGACGGCAAGGAGAACTCTGAAATTTTCGACGGAAAGACGAAGGAGGAGATCGCGGAAATAACCAAGACGATGACGAAATGCCTTTGCGGTTCTAGAGATGAATGCAGAAAGTTTCTTTGGGGCTAGATTCTGCGCATTGTGTCAGCGCCTGATTTTCTTGCCTTTTGCATCGGGAGCGGAGTTTTTGCTTGAGTGGGATACCCAGCATTTTTGGCGTTTGGTTGTCGACATTTACATAGTGCTGCATTTGTGGCACGTCACTTTTCTGTTGCGTTGCTGAAATGGAGGACGAGCGGCACAATATGGTGTGCATATAGGGTGCTCCGGGATGGAGCATGGACGTTTGGGGAGGAAGCCAGATCATGGGCGGCATCATCCGAAATCTGATGTTGCCAATTTTGGCAAGTCGCTTTGTTGCATGAGCTTTTGTGCTGTCTTGCCTGTCAATGTTGACTACTCCGGTGGTTAAAATTGTGTTGCATTGGGCATTATATGGTCGTTCAAATGGCATGCACACACAAAAAGACTAGCTACAATGAATACTATTGCATGAAGCCCTGTGGGCAATCAGGATAACCTGGTTCTCTCTGTCATGACTTTGAAATGTGGCATATGCCACTGCCAAAGGAAATGTTGGCTGTTTCACATAATATAGTGGCTCAGCCATTACTATACAAAAGTGCATTTTTCAACTGTCGCACTAACAAAAGGTACAGAGATACTAACTCACGAGGTTACATTTTTGATGGCTGAGAACCACACTCTCCGTAAGGCAAATGAGGCGCTTAGTAAGCGCCATAGAGCTCAAAAGACTCGAGTACATCAAGAAAGTGCACATTTTATACATGACGTACATAATACCTTAGCACAAAAAGAGGTAGATGGGCAGATTTGTTGTGATAAGCGGTCTGAGGATGTTGTCAAAATATGTTGAGAAGTGCTCGAATGGGCGGTCACTAGTGTTACACTTAGGTCGCCAACTTTGAGACGTCCTGAATCAGTTATTCCATTTTGATTATCGCTACATACTACTCACTGGATATATAGTGGGAAATGTGGCATTGTTGTAAGGCTTGCTCCACTACGTATCTGGACAAACGATGACGGCAAATGCCTTGAGGCAAAAACAATCCCCTTGCGCAAATTACCTCTTTGGGGCAAACAACTCCTCGAGGCAAACATCACAACAAAATAAGAGACAATCTGCTATACGGCACTGTGGCTTGTGTGAGAAGACTGGTCATTATGCGCAAACTTGTCCGGGAGATACAAAAAAATTGAATTTGCCAGACTCAGTAGTTTTAATCAATATGGTATGTTATGAAAATTTAATTGTATTTTGAAGTGATGGTGTGGTGGGGAAGTGCACCGCTTACTGATAAACCACGTTAGTCTTACATTAGTTTTATGTTTCATACTTTAACAACTGTGTTTTTATTTCTAATCTTTTCACTGCAATGTGCACCTCAATGCTGTGAAAAGTTTATTTGTTATGGCATACTATGCATTTGGTAACAGCCACAAAGTTACATTAGTTTCCTGTTTGTTCAATTAATTTAACATGTTGCCCAATTCATCTAAGATATTGGATAAACGTGGCTTATCAGTAAGCGGCGCACTTCCCCACCACACCATCACTTCAAAATACAATTAAATTCTCGTAACATATTATATTGAATAAAACTAGCTCCGCAAAATCCAGCTTTTGCGTTTTGAACTGTCATTTATTTTATATAGGTAGTTTTAAATGCAATATGGACCTTTTGCTTAGGAAGCAGTATGTTTATGGAAGTGTTTTAAGCCATTCTAGGCCTGTTTCATTGTTGGTCCATCCATTACTTGTTGGTTTAATGACCCAGTCGTCTGTGAGGTTGTGTGACGACGGGTAATTCCGGACGTGGAACTACGGGCTCAGGCTTCCTCTATCTTGTCAGGTTCTCCTGATGATACTTGGAGAGGAGGCGGAAGTCCTAGTGTTCAACACTGGGGACTGGAACTGGGAATAGAGGGGATTATTGAAGCCCAATCACCATGATCCAATTGCCTGAAATGAATTGTGTATTCCAAATTGAATGCATGGGTTGACCATGAGGTCCAAAGTGCTATGGAAATGACTGAGTTCTATATACTATTGCAATTTGGTAGGATTGCTTAGATTGTTGGATTGTTAGAGCAATCCAAACAATCCAGCAATCCTAGAAGCAGCCTTTTCCTCCACTTTGGTGTGTCCTGCTTCCTAGGGGTAGTTTCTTCCGATCCATGTGGTGGTTGCGAAGTTGCGGGGCTGCGAGTTGAGACGCTAGGGTTGCCGGTTGGTGGGCCGCGTGGCGTAGTGGTAACAGGTTGCTCTCAGTGTAAGGGTTGTTGTAGACAGAGTGCTAATACCGCGATATCGACTCCGTAAACAGGTATGTATTCCACAAACTAATCTCTGGCCCTCCTCTTCCAGGAGCGGGCCTACTCTATATACTGATTCCAGGTCCCATAGTTCCCGCCATCGAGTCGGTGGTGTCCCGGTGGT
>RCNJ01000571.1_pt1 | contig 12172 bp, 9 predicted proteins | sample 2041171 | NCBI WGS metagenome assembly RCNJ01 (sample SAMN09708213, study PRJNA481090) | feces metagenome | biome: feces | host: Pygoscelis adeliae | place: Antarctica: Rookery Lake | collected 2010-03-01 | reverse complement strand
GGGGGGGGGGGGCACCCCGCGGGGACCATGGGGACGCGGGGGGGCGGGGGGGGGGGGAGCCGATGGCCAAGCTGTGGGGGCTTTACATGGGCGCCTGCCAGTACGGCTTCGAGCACAACAAGATCCAGCTTCACCAGATCCTCGCGGTGAAGCTCGGACCCGACCAGACCTGGGAGATCCCGGCCCGACCATGGTGGCAGGCGTGATCCCGCGCGGGGTGTGAAGTCCGGGCGTACCGTCGGGCCCATGCGAGCAACCCTTTTGTACGCCCCCGGTGACGTCCGGGTGGAGACCGTGGACACCCCCCGGATCGAGCACCCCACCGATGCGATCGTCCGAATGGTCCGCACCTGCGTGTGTGGCTCGGACCTGCACCCCTTCCACTCCATGGATCCCGTCAACGGCCCGGCCCGGATGGGCCACGAGCTCCTGGGCGTGGTCGAGGAGGTCGGGAAGGACGTTCGGAAGGTCTCGCCCGGCGACCTGGTCATCACTTCCTTCCATTACCAGGACGACACCTGCGTGACCTGCGTCGAGGACTTCGCCGGCGCGTGCCCGGCCGGCGGCTTCCTCTCGGACTGCCAGTCCGAGGCCACCCGCGTGCCGCTCGCTGACGGCACGCTGTCGGTCATGCCGGTGGGCGAGGACCAGACGGAGATCCTGCCCTCCCTACTGACGCTGGCCGACGTCTACGGCACCGGCCATCATGCCGCGGTGATGGCTGACGTCCGAGCGGGCGACACGGTGGCCGTGGTCGGCGATGGCGCCGTGGGACTGCTCGCCGTCCTGGCGGCGCGCAAGCGCGGCGCCGAGCAGATCATCCTCATGGGCCGCCACCGGGTGCGCACCGACCTCGGCCGTGAGTTCGGAGCCACCGATGTGGTGGCCGAACGCGGCGACGAGGGGGTCGAGATGGTCCGCGAGCTCACCGGCGGCCGCGGGGTGCGCGCCGTGCTCGAGGCCGTGGGCCACATGCCCGCCTACGAGCAGTCCGTGGGCATCGTGCGGCCGGGCGGAGTGATCTCCCGCGTCGGCGTGCCGCAGTACTCCAAGGCCCGGGTCGGGCCCGGGAGCCTGTTCGGTCGCAACATCCAACTGGCAGGCAGTCCGGCTCCCGTCCACCGCTACGTGGCCGAGTTGTTGCCGGGGATCATGGACGGGACCGACGACCCTGGTCGCGTCTTCGACCGGACCGTCGGACTCGACGACGTGCCGGAGGGCTACCGCGCGATGGACGCCCGGGAGGCGCTCAAGGTGATGGTCACCCCATGATCAGATGACGCCGGTTCAGGCCAGGTCGAGGGCGGCCAGGACGTCGCCGGTCGGTGCCGGGGAGCCGCCCGCGGGTTCCTCGGTGACCCCGATCTGGGTGGAGCGTCGGATGCCCCGGAGTTCCGCGGACGCGGACGGGCCCAGCTCGTCGGCTTCCATGGTCCCCGAGGGGATGGGGTCGTGGTCCGGGCCCATCAGCCAGAGCTGATAGGCCCTGCCCTGCTGGAGTTCGGGCAGGCCGAACATGGTGATCATGGCCATGTCGGCGGACTGTGAGGCGAGCACTGTCGCGGTGGCGGCATCCCCCACCGGGCCCTGGACGACCTCGAGATCGCGGGCCGCCAGCAGGGTCCGCACGGGGGCCGGCGTGCCCCCCGGCGAGGGTGCCGCCACGGGCGGCCGCCCGTCGGATCCCTCGGCGCCGTCGTCGGTGATCCGCCCGATCGCCACGCCACCGGCCAGCAGTGCGACGGCGGCGGCCGCGGCGGTGAGGGTCCTGGTCCACCCCGGGCGACGACGCGCACGTTCACGGCCGAGGTCGGTCACCGTCGACGGCCGCGACGCTCCGTCTTCCCGTGCTTCGTCTTCCCGTGCTCTGTCCTCTCGTGCCCCGTCCTCCCCTGCCCTGTTCTCCCGTGCCCTGTCGGCCCGTGCCCTGTCGGCCCGTTCCGAGGCCGCGCGTTCGAGGATCCGGGCCCGCAGACCGGGGGGCGGGACGCTGTCCAGGCCGGCGCTCTCGACGAGAGAGGCCGCGACCTCGCGGGTCGAGGCGATGTGCTTCAGCATCGACTCGCGTTGGGCCGGGCTCGCGCCGTCCAGCGCGCGTTCGACGGACTCAGTCTCCTCGTGCGGCAAGGCGTGGAGGGCGTAGAGGTCGAGGTCCTCGGGATGGACGGTACCGGGGTCATGCGGATGGTCGTGGTGCGCCACGGTCATCGTCGTTCACCTCCGAGACAGTTCTTGAGACGGCGCAGGCCGTCGCGGATACGGGACTTGACGGTGGGTAGGGCCGCCTCGAGCCGGACGGCGACCTCCCGGTAGGTCAGCCCGGAGAAGTAGGCCATCTCTATGGCCTGACGTTGGATATCGGTGAGCTCACCGAGGCAGAGGTGCACGCCGGAGGCGTCCTCGGCGCGCGACATCGCGTCGAGGACCTGGTCGGAGACGTCGAGAGTGATCACCGGCGCCGAGGCGGCATCGGCCTCGTCCCGGCGGGCGGACGAACTCTCGGAACGAACCCGGTCGACCGCGCGACGGTGCGCGATCGTGAGCATCCAGGACGTCACCGATCCGAGAGCCGGATCGTACCCGGAGGCCTGCCGCCAGACCTGCAGGAACACCTCCTGGACCGTCTCCTCGCTGTATCCCGGATCGCGCAGGATGCGCAGGACGAGACCGTGGACGCGCGGCGCCATCAGGTCGTACAACTGGGCGAAGGCGTCGAGATCGCCTGCCGCCGACCGTGTGAGCAGCTGCCCCGGTTCGAGCGTGGGCGGTGCGGAGGGCTCGGTCACGAGCCCGAGTCTAGAGGTAGACGGGCGGAGGTCCGGGGATATGCCGATGTGCGGTGGCGCGGCGGTCATGGCGGCGGTCATCGGTCGCCCACCCGGAACGTGCGGTTGTGCCAGCCGGTGGCACCGTCGGGGACCGTCCCCCGGCGGGTCTCGGTCTGCACCTCGCCGGTGGAGTCGGTGGCCCGGACGTGCAGGGTGTGCAGACCGGGCTGGGCGTCCCACTCCCACGACCACATCCGCCAGGTGTCGATCGAGTACTCCTCGGCCAGTTGCGCCTCGTTCCACGGACCGTCGTCGACCCGGACCTCGACCCGGTCGATACCGCGGCGCTGTGCCCATGCCGTCCCGGCGACCATGTGTGGCCCCGGCGGCAGCTCGGCGAGCGGTGCCGGGCGGTCGATCCGGGAGGCCGTCCGGATCGGTCCCCTCTCGCCCCAACCGCGATCCGTCCAGTAGGCGGTGGCCTGATCGAAGCGGGTCACCTCCCAGTCGACGACCCATTTGGTGGCCGAGACGTACCCGTAGAGCCCGGGGACGACCTGACGCACGGGGTAGCCGTGTTCCAGCGGGAGCGGATCACCGTTCATCCCGACCGCCAGCAGCGCGTCGCGTCCGTCCCGTAGCGCCTCGAGAGGCGTGCCGGCCGTCCACCCGTCGGTGGAGGTGGAGAGCATCATGTCCGCTCCGGGCAGCGGACCGGCCTCGGCGAGCAGGTCGGCCATCGGGAACCCGGTCCACGTGGCGGTCCCGACGAGATCGCCGCCGACTTCGTTGGACACACAGGTCAGTGTGACGATCCGTTCCTGCGCTTCGCGTGCGATGAGGTCGTCCCAGTCGATCTCGATCTCGCGCTCGACCATGCCGTGGATCCGCAGACGCCAGTCAGCGCTCGTGAGCGTCGGCACGCGCAGAGCCGTGTCGATCCGGTAGAAGGCGTCGTTGTCGGTGAGGAATCCGGTGACCCCCGGGACATCCGGTGTCACCCCGGCGGGGACGGGGGCGGCCCGGCCGCGAGAGAGGACGCGGGGCAGTCGGAGCCCCGCCCGCTCGGCCAGCACATCGCCGGCCCGGCGGCCCAGGGCGACGCCGGTCGTACCGGCCGCCGCGATCACTGCCAGAGCGGAACCCGCCAGGACGAAGAACCGCCGCCGGTCCGGTGCGTCTGCGGCCGCAGACGGCTTAGACGTTCCCGAAGACGAGGACTCCGCGGGCTCCAGCACCGCGATCAACAGGCGGAGGAGCACGACGCCGGCGAGCGTGCCCAGGAGAGCCGGCAGCACCCAGATCGCCGTCGCCTCGGGCTGGGTGGCCGCTGCGAGGCCCCCGATCAGGCCCAGGATGACGATGATGACCGAGCCGACCGGCCTGGTCCGGTGCTCCAGCATCCCGGCGGCCGCGGCGAGCACGAGGAGGATGACGGCCAACCCGGCCAGGAGAGCGGGTTTGTCGGCGGTGCCGAGCGCGTCGATGGTCGCCTCGCGGACGGGGGCGGGGGCGCGGTCGACCAACGAGTTCGCGACAGAAAGATAAGGAGAGGAGGCGGGGTTGATGAATGCGGCGATCAGTTGCCCCACGGCGAGGACGATCCCGAAGGCCAGGATCCCCGAGGCGATCCGTGAGGGGAGGTGGGCTGCGGCAGTGCGACCAGTTGTCATCGAGCACCCTGTCCTTGGATCGGGTCCGGTGCTAACCGGCGGAAAGTGACATCGGGGGTTCGGAGCGGAGGCCGGCCCGGATGAGTCGCTCCCCGTCCCTCTAGCAGGAGCCCGTGAGAAGAAAATAAGCCACGACCCATCCGGGGCGCGCCTCGTGGCGAAGAACCCTTGACCCAGCACGCAGGCTCTCGAAAGGACCACCATCATGGCTATGACCATTTCCCGGCGCGTCGGAACAGTAGCGGCGGCTGTTGCTGCCAGCGCGATCGTCCTCGCAGGCTGTTCGACCGACGACTCCTCGTCCGATATGGAGTCCACCAGCTCCGCGATGACGAGCAGTTCCGCGATGTCCTCGTCCCCGTCCACCTCTGAGAGCATGTCCGCCGATCCGGCCGCGATGCTCGTCGGCCCCGGGTGCGCGGAGTACGCCGAGTCCAACCCCGACGGCCCCGGCTCGGTCGACGGCATGGCGCAGGAGCCCGTCGCCACCGCAGCGTCCGGCAACCCGATGCTCCAGACGCTGGTCCAGGCCCTCTCGGGTGGCGTGAACCCGGACGTCGATCTGGTCGATACGCTCAACAGCGGCGAGTACACCGTCTTCGCCCCGGTCGACGACGCGTTCGCGCAGATCGACGATGCCACCATGGAGACGCTCAAGACCGATCCCGAGCTGCTCACCTCGATCCTCACGTACCACGTGGTGGAGGGTCAGATGACCCCCGACGAGATCTCGGGCACGCACGCCACGCTCGAGGGTGGCGAGGTCGAGGTCTCCGGTGAGGGCGACGAGCTCATGGTTGACGGCGCCTCCGTCATCTGTGGCGGCGTCCAGACCGCCAACGCGACCGTGTACATGGTCGATCAGGTCCTGATGCCGAAGATGTGATCCCCGATCACCTTGTAGGACGCTGACGAGGTCGGGGTCCGGAACGATGCGTCGAGCATCGACCCGGGCCCCGGTTCTCTTTTCAGAACCACTCGTCACGCATGTCCAGCGTGGTGCGGTCGGCGCTGCGCAGGAGGGCGAAGCGGGCGTCGTTGGTGGGTAGCTCCCACCGTAGGAAGTAGCGCGCCGCCCGGACTTTCCCCGCGGCGAACGAGTCCGACTCGTCCGCGGTCCGGTCCCCGAGCGCCAGCAGTTGCTCGAGCCACATCCACGCGATCACCAGGTGTCCGGCCGCCTCGAGATAGACCGAGGCGTTGGCGAGCATCGCGGGGGGATCGGCGGACCCCAGCTCAGCGAGCGTCCCCGTGACCGCGATGAGGTCCTCGCATCCGGATCGCACCTGAGCCGCCATCTCGGCGGGTTCGCCGCCCGCGGCGTCGCCCCTGGCGCACGTCGCCAGTACCCGGTCGGTGAGCGCTGCCAACCCGGCACCGCCACCGGCGAGCACCTTACGACCGAGCAGGTCCTGCGCCTGGATGCCGTGCGTGCCCTCATGGATCGGGTTGAGCCGGTTGTCCCGGTAGTGCTGTTCCACGTCGTAGTCGATCGTGTAGCCGGCCCCGCCGAGCACCTGGACCGCCAGCTCGTTGGCGTACAGGCACCACTGCGAGGGCCACGACTTGGCGATGGGCGTGAGGACGTCGAGAAGGGCCTTACCCTCGGCGGCCTGCTCCGGTGTCCCGCTGCGCTCGTCGTCGACCAGCCGCGCGCAGTAGAGGGTGAGCGCGAGCGCACCCTCCACGTACGACTTCTGGGCGAGCAGCATTCGCCGCACGTCGGCATGACCGGTGAGGGCGACCTGCGGGGTCTCGGGGGACGCGCCGGCCGGCCGACCCTGCGGCCGGTCCCTCGCGTACGCGAGCGACTTGAGGTAGCCGGTGTACCCGATCGCCGTGGCACCCAGGCCGACGCCGAGGCGGGCCTCGTTCATCATGGTGAACATCTGCTTGAGCCCGGTGTTCTCCGTCCCGACCAGGTACCCGACCGCGCCCGCCTCGCCGCCGGGCGTGTGCAGCCCCTGGCCGAGCGTGGGCATGGTGTTGACCGTGCCCCGGAAGCCCATCTTGTGGTTGAGGCCGGTGATCACCACGTCGTTGCGCTCGCCGAGGGAACCGTCCTCGTCCACGAGGAACTTGGGGACCACGAAGAGACTGATGCCGCGGGTGCCCGCCGGGGAGCCGGGGATCTTGGCCAGTACGAGGTGCACGATGTTCTCGGCCATCTGGTGCTCGCCCGCCGAGATCCACATCTTCTGCCCGAAGAGCCTGTAAGTCCCGTCCTCCCGCGGCTCGGCGCGCGTCGTGATGTCGGCGAGGTTGGAGCCGGCCTGCGGCTCGGACAGGCACATGGTGCCGAAGTAGCGTCCCTCGATCATGGGCGTGACATACCGCTCGACGAGCTCCGGCGTGCCGTGCGCGAGCAGCAGGTTGGCGTTGCCGGTGGTGAGGAGCGGGTACGCGGCGGTCGAGATGTTGGCCGCGTAGAACCAGGCCATGCACGCGAGATACGCGGTGTACGGCAGTTGCATGCCGCCGACCTCAGAGTCCATCGCCGCGCCCACCAAGTCCGCCTCGGCGAACCGGCGCAGCGCCTCCCCGATCTCGGGGATGAGTTCCACCTCCTCGCCGACCAGTCGAGGCTCGGTGAGATCCGCCTTGCGGTTGTGGGGGGCGAAGTACCGGGTCGCGAGCTCGGCGGAGAGATCGATGACGGCGTCGATCGTCTCGCGGGAATGGTCCGCGTAGTGCTCGCGGGAGCACAGTTCGCCCACCCGGAGCCAGTCGTGGAGGAGGAAGTCTAGGTCGGCGCGCGACAGCACCGTGGAGGGGAGCGGGCTCATGTCCGGCAGGGTACCGCCGGGGCTACCGGGTCGCGCGCGCGAACTTCTCGCCCATCGACGACATGGTCCGCGCGTACACGGCGGGCACGAGTCGTTTGGCCAGGTATGACCGCCGGGCATCCTGGTCGGGCAGGACCAGGAACCGCCGGGATTCCAGCGCGGCCATGACCGCGGTGGCGATGTCCTCCGCGCCGCGCGGGGACCGGGTGATGAGCTTGGTCGCGAACGCGACGGCCGCGGGGTCGGAGGCGTTGAGGCTCGACGCGAGGTTGGTGCGGAAGAAGGAGGGGCAGAGCACGGAGACGTCGACTCCGGACGGTGCGAGTTCCCATCGCAGGCTCTCCGAGAGCGCCACCACGGCGGCCTTGACAGCCGTATAGGAGGACATGGTCGGGGGGTGGACCAGTCCGGCGAGGGATGCCGTGTTGATGATGTGGCCCGAGCGTTGTGCTGTGAACAACGGTACGAAGGTCCGGCAGCCCCGGGCGGTGCCGAGCAGGTTGATGTCGGTGATGAGACGCCAGTCCTCCTCGGTGAGCAGTTCGATCCGGCCGCCCTGCGCGATGCCGGCGTTGTTGACGAGGACGTCGAGCCCGCCCCACCGGCGCTCGATCTCGGCTCGCGCCGACTTCCACTCGTCCTCGGAGCGGACGTCGAGTCGTATGTAGTCCGCGGCGGCGGGGATCGTGTCCGGCCGGGACACCGTGGGTGCGAGGTCTGCCACCATCACCCGGTCTCCGCGTTCGAGGAATGCCGTGACCAGTGCGAGTCCGAGTCCGGACGCGCCGCCTGTGACGAGGACGCGGCGGTCGGTCAGGGTCGGGCGGGTCCGGCGGAGACTGGGCATAGCGGGAACCTACCGCCTCAACCGGCGGGTAGGGGTCCGGGTTGGGGCGCGCTGCGCAGGAAGTCCGCTGCCATCTCCACGGCCGGCCCGGAGGAGTCGGCGCCCTCGATCAGCACCGCGAAGGCGAGGTCGCCGGTGGCGCCGACGAACCACCCGTGTGCCGGCCCGTTGCCGACCTCGGCGGTGCCGGTCTTCCCGCCCAACCCGGGGATGTCGGAGGCCGCGGAGGCAGTACCTGAGGTGACCGTCTGTCGCATGAACCGCTGCATAGTCTCCACGACGTCCGGCGCGAGCGGCTCGGGGGACTGGTCGGCCACGGCCGGCCGGTCGACGATCACGGACGGCAGCACGATCGCTCCGCCGTTGACGAGGGAAGCCTCCATGAGCGCCATCCCGAACGGGCTGGCGAGGACCTCCCCCTGCCCGATCGCCGCCTCGACCCGTCCGGGGCCGCGCTCGGTGACGGGCACGCGGCCGGTGATGGTGGTCAGGCCCGGGGTGGTGAAGTCGACACCCAGTCCGAGCGCGGCGGCGGTGTCCTTCATGGCCGATGGCTCCAGCTCGTCGCTGATCACGGCCTGGCTGGTGTTGCACGAGCGCGCGAACGCCGTCTCGAGTGGGACCGGGCCGAGAGCGAAGTCCTCGTCGTTGGGGATGGTGCGTCCCGAGACGGTGACCTCCGCGGGGCAGGGGACCGTCTCGTCTGCGGTGACGACGCCGGCCCCGAGGGCCGCCGCCGTCGTCACGGTCTTGAACGTGGACCCCGGCGGGAAGAGACCCTGCAGTGAGACGGGCCCCTGACGGTCCGCCGCGGAGTTCTGGGCCACCGCGAGGACGCCGCCGGTCGACGGCTGGATGGCCACGATCGAGGCGGCGAGCCCGGTGGCCTCGACCGCACGTTGTGCCTCACGCTGTATCGACGGCTGGAAAGTGGCCACGAGGTCGTCGACCTGACCCGCGGGGGCACCGCCGAGCGGGATGGGCTCGGTACCCGGGTTCTCGAGAGCAGCCGACCAGCCGCCCTCCTCCTGCAGTGCCGCCGTCCAGGCGTCCGGTAACTCGGAGAACCCTGGCGAGCGGAGAGAACGGTCCACCTGGATGAGCTCGCCGGATTCGCTGAGCGTGACACCGGGGATCGCCGCGAGCTGCTCGCGGACCGGGGCGAGGTCGGAGGGGCGGAGCGTGACGACGGCGTACGGCTGGTCAGGGTCGCCCGCCATCGCGTCCCGGACGGACTGGCCGGTGACCGTCGGAGCGGCGCCGCTCACCAGGGCGGCGACCGCGTCGGCGGCACCCGCAGCGTCCGGGGCGAGCGTGACCTCGGTGACGGGCGTCCAGGCCATGAGCGGTGCGCCCGTGCGGTCCACGATGTTCGTCTCGTAGTCGAGCTCCTCCGCGAACCGGAGATTCCCGCCCGGGGTGAGACGAGTGTCGAGAACGGTCGGCGCCCACTCGACCTTCCACTCCTCGCCCACCTTGACCGTGCGGGCCTCGCCGGTGGTGGTGACGGTGCGGTCGGGATCCATAGTCCACGTGATCTCGAGGGCGACGGGATCGCGGTCCGGGCGGCTGTCGCCGCCCGCGGTCGTCGCTGTGATGTCGGGCTGCTGCATCCCGTTGTTGTTCGAGGTCAGGTCGTTCGTCGCGGAGTCCGGATCAGAGGTGAGCTCGGCGGCGCCCGCGAGATCCTCGGCAGAGAGAGCGTCGAGGAATTGTCCTAGCTCGTCTGCGCCAGTGTCGCCGGTGAGTGTCGCGCAGCCGGTGCCGACGAGGGCGATGACGACGGCTCCGGCAGCGAGGGAGCGACTGTGGCGGCGGCGGGGGTTCATGTACCCACGAAACCAGAATCCGCGCCGGTCCGTCGACGGCTCGGCCCGGTTGCGGTGGTCAGCGGCGGATGGACCCGTGGCCGGCTCGAGGTGCCGAAGCGTGTAATAGTCGGATTATAGGGTCTGCCCCAGAGAGTTTGATCGAACATACATACGAAGGGGGTGGGGGGGTGGTCGCTACGGAGAGCAGGTGCGGCGCCATTCCCTCCCGCCCCGGTGGCCGGGCCGCGGTGGCGGCGTTCGTGGCGGCGAATCACGCAGCCGCCGCACGGGTCAGGTCGGTCTACCTGTTGTGGATCGAGTGCCGCGCGGAGGCGCGGGCGTCGGAGCCGGTTGAGGGTGTGCGGCCCGGCTATGCGGTGGTGGATCCTTGGGAGGCGGCGTGCTCGGAACTCGTCGCGGTGTACGGGGTACACCAGCACCGGGCCTCGTGGTTGATGGAGCAGGCGGTCGAGCTGGTCGAGAACCTGCCGCGGGTTCTGGCGGCGATGGAGAACCGCGCGGTGGACGCGGCCGCGGGCGCGGCGCTGTGTCTACCAGCCGGTGGCGGGCCCGGCGCGACGCATCAGGCTGCGGGACGGTACCTGCAGACACCCCGGATGCTCGGTGGCGGTCGAGTTCTGCGATCTGGACCACGTGGCCCCGTTCAACAAGGGAGACCCCACCAGGGGCGGGCCCACGTGCGAGGCCAATCTGATGTGCCTGTGCCGGAGTCGTCACCGGTTCAAGACGTTCCACTCGTGGCGGTACCTCATGACTGCGGACGGCACGCTCACGGTGGTCACCGAGTCGGGGCTCACCCTCACGACGGTGCCGTCGGGACCGGTGGCAGAACGGCGCGAGCGAGCGCAGGATGCCGGCAGCGCCGGCGGGGATGTCGAGTGGTGGATCCGGGCGGGCCCGGACGGTCAGGGTCTGGCAGGTCGGGTGACGAGGACGAGGACCTTCCGCCGTTCTGAACTGCCGGCGGAAAGGTTCACGGTCCGACTGCCGCGCGTGGGCACCCTGCATGTACACCCTGCCGGCGGCGTACCCTCGGGCGACATGAGCAGCCGCGAACCGTCCCCCCGGCCCGGATCTGTGCGCCCCGGGGCGACGCCTGTCACCACCTCGTTGGCACGCGTGCTGGACGATCTCGTGACCGTGCCCGGGACCCGTTTCCGCGTGGGTATCGACCCGGTGATCGGGCTCGTCCCGGTGATCGGCGACGCGCTCGGCGCGCTGGTGGCGGCAGTGGTGCTCGGCGAGGCGGTCCGGAACCGGGTCCCGATCCACGTGCTGTTCCGCATGGGCTGGAACTACCTGGTGGATGCATTGCTCGGACTCGTCCCACTCGTCGGTGACGTGGCCGACGCGGCGCACAAGGCCACCTCCAAGAACCTGCGGCTCCTCGAGAAGACGCTCGCCGAGGGCAAGGCCGTCGACACCAACGCCCGCGGCTACGTGGCCCGGGCGCTCGGGGCGGTCGGGCTCGTACTGCTCGTACTGCTGGGACTAGCGGGACTGGCGATCTGGGGCCTGCTCAAGGTGTTCAACGTCGTGTGAGAACCGGCCCGGACCACCCGGTGGCGCACGGTCTCCGTGACCGCATCGCTGGGGTCAGACGCGGGTCGTCGGGAGGAGTCGGCGGATGACGTCGTCGAGGGTGAGGACGCCGCGTACCTCGGACTCGTCCGTAGCGGGGAGTCCTTCGGGCTTCTCGACGACGACGAGGTGAGCCCTGGCCTCCCGCATCCGCCGGAACGCCTCGGCCACGGAGAGATCGTGTACCAGGGAGAGGGCGGGCCGCATGAGTTCGGCGGCCGTCTCGTCGGCCGCCACTGCCAGCGCGTCCCGGGCGTGCACCACGCCCACGACGGTGGTGCCGTCCATCACGAGCAGCCTGAGGTGACCGGTGCGGCGGGCGACCTCACGGATCGTCTCCGGCGAGGCGGCGAGGGCGACGGACGACATCTCCTCCGGGATCGCCGGTGTGTCGGCCCCGCGCTCGCCGAGCAGGTCGCCGACGGTGAGTTCCTGCAGCTCGAGCGCACTGAGGAGCTGGCGGTGGTGCGAGGCGTCGAGGGTGCCGGCCTCGCCGGAGTACCGGACCAGCTCGCGCAGGGAATCGGCGTTCTGCCCCGCGGCCACCTCGTCGACGGTCTCCACGCCGAGCCGGTGGAGCAACCGGTTGGACATGTTGTTGAGCAGGAGGAGCAGCGGGCGGGTGAGCCACAGGAAACCGCGCATCGGCAGCGCCAGCAGAGTGGCGGAGTACTCGGGGTGGGTG
>RCNJ01000570.1_pt1 | contig 12215 bp, 9 predicted proteins | sample 2041171 | NCBI WGS metagenome assembly RCNJ01 (sample SAMN09708213, study PRJNA481090) | feces metagenome | biome: feces | host: Pygoscelis adeliae | place: Antarctica: Rookery Lake | collected 2010-03-01 | reverse complement strand
CATGCTCACCAACTGGTATGTCAGGCGTAGCCGCGACCGGTTCTTCGCCGAGGACACCGACGCCTTCGACGCCCTGCACACCGCGTTGGAAGCCCTCTGCCGGGTAGCTGCACCCCTGCTGCCGCTGATCACCGAGGAGATCTGGCGGGGCCTCACCGGCGGACGTTCGGTCCATCTGACCGACTGGCCCGAGACCGGCACCTTCGCCGCGAACCCCGAACTGGTGGCCCGCATGGACAGGATCCGGCAGGTCTGCTCGACGGGTTCGAGCCTGCGCAAGGCAGCCAAACTGCGGGTGCGACTGCCGCTGCAGGAGCTCACCGTCGTCGTTCCCGCCTCCTCCGATCTGGAATCCGGAACCGAGGTCATCGCCGACGAATTGAACCTGCGCCACGTCCGACTGGTCGACGCCGCCGATGCTTCCCCGGAGGAGTTCGGGATCGAGCAGAAACTCGTCGTGAACGCCCGGGCCGCCGGGCCCCGGCTGGGCAAGAATGTCCAGGTGGCCCTCAAGGGCTCCAAAACGGGCAACTGGTCGCTCACCGACGGCGTCGTTACTTCCGGTGGACTCGAGCTTGAAGAAGGCGAATACACACTGGAAACGGTCGTCGCCGACGCGGACGACGGCGGATCCACCGCCGTCTCGATGCTCCCCGGAGGAGGCTTCGTGGTCCTGAACACCGAAGTCACCGCCGAACTCGAAGCCGAGGGCACCGCCCGCGACATGGTCCGTTCGATCCAGCAGGCCCGCAAGTCTGCTGACCTGCATGTCAGCGACCGGATCCTCACCACCATCAATGCCCCGCAGGACATCATCGATGCCCTGCACGCCAACGCCGAATTGGTCAAGCACGAGACCTTGACCATCGATCTGGAACTGATCCCCGGCGATGTCGACACCACCATCTCGGTAGAACGGACGGTTGCCTGAATGAGCCCCGATCATGACGAGTTCTCGGTCCAAAGCGTGTATGCCGAGCTGTTGGGCCGCGCACCCGAAAACAAGATGGAACCACGGATGAAACCGATGTTCCGGGCCATGGAGGTCCTCGGCGAGCCGAATAAGGCGATGCCGATCATCCATGTGACCGGAACCAACGGCAAGACCTCCACGGCCAGGATCATCGAACAACTGGTCCTCGCCCACGACCTGCGGGTCGGTCGGTACACCAGCCCGCACCTGGCCAGCGTGACCGAGCGCATCAGCATCGACGGGGAGCCGGTGTCCGACGAGGACTTCGTGCGCAACTGGGATGAAGTCCGTCCGTTCGTGGCCATCGTCGACGCCGAACTGGAGGAGGCGGGTGAGAACCCGCTGACCTACTTCGAGGCGCTGACGATCCTGTGCTTCGCGGTCTTCGCCGACGCACCCGTGGACGTCGCCGTCATCGAGGTAGGCCTCGGGGGCATCACCGATGCCACCAATGTCGGCGATGGGCAGGTCTCCGTGGTCACCCCGATCTCGTTGGACCACACCGACCTGCTCGGCGACACCCTGCATGACATCGCCTGGGAAAAGGCGGGCATCATCAAACCCGGTGGTTTCCTGATCTCTTCGGCACAGGAGCCCGAAGCGGCCCAGGTGCTCCTGGAAGCCGCCCGCGAAACCGAGGTCCCGTTCCGCTTCGAAGGCGTGGAGTTCGGCGTCGAATCCCGTCAGCTCGCCGTCGGCGGGCAGTCGCTGACGATCCAGGGCCTTGCCGGACGGTATGAGGACCTGGCGCTGCCCTTGCACGGCGCCCACCAGGCCCAGAACGCAGCAGTGGCCGTGGCCGCGATGGAGGCCTTCCTCGGTGGTGGGGAGAAGGCGCTGGGAGAGGATCTGGTCCAACTGGCCTTCGGGAACGTGTCCAGCCCCGGCCGGTTGGAACTGGTGCGCTCGGCCCCCACCGTCCTGGTCGACGCCGGACACAACCCCGCAGGCCTGGCCGTCTCGGCCCACGCCGTGAAGGAGGCCTTCGACTTCAGTACGCTCGTGCTGGTCGTGGGCATCCTTCAGGAAAAGGATGCGCCGGCGATGCTCGATGAGCTGTATCTGCAGTACGGCGACCTGGTCCAGGACATCTGCCTGACCCAGTCCACCTCCCCCCGGTCCATCCCGGCAGTCGAACTGGGCGAGCTGGCCCTAAAGGCCGGGTTCAACGACCAGGACATCCACGTCACCGATCGTCTCGACGATGCCCTGGAATGGGCCATCGGTCGGGCCGAGGCCACCAAGGAGCTCACCGGTGGCGTCCTGATCACCGGATCGATTACCGTCGTTGGCGAAGCACGCACCCTATTAGGAAAGTAAGCACCCCATGGCACGCATGACCAAAGCCCAGCGCGAATGGCGCCCCGGGATGAAGAAGAAGCGCCGCTCGACCCGGGTGCTCTTCGCCTCCACCATCCTGGTGCTCGAAGCCGGCGTTGCACTTTTCGCCACGCTGGCCGTCTTCGGGCTCTATCGAGACGAGATCGACCCACTGCTGATCTTTTTGACCGGTGGGTGGATCATGGCCGTGTGCATCGTGGCTTGTGCCTTCCTGACCAAGCCACTGGGCTACTGGATCGGCTGGATCGTCCAGATCCTGCTGATCCTGCTCGGCTTCGTGGATGCCTCGATGTTCGTCATCGGGGTCCTGTTCGCCGTGTGCTGGTGGTACGCGGTCACCAAGGGCCGGAGCATCGACCTGGAGAACGCCGAACGGGACCGGCTGCAAGCCGAATGGGAAGCAGCGAACCCCGAGCCCGAAACCGACCACTAGACTTGTCATAGACCCCCGCACCACAGAAGGAGCACCTCCGTGTCCACAGAACGCACCCTTGTCCTGGTCAAGCCCGATGGCGTCAAGCGCCAGCTCACCGGCACCATCCTGGCCCGCGTCGAGGCCAAGGGCTACCGCCTGGTCGAGCTCAAGCAGGTCCAGGCCACCCGCGAGATCCTCGAGGCCCACTACGAGGAGCACGTCGGCAAGCCGTTCTACGAGCCGCTCGTGGAATTCATGCTCTCCGGCTCGGTCGTTGCGGCCATCTTCGAAGGCGAACGCGTCATCGAGGGCTTCCGCTCACTGGCCGGCGCCACCGAGCCGACGGCTGCGGCCCCCGGCACCATTCGCGGCGACCTCGGCCGCGACTGGGGCGTGAAGGTCCAGCAGAACCTGGTTCACGGCTCCGACTCGGTTGAGTCGGCAGAACGCGAGATCGGGATCTGGTTCTCCTAGCCGGATCCTGCCCACAGGAACCGTCGGCCGCCGCACCCCTTTGAGGGGAGCGGCGGCCGACGTCGTTGGTTGAGGGGACGTGCGCCCTAGCCGAAGAACACCTTGGCGAAGGTGATCAGGATGGACCCGGCACACAACACGACGATCAACGCGGCGATCACCCAGTGCCATTCGGCGAGGAACCTGCGCGCGCCCGCGGGCGCCGGGATGACCCCGTGACTGATGTTCCTGGCGGTGGTGTAGGTGAACACCACGATCATCATGGCCCAGACGACCATGCAGTACGGGCAGAGGATCCCGATGACGTAAAGGGCCTGGAACCACAGCCAACCGATCATCGCCGTGGCCAGCGTGACGCCGATCTGCAAGCCCACGAAGTACCAGCGGGGCAGCCGGGCCCCGGCGATCAGCGTGATGCCGATCGCGGTCAGCACCGCGAAGCCGGCGACGCCGATCAGGGGGTTGGGGAAGCCGAACAGTGCCGCCTGAGCCGTCTTCATGACGCTTCCGCAGGACACGAAGGGGTTCATGTCGCAGGAGGTGACGTAGTCGGGGTTTTTGTAAAGCTCCAGCCGCTCAAGCGTCAGCGCCGCGGAGGCGATCCAACTGACGAAACCGGTGATGGCGAGAATCCATCCGAAAGCGGCTGTCCGGGCGTAGCCGGGAAGGTCCTCGCGGGCCGGGGGGATCACGGCGGCGTCCGGCTCGTTCCTACGGGGGGCATGCTGGGCCACGCGGGGCTCCTCGGGTCTGTCGGTGCAGTGGCGGTTGCCGCCATCCACTTCGATTCTAGGGCCCGGAGGGCAGGCCACGGACGGTAGACTTGCGAAGATCGCCAACGTGAGAGAAGTGTAGTGTCGCAGATTCCAACCAAGGTCGCTGATCCCGATATCATCGACCAGTCCTCCCGCCGTCGTACGTTCGCGGTGATCTCGCACCCCGATGCGGGCAAATCCACGCTGACCGAAGCGCTGGCGTTGCATGCACGCGTGATCGGCACCGCCGGAGCAACCAACGGCAAATCCAACCGCAAGGACACCGTCTCCGACTGGATGCAGATGGAGAAGGATCGCGGCATCTCGATCAGCTCCACCGCCTTGCAGTTCGAATACCGGGACACCGTGATCAACCTGGTCGACACTCCCGGCCACGCGGACTTTTCGGAGGACACCTACCGGGTGCTGGCCGCCGTGGACTGCGCGGTGATGCTCATCGACGCGGCCAAGGGTCTGGAAGTCCAGACCATGAAGCTCTTCGAGGTCTGCCGGCAACGGAATCTGCCGATCATCACCGTGATCAACAAATGGGACCGCCCCGGGCTCGAATCGCTGGAGTTGATGGACGAGATCACCGAACGGACCGGATTGCGGCCGATGCCGTTGACCTGGGCGGTGGGCATTGCCGGTGAGTTCCGCGGTGTCGCGGATCTGCGGAAGAACGAATACGTCCGCTTCACTCGTAATTCCAGCGGGGCCTCCTTGGCCCTGGAGGAACATTTCACCCCCGAGCAGGCCCAAGAGGTCGAAGGGCAGGTGTGGGCCGACGCACTGGATGAGGCCTCGCTGCTGGAAAGCTCGGGCGGTTTCGACCTGGAGAGCTTCCATGCCGGCACGGCAACCCCGGTGCTCTACTCCTCGGCGGCGCAGAACTTCGGGGTCCGTCAGATCCTGGACACCCTGGTGGATCTGGCCCCCTCGGCCGCCCCGCGCGCCGACGCCGAGGGGCGGGTGCGTCCGGTGGATGCCTCCTTCTCCGGTTTCGTGTTCAAGGTCCAGGCCGGTATGAATCAGGCCCACCGGGACCACGTGGCCTTCATCCGTGTCTGTTCGGGGGTCTTCGAACGCGGCATGGTGGTCACCCACGCCAATACCGGAAAGCCGTTCGCCACCAAATATGCCCAGCATCTGTTCGGCCGGGACCGCGAGGTGATCGACCAGGCCTGGCCAGGGGACGTCGTCGGCCTGGTCAACGCCTCGGCGCTACGGGTCGGGGACAGCCTCTATGAAGACACGCCCGTCACCTATCCACCCATTCCCTACTTCAGCCCGGAGCACTTCCGAGTGGCGCACGCGAAGGATCCCAGCCGGTATAAGCAGTTCCGCCGTGGCATCGACCAACTCGAACATGAAGGGATCATCCAAGTGCTGCGCTCGGACCGGCGCGGAGACCAGGCTCCCGTGTTGGCCGCCGTCGGGCCGATGCAGTTCGAGGTGGTCGAGGACAGGATGGCCCAGGACTTCAACGCCCCGATGCGGATGGAGGCCCTCGGGTACACCTTGGCTCGGCTGACCACCAAGGAGGCGATGGCGACGCTCGCCCCGGTCCGTGGGGTTGAGGTGATCATCCGCTCGGATGGGGAATATCTGGCATTGTTCAACGATGTCTGGGCGCTGCGCCGGGTGACCAAGAACCATCCGGACCTGCCTCTGACACAGATCGGCGTCGATCAGGACGCGTCCATATGAGCACTTCGGTGTGATCCACCGAGGTCTCCCTGGAACCCTTCGTACTTCCGGGGGCACCATCTCGCCCTTCGAAACCGAACGCGGCGACCGGCTCGTGATTCGATGCGTATGAGACAATGGCCTTGGTTGGTGGCGAATCCACAGTTTGCTTCCAGCCCAACTACAGGATTCCGGGCCCTCACGCGATGGATCACCGTAGGCATCGACAGCGGTGCCGGCGGATGAAAACCGCGGACGGTCGCCGCAACAGAAAGCGGCTCGCCCGGAGGACTGGGTTGGTTTCCCGGGCCGCCGCACCCGCCGACGTTGGTGCAACTCGGGAAATAAGAAAACTGACTTCCGGGGATCGGATGGCCAACGAGGCCGCGGTTCCCGAACCGATCGCCGGCGTCCCGGCTGTGGAGGGTACTCCGGCTAGGAGCATGGCCTTTCATGGAAGCAACGAACGAAGAGCTGAATGGGCCGGCGCAGTCGTCCCTCCCGTTGAATGACGACAACGCCGCCACCGCCGAGAACATCGAAGCGACCCGGACGCCGGCACCAGCCAAGCGGGCACCCCGCAAACGCGCCACCACCCGCAAACCGGTGGCCGACGCGGCGCCAGCCGCCGACGAGAGCGCCGCAACCGGCCCGGTCGCGGACGCCGCCGTGACCGAAGCCGCTGCGAGCGACGAAAAGGCGGCCGCCGCACCGGCCAAGAAGACGACCCGTGCGCCGCGGACCCGCAAGCCCGCGGCCGCGGCAGCCAACGAGGAGCAGAGCACCGGGACGGCTGAGACGGCCGCCGAGAGCGAGCTGCCCAAGAAGCCGGCCCGCGCACCGCGGACCCGCAAGACGACCGCTTCCTCGACCCCGACGGCCGGCACGGCCATCGCCGACGAAGCAGCTGAAACGAGCAGCGAAACAGGTGCCGACAACGCGGGGGAGACCCCGGATGCAGCGGAGGCACCGGCCAAGACCACCAGGACCCGCAAGGCACCGGTCCGCACGTCCCGCGCCGCTGCCTCAAGTACGAAGGCCACGCCCGCCGCCGAAGATGCCGACACCGCGGCAACCCCGGTGGAAGCCGCTAGCGAGCCTGCCGCCGAAGCCCCCCGTGAGACGGCCAGGACCGCGGACCCGTTTGCCGTCCCCGACTCGGCGATCTCCGTTCTCTTCCAGGCCCCCGACCTGGCCACGGCCGCCCCCGGCACGCGGGCTTCCGAGGAGGGCGCCGCCGAAGACGGTCAGGACACCGGTTCGGGCAACCGTTCCAGCCGCCGCAACCGCTCGCGTTCCCGCGATGAATCCCAGAACCGGGAAGAGACCACCGACTCCGAGGAACCGGAGGACGAGGGAGAATCCAGCACGCGTCGTCGTCGGCGTCGTCGCCGCGGGGATTCGGATCTGGAACTGACCGGCGGCAACGACGACGATCCGCCGAACACCGTCACCCGCGTACGCGGCCCCCGTGCCGCCGCCGAGCCGGCACCGTCGAATAAGGTCACCAGCGTGAAGGGTTCCACCCGGCTCGAAGCCAAGCGCCAGCGCCGTCGTGATTCCCGCGATTCCGGTCGCCGACGCCATGTCATCACCGAGGCCGAGTTCCTGGCCCGCCGCGAATCAGTGGACCGTCAGATGGTGGTCCGCCAGCGCGATGAGCGCATCCAGATCGGTGTCCTGGAGGATGGTGTCCTGGCCGAACACTTCGTCTCCAAGACTCAGCAGGATTCGCTGATCGGCAACGTCTACGTGGGCAAGGTACAGAACGTCCTGCCGTCCATGGAGGCAGCCTTCATCGACATCGGCCGTGGCCGCAACGCCGTGCTCTATGCCGGTGAGGTCAACTGGGATGTCGCCGGCCTCGAAGGCCAGCCGCGGCGCATCGAGCACGCGCTGAAGTCAGGCGACCCGGTGTTGGTGCAGGTCACCAAGGACCCGGTCGGACATAAAGGTGCCCGGCTGACCAGCCAGATCTCGCTGCCCGGACGCTACTTGGTGTATGTGCCCGGCGGTTCGATGACCGGCATCTCACGGAAGCTGCCCGACGTCGAACGCAACCGTTTGAAGAAGATCCTCAAAGACCACCTGCCGCAGAACGCCGGTGTCATCGTGCGCACCGCCGCCGAAGGGGCCGCCGAGCAGGAGCTGATGAACGACATCAACCGCCTGCGTGCCCAGTGGGAGGAGATCGAGGCGAAATCCACGTCGACGAAGACCACCCCGCCTGAGCTGTTGTACGCGGAACCCGACCTGACCATCAAGGTCGTCCGTGACGTCTTCAACGAGGACTTCTCCAAGCTGATCGTCTCGGGCGAACACGCCTGGGACACCATCGAGGCCTACGTGACCTACGTTGCGCCTGACCTGCTGGACCGCCTCGAGAAGTGGACGAGCGACGAGGACATCTTCGCCGCCCGCCGACTGGAGGAACAGATCCACAAGGCCCTGGACCGCAAGGTCTTCCTCCCCTCGGGCGGCTCGCTGGTCATCGACCGGACCGAAGCCATGACCGTAGTGGACGTGAACACCGGGAAGTTCACCGGCAGCGGCGGCAACCTCGAGGAAACGGTCACCAAGAACAACCTCGAAGCCGCCGAGGAGATCGTCCGACAGCTGCGGCTGCGCGATATCGGCGGGATCATCGTCATCGACTTCATCGACATGGTCCTCGAAGCCAACCGGGACCTGGTCCTGCGCCGGCTCGTGGAATGCCTGGGCCGGGACCGGACCAAGCACCAGGTCGCCGAAGTCACCTCCCTGGGCCTGGTCCAGATGACCCGCAAGCGCATGGGCACCGGACTGCTGGAGGTCTTCAGCGAAAACTGTGAAGCCTGCAACGGCCGCGGCGTGGTCACCCACGACGAGCCGGTGGAACACCGCCGCTCCTCGAACCAGCAGGGTGATCAGAACAACCCGAAGCGCAACGACCGCAAGCAGCGCGGGAACCGTCACGGCAAGGGCGGGGACCAGGGTAACGACCAGGCCCCCGAGCAGCCGGCACCGGAACAGAAGAAGCACGATCCGGAGGCAGAGGCCAAGGCCGAAACCACCCGGGCGGCGTTGGCCGCCATCGCCGCCGCCACCCAGGCATCGCACGATCAGGCCGACGGAACGAAGCAGCGGGACGAACACGACGCCGGTACCTCCACCTCGGGCGGTAATGCTCCCGCTGAAGGGCAGGATGGCTCCGACGGCGGCTCGCGTCGCCGTGGACGGGGCCGCTCACGCGGTCGCGGCCGCGCCGGCTCGGCGGAGATGTCGCCCACGAGTGGCTCGGGGGAGCAGCGGGGCGACACCGCAAGCACTTCCGATGGGCCCGCGGCCCCCAGCCAGCGCCAGATCGCGGAACGTCCGCAGGCCGGCAAGGCTGCAGGCAACGATGCCGCTGCGGATACCGAGGTCGATGTAGATGGCCCCGTGGTGAGCATCGCCGGTGAGGAAGTACGGCTGCCACGTGCCCGTCGGAGTCGCCGAGCCACGGCACCCACGCAGACCCCCGATTTGACGTTGGAATCGCTGAGCGCTGCCTTCGGCGCAACGCCGGAGCAGGCCAAGGAAACCGCCAAGGAACCGGCCGCGACGGAGCCGGCAGCAGCTCCCGTTGCGTCGGCACCACCGCCGGATCGTTCCTCCACCGTGGCGGAACCCTCCCGGCCGGCCGCCGAGCCCCAGCAGGAGCCGGCTCATGAAACGCAGCCGGTCGACAGCACCCCGGCGCGCCGTCCCCGGCGCAGTCGGGCGGCGTCCAGCGCCCAGGGAAGCGCCAACACGCCCATCGAGCGTGTGGAGGCCACGGCGTCGTCCCCTGCTGCAGGAACCAGCCACGTCGCCAAGCTCGAGCAGTCGGAGCCGGGAGCGAAGAAGAAGGCCTCCGAAGACGCGCCGCTGATGTTCGGAGTGGGAGTGCCGGCCTCGGAGCTGTAGCCGAACCGGACGGGGTTACCCGTCCACAGGAAGACGCGTGTGGGCGGGCCCCGACCGATCCGGATCCCGCCCACACGCTTTTTATCGCCCACCGACCGGTGCCCCATGCCGCCGCGGATCATTGACCGGTTCGGGGCCTCGTGCTAGACATGGCCCACCCCTGATGCTCAGGGACCGGTCGGCCGACAACGGCATCCACCCCCACGGTTCGTGAACATCCCGACCGATCGATGGGTGGGACGACGATGTCCAGCAACAGCACGAAACCGGTGGCGGGCCACCGGGAGACCGGGTTGCCCCGGAGCATGGGCCTGGCCTGCGCCATTGCCACCGTCGTCGCCGGCACGCTTGGAGCCGGACTGTTCGTCACCCTGGGAACAGCCAGCACGACCACCGGCCCCAGCGTCATCCTCGGCGTGGCCGTGACCGGAATCATCGCCATGTGCATAGCGACGTACTACAGCTGGATGGGCACGATCTTTTCCGCAGCCGGCGGAGCCTATACCTACCTTTCCCGCACCTTCAACAGCCGTTTCCTGGGCTTCGTGGTGACGTGGACGAAATGGCTGGGCTATATCGCCGCCGACGCCGTGCTGGCCATCGGATTCGGTAGCTACCTGAATGTCTTCTATCCGAACCTGGACCCCGCCCTGTCGGGCTTCGTGCTGCTCACCGTGCTCTTCATCGTCAATCTCGGAGGCGTCAAGGGGTACAGCGTCTCGCAAAACGCCATGTTCGGGCTCCTGGTGGCTGCGATCCTGGTGCTGGTCGTCCCCGGGGTGTTCTCCATCGACACCGCCAACTACCAGCCGTTCTTCACCGGCGGGGCAGATGGATTCGTCGGTTCACTCGTCCCGCTGTTCTACGCCTTCATCGGCATCGAGGTCGCGGCCCAGATGGGGGCGGAGATCAAGAATCCCGGACGCAACCTGCCACTGGCCATGCTCGGTGGAACCTTCGTGCTGGTGGTCTTGTTCATGCTGACCGCCGTGGTGATCTACGGGGTCGTGGGTGACTACACGATCCTCGCCAACTCCGATCGGCCACTGGTCACCGCCGCCCAGACGTTCATGGGAGACACCGCAGTCATCGTGGTCGCCATCGGCGGACTGCTGGCCACCGCGACCAGTGTCCACGCCGTGATGGCTGCAGCGATCAAGATCCCGTATTCGTGGTCCTGGGACGAGATCTTCCCGCGCTGGTTCTCCAAGGTGAACCGTCGGTTCGGCACCCCGCACTGGTCCCTGCTGACCCTCTACATCTGTGCCAGTGCCCTCATGCTCTGGAGTGGAGGACTGGATCAAGCGTTGTCCATTGCCACCTTCAGCTACCTCGTCGCCTACCTGGGCGTGGCGGTGGCCGCAGCGTATATCTACGCCAGGAAACCCGAGTTCGCCGCACGGGCAGCGTTTTCACCCGGTCCGTGGTTCTACCTCCCGATCGTCATCGCAGGGGTCGGAGCGATTGCCCTACTCTCCCAGGCAGCGAATTGGGGTGCCTTGTTCACCGGCCGCTTCGACGAACTGACCACCCTGGCCATCTACCTTCCGTGGCTGGCCATCGGGTTGGTGGTCTTCACAATCTATTCCCGTCTGGGCAAACGCCGGGGCACCGACGTCAACGCCATTCTCGACACGCTGCCCGGCGTGGAGGGGGAGACGATCTCCTCCCTGTCCGGACGGAGGTGAGGCACCAGGTGTTGCGCTCCGTTCGCGGTCCGGGGGCTGAGAAGGTAATGTGGAAAGGTGCTCCACCCTCCCGGGGGTCTTGACGACCCGCCGTCGGAGGATGTATTTGCTCCTGCGGACCGAAATAGCGTAATCTAGATCCTCGGTGCATGCGCCGCTCATCGGATTTTCCGCTCGGCGTGACAGCACAGCGCTTATCCCCGATCTTTTGGTCCGGTGGAATGTGCGCAGTAAGAGTAATAGACGTCGAGAGAAGTGAGTTCCCAAGTGGTGTACGCGATTGTCCGCGCAGGCGGCCGGCAGGAAAAGGTTTCCGTAGGAGACTGGGTGACCCTTGACCGCGTCCCCGAGGCAGCTGGTGGAACCATTGAGCTCCCAGCACTGCTTCTGGTAGATGGCGAGAAGGTCACCTCCGCAGCTGCCGACCTGGCGAAGGTCACCGTGACTGCCGAGGTTCTCGAGAACCTCCGCGGCCCGAAGATCGTCATCCAGAAGTACAAGAACAAGACCGGCTACAAGAAGCGCCAGGGTTTCCGTTCCGCACTGACCAAGGTCAAGGTCACCTCCATCGCCTAAGGCGACGGAGACCAGATCACCCACGATTCAAAGGTAGGCACATTCAATGGCAAGTAAGAAGGGCGCGAGTTCCACTCGCAACGGCCGCGATTCCAACCCTCAGTTCCTGGGCGTCAAGCGCTTCGGAGGCCAGGTCGTTTCCGCCGGTGAAATCATCGTTCGCCAGCGCGGCACACGTTTCCACCCCGGCGCCAACGTCGGTCGCGGTGGCGACGACACGCTGTTCGCACTGGCAGCCGGCTCGGTAGAGTTCGGCACCCGTCGCGGCCGTCGTGTCGTGAACATCGTGGATGCCGGCTAGTTTCGGCAGTACCGAATTTAGCTAGACTGGAGGGGGGGGCGCCTTGGCCGCCCCCCCGCTCTTTTTTTTTTTTTTT
>RCNJ01000569.1_pt1 | contig 12240 bp, 11 predicted proteins | sample 2041171 | NCBI WGS metagenome assembly RCNJ01 (sample SAMN09708213, study PRJNA481090) | feces metagenome | biome: feces | host: Pygoscelis adeliae | place: Antarctica: Rookery Lake | collected 2010-03-01 | reverse complement strand
AAGATATGTACAATAAAAAACTCAAGATTTTTTTTGTTTATAAGTTTCTTTAAAAATGAGATTATAGCATAACTTACAACAGCAACTATTATAATAGACGCTCCAGATGCTATATTGAAATAATAAGAAATTGCAAGTCCTGTAAATCCAAATATAACTCCTAAAAATGAGGATACTATCATAATTGACTTTAAATTAAATGTAAATTGTTTTGCAATAGCCGGCGGAACTGTAAGAAGTGCTATTACTAATATTATTCCAACTACCCTAATTAAAACAACTATAGTACAAGCTATTGTTACATATGTTAAATACTCTAAAAAGGAAGTATTTATTCCAAGTACTTGAGTAAATTCATCATCAAATAAATATGCCTTAAAATAATTAAACAAAACTACTATAATGGCTACAACAATTACATCTAATGCACCCATTATTTTTACATCCATTCTGGAAACTCTTAATATATTTCCAAATAAATAAGAATTCATATCTGGTGGATACCCTGGAGTAAAAGCTATAAAAATAATACCAAGTGCCATACCAAGAGACCAAAACATTCCTATTAATGTATCTGAATTTGTATTTGTACTTCTATTTATTTTTGCAATTCCAAAAGCTGAAAGTACAGAAAATATAAGTGCTCCAATCATGGGTTCTATTCCAAGAAAATAACCCATTCCAATTCCTCCAAAGGCAGTGTGGGCAATACCTCCACTCATCATAACTAATTTTTTCTCTACAACTATAGTTCCAATTATACCGCAAACTATACTTGCTAAAATCACCGAAATAACTGCATGCCTCATAAAAGCATATTGAAAAAATGCATTAATCATCTAATTCCTCCCCACAGGCCTCTAAATGGCTTTGAATTTTGTCCTTCGACATAGGCGCTATTGGGTAACCATATATTTTACTTAAAACCTCATTACCTGACTGCACCTTTCCATAATAATATAATTTATTATCTATACACGCTATTTTAGTTGCATATGTTGAAATTATATTAACGTCATGAGTTACAATTACTATTGTCATTTCACTACTTAATTCTTTTAAAAGTTCATATAATTCATTTACTTGTTCTTCTTTCGTTTTATATGTATTTTTATCTTCAGGGTTTTCTCTCTCTGTTCCGAGTAATCTCTTTATAGTATGTATTGTACTTTCTTTAAACTTATTTTTAGAAAACATGAAAACATTTGAAAGATTAATAGTTTCAAGTATTGCCATTTGATTTATTATCTGTTTATCGTTTAGTTTCTTATAGCCATCAAAAATTGTATTCATATTTTTTCTTCTCTCCCATTATTATAATTATCTCCTATCATCAGTATATTACATTTTTCATAAAAAAAAAAGAGTATTAGTTTCTAATACTCTTTTTTTAAAATATTTATTCTATGATTTCTTAAATAATGGTAAAAACTCTTCGTATCCTTCTTGTTCCATTTTGTCTTTAGGAACAAAACGAATTGAAGCTGAATTTATACAATACCTAAGGCCACTTTCACTTGGACCATCATTAAAAACATGGCCCAGATGTGAATCAGCACCCTTGCTTCTAACCTCTGTTCTAGACATCCCACGACTTGTATCAGACTTCTCAACTACTTCATCATCTTCTATAGGATCTGTAAAACTTGGCCATCCACATCCTGCATCAAATTTATCATTTGAACTAAATAATGGTTCTCCAGATATTAAATCTACATAAATACCTTCTTCATCATGATCCCAATATTCATTTTTAAATGGTGGCTCAGTTGCATCATTTTGCGTAACATCATATTGTATTTTTGATAATTCAGATTTATTTTTCCCAGTTTTCATTTATATAAGCCTCCCTGCCTGAATCTTTTTTAAATTTTTTATATCGATCTGATTGTTTTTTATAATAATCCTGGTGATATTTTTCCGCTTTATAAAAAGTCTCTCCTGGTAATAGTTCTACTGCTACCAGTTCTTCAAATTGACCGCTCTTATTAATTCTTTCTATAAATGCTTCTGCAACTTCCCTTTGTGATTGGGTAGTATAAAAAATTGCCGGTTTATATGACTCTCCTCTATCCCCAAATTGGCCACCTGAATCCGTTGGATCTATATTTCTGAAATATATATCTAATAATTCTTCATATCTCACTTCTTCAGGATCATATTTAATTTGTACAGCTTCATAATGTCCAGTTTCTCCTCTAGTTACTTCTTCATAAGTCGGTTCTATTGTTCTTCCACCTGTATATCCTGAAAGTACTTCATGAACACCTTCTAGTTGATCAAATGGTTCTACCATGCACCAAAAACATCCTCCTGCAAATATCGCTATTTCTCCTGTAATATTAGTAACACTTAACATAATATACCTTCTCTCTATATATTTTTCTTATTTTCGCTGTTACTATAATTATATCCATTTATAATAAAAATAAACATTTGTCTAGTTTTTCATCAAAATATTATGTATTTTTATCTTGTTAGTTTATAATAGATATCATTAGATATAATTATTAAGGAGGATATCATGAATTTAGATGCAGAGTTTAGAAGTGAATTCAGTAAAAAAGTAAGAACAGGAGTACTAGAGTTAATTGATTTAAATCAAATTGAAAGCTTAGATGAGTTTGATGCAGGACTCTTTATCTCTAATGTGTTTGAGAGAAAATTAAAGACTAATCTTGATCTTAAGTCAATGGAAGAATCTGAAGTAACATCACTTAGAACCTTCCTTTGGAGTGCAGTTTATAACAACTTAGAAATAGAAAGATATGAAACTTATATTAAAGATAATCTAAAAGATTAAAAAAAGGATATGAACTTAAAGTTCATATCCTTTTTACTTGAATTTATAGTTACAATTACCAATTACAACAAATTCCTATAGCTTTTGGTCCCAGATGCGAACCTATTACTGGTCCTATTTCATATACAGATATTTCTATATAATTAAATTTCCTTTCAACAATAGCTTTTAATTTCTTTGCTTCTTCTGGATTCTCAACATGCTCGATACTTATTCTCTTTACATATGTAGGTATTTTAGAAACAATAAGCTCTAAAGCTTTTCTCTTTCCTCTGACCTTGTCTGTAGCAATAAGTTCTCCGTCTACTAATCCTATAATTGGTCTTATATTCAAAAGAGATCCTATAATTGCTTGGATGTTAGATAATCTTCCACCTCTTTTTAAATACTCTAGTGTATCAACTGTTAAGTTTACGCTCATTTTTCCCTTAATATCTTTTATTGCTGATAGTATTTCTTCACTAGTAGACCCCATATCAGATAACTCTACAGCTTTATCTATCATACTTCTATAGTTTCCTACTGCTGTTTCTGAATCTATTACGGCTATTCTACTATGTTCAAACATATCAGCTGCAAGTTTTGCACTAGAATATGTACCACTTAGTTTTGAAGAAAAAGTTATTACTATTATCTCTTCTCCTCTTTCAAGTGCTTTTTTATAACATTCTCTGAATTCACCTACTGGAGGTTGTGATGTTTTAGGAAAACTTTCTGATTTTTCAAATCTACTAAAGAAATCACTAAAGTTTCCTGGTAGTCCTTCTTGATGTCTTACTTCATCTAATTCAACTGAAAGATGCGCTACTTCTATGTTGTTTTTTTCTATATATTCATTAGTTAAATATGCGGTACTATCTACTACTATTTGAACCCTGCTCATTAGAATCCTCCTATACAAACATTTATATATACACATTCATTTCTATATTCATATTTATTTTTATATTCATATTTGTTTTTATATTAATATTGATGATTATATCATAACTATAATTTTTACTCTATATATATATTATAGAAATGTTTCTTTAATGTTACTCTTACTAAATATTAATGATATAATAATTATACTAAGAAACTTTGGAGGGATTTCATGAAAAGATTTATTGTTTTATTAGTTTCATTTTTATTAACCTTCTCTAGCTTAGGCTTTGCAGAGGAAGAAATAGAAGAACCTGAACTCTTATCAGCAAAAGCTAAAGTTATAGAAATAATTTCCGATACAAAAAATTCAGGAGATGATGATTACTCAACTGATTTATCATATCGAGTTCAAGAAGCTAAACTCAAAATATTAAATGGTGAATATAAAGATAAAGAATTTACTATAGAGCACAGCATAAGTGGCAACTTTGCTTATGACATAATTTTGGAAGAGGGAAATAAAGTAACGGTAAGTCTAGAAGAAAATGATACAGACACGCCTTTAATAAATGTAACTGACTTTGTACGTGATACGTATTTACTTGTGCTTGCAATTATTTTTGTAACTCTTTTAATTTTAATAGGTGGATTCAAAGGATTAAAATCAGTAATAACACTATTAATTACAGGAGTTGTAATATTATTTGTAATGTTACCTTTAATACTTAAAGGATTTAATCCTATAGTTGTAACTATATTATCAGCTATATTCATAGCACTTATAACATTTTTTATAATTGGTGGAATAAATTCTAAATCTATAGCAGCACTTGTAGGTACTACCGGTGGAGTTATAATTGCAGGCATAATTGCTTATATAGTTGGTTCTGTAGTCAATCTTACAGGCCTTAGCAGTGAAGAAGCTGGTATGCTAATACATATACCTCAAGATGTCGCATTTGACTTCAGAAGCCTTTTGTTTTCAGGGATAATCGTAGGTACTCTTGGTGCTGTTATGGACGTTGCAATGTCGATTTCTTCTTCTATGTATGAACTTAGACTAATCAGTCCTCAAATTGAGTATAAATCACTTGTTAAATCTGGACTCAATATAGGTAAGGATATAATGGGAACTATGTCAAATACATTAATACTTGCCTATACTGGGAGTTCAATACCAATACTTCTTATATTTATGTCTTACGATACGTCAGTTTCTAAGATATTAAACTTAGATCTTATAGCAACTGAAATAGTGCGTGCACTAGTTGGAAGTATTGGTCTTGTTATAGCAATTCCAATCACTGCATTGTGTGCGGGATTAATTTTCAAATCTAGTTCAAAGAAAAAAGGTTCAATAGATTAATCTATTGAGCCTTTTTTATATATATTCATCTAATTTTTTACTAAATTCTTCTAGTTTCTCATAATCTTCTGTATCTCTAAGATATAAAAACTCCTCTTCTATTTCATCTATATCTTCTTTTTTACCTGAATAATACATTTTCTGAATCTTAGATAAAATATCAGCTATAAGTGATGATCTAATTCTAAATAACCCCTGTGCATCTACTATCTCATCTCTTATCTCTGACATCTCTTCATCAAGCAAAAAAGCTGCTTCAGCTGCATTTTTAAGTCTTTCTTTTATATCTCTTGGCATATTACGCTTAAATTTATAATTTAGCGAATGTTCAATTGTAGCCCAAAAGTTCATAGCTAAAGTTCTTATTTGTATCTCTGCAAGTATCTCCTTCTCACCTACAGCAGTATGTACTCGATATCTTATTATAATATGATAACTTCTATAACCACTCTCTTTAATATCCTTGATATAGTCTTTTTCCTCTACTATATCTAAATCTTTACCATTTCTACTTCTTATTAATTCAACTACAGTTTCTATATCTTCTACTAATTGACACATTATTCTAATCCCTGCTATATCCTCTATTCCCGTATCTAAGTTTTCTAATGGAACATCTAGTTTTCGAGCTTTCTCTATTATACTAGATATTTCTTTTACTCTACCTGTTACAAACTCTATAGGAGAATATTCATCTGCCATTCTATATCCATTTCTAATGCTTTTAAATTTCACCTTTAATTCTTCTACAGCTTGTTCATATGGAATGAGTATTTTTTTCCAGTCTAGAATCATTCTTATCCCTCACTTATTTAGGTATAAATGTTACTCTTCTCTGAATTTAATTTCACAATCCTCTAATGAATCTATTATTGAAAGTGACTTTAAATTAATACCTGCTTCTCTTAGTTTGTCTCCACCCTTTTGAAATCCTTTTTCTATAACTATTCCTACACCTTCAAGTGTTGCCCCTGATTGCTCTATTAAACTTGCAAGTCCTAAAGCTGCTTCTCCTCTTGCTAAGAAGTCATCTATAGCTAAGATATGATCATCTTCAGATAAAAACCTTTTAGATACTTTTATCTTATAAGTCTTACCTTTAGTATATGAATAAACATCTGCCTCATATGTCTCTTTATCTAAGTTTTTAGACTCTGTCTTTTTAGCAAAAAGTACAGGCACATCAAAGTGCTGTGCTACAATACTTGCTATTGCTATACCTGATGCTTCTATAGTAAGTATCTTTGTAATCTTCTTGTCAGCAAATAATCTTTTAAACTCTTCACCTATAATGTTTAAAAAAGCTACATCTAGTTGATGATTTAAAAAGCTATCTACTTTAAGTATTCCTCCTGGACTTACAGACCCTTCTTTCATTATCTTCTCTTCTAAAGCTTTCATATAATTTATCCTCCTATTTATAGATTCAGTTCTAGTTATAAGTATGTTTTATAAATATTATACATTATTACTTATATAGAAATCAAATAATAAATTTCCTTTAATATAAAAATAGGAGTCATATGACTCCTATCTTTTTAAGTTCTATTTAAGATTCACTAATAACTGTCCTACTTCAACAGATTGACCTTCATTTATAGAAATAGCATCTACAGTTCCTGCAATATGTGTAACAACATTTGTTTCCATTTTCATTGCTTCTATTATTGCAACTGTTTGATTTTCTTTTACATCTTCTCCTGGACTAACTAAAATCTTAGTTATATTCCCTGGGATACTTGCACCTATTTCTTTTTCATCATCTGGATCTGCTATTTGAGTATTTAATACTTCTGCCATCTCACTGCTTGTATTGTCGTGTATCTTTATAGCACGTCTTGAATCATTTACCTCAAAGTAAAGAGTTCTAGTTCCATCTGGATCTAATCTTCCTATTTCAAGAAGTTTTATAATTAATACTTTTCCTTCTTCCATCTCAACTTCTGAAGTTTCTTCTTCTGCTAAACCATAGAAGTAAATATCAGAACCCATTCTACTGAAGTCACCTTGTTCTTTTACATAAGTTATATATTCTTCAAACACTCTTGGGTAAAGTGCATAAGCTAAGGCATCTTTCATAGTCGGTTCCATATCATAGTTTTCTTTTAAATGTTCTTTTATCTTATCGAAATCTTCTGATTCTAATGTTTCTCCTGGTCTACCATCTATTGGTTTTTGTCCTTTTAAAACTAACTTTTGTAGTTTTTTAGGGAATCCACCTATAGGCTGTCCTAACATTCCTCCAAAGTATGAAACTATAGAGTCTGGGAATGCCATATCTTTTGCTTTATCATAAATGTTTTCTGAAGTTAAATCATTTTGAACCATAAATATCGCCATATCTCCTACTGCTTTTGAAGTTGGAGTTACTTTAATAATATCTCCTAACATGTCATTTACTTCCTTATACATTTTCTTAACTTCGTCAAATCTATGTCCAAGTCCAAAACTCTCAACTTGTGGTTTTAAGTTTGAATATTGTCCTCCTGGTATTTCATATTTATATATCTCAGCTGTTCCTGATTGAAGACCTGACTCAAATTGTTTATAAACTGGTCTTACTGCTCTCCAATAGTCTGATATTTCTTGAAGTCCGTCTACTTTAAGTCCTGTAGCTCTTGGTGTGTTCTCAAGTGCTGCAACTACTGAGTTAAGTGCTGGCTGACTTGTAAGTCCTGACATACTGTTAAATGCAGTGTCTACTATATCTGCTCCTGCTTCTGCTGCCATAAGTGTCGTAGCTACACCGTTTCCACTAGTATCATGAGTGTGTAAGTGAATTGGTATACTTATTTCATTCTTAAGTGCAGTTACTAATTTATGTGCTGCATGTGGTTTTAATAATGCTGCCATATCTTTTATAGCTAATATATCTGCACCCATGTTTTCTAATTCTTTAGCAGTTTTCACATAATAATCTAATGAATACTTATCTCTAGTTTCATCTAATATATCTCCTGTGTAACAGATACATACTTCTGCAACTTTTTCTTGATTTTTAACTTCATCAATAGCTACTTCCATACCTTTTAACCAGTTTAAACAATCAAATATTCTAAATACATCTATTCCTGAGTCTGCTGATTGTTTTATGAACTTTCTTACTACATTATCTGGATAATTTTTATATCCTACTGTATTTGCACCTCTTATTAACATTTGGAATAAGATATTTGGTATTTTAGCTCTTAATAGTTCTAATCTTTCCCATGGATCCTCTTTTAAATATCTATATGCAACGTCAAATGTAGCTCCTCCCCACATCTCTAGTGAGAATAAATCTTTTGCAAGTACAGATGTTGCTTCTGCAATCTTAACCATATCTATAGTTCTCATTCTAGTTGCCATCAATGATTGGTGAGCATCTCTCATAGTAGTGTCTGTAAGTAATAATTTCTCACTATCTTTTACCCATTTTACAAGTCCATCTACACCTTGTTCATCTAATATTTGCTTTGTACCTCTTAGTTCATCAAGAGTCTCAAACTTAGGAATAATTGGTACATCAAAGTCTGGTCGTTTGCCTTGAGTTTCATTTACTACTATCTCACCTATATAATTAAGTATCTTAAGCTCTTTATCTGCTTTAGTACTTATTTTAAATAATTCTGGATTATTTTCTATAAATCCAGTATTAGCTCTACCTTCTCTAAACTCTTTATGATTTAATACGTTTATAAGGAAAGGTATATTAGTTTTAACTCCTCTTATTTTTAATTCTTTAAGAGTTCTAATTACTTTTCTTATAGCATCTTCAAAAGTTCTACTCCAAGAAGTTGTTTTAACTAGTAAACTGTCGTAGTAAGGGCTTATTACAGCACCTGTAAAACCACTACCTCCATCAAGTCTAATTCCAAATCCTGAACCAGTTCTATAAAGATCAATTATTCCAGTATCTGGTGCAAATTGATTTAATGGATCCTCTGTTGTAACTCTACATTGTATAGAAAATCCTCTAACTTCGATATCTTCTTGCTTTCCTATTCCCACTTCTTCTGAATCTATTGCATAACCTTCAGCTACTAAGATTTGACTTTGAACTAAGTCTATTCCTGTAACCATTTCAGTTACTGTGTGCTCAACTTGTATTCTTGGATTCATTTCTATAAAGAAGTGATCCCCATATACATCAAGTAAGAACTCAACAGTACCAGCATTTCTATAATCTACTGCTTTAGCTATCTTTACAGCATCATTACATATAACTTCTCTTTGTTCGTCTGTAAGAGAAATTGCTGGAGTAAATTCTATTACCTTTTGATGTCTTCTCTGAATTGAACAATCTCTTTCATGAAGGTGAACTACATTACCATGGTTATCACCTAGTATTTGAACCTCTATATGTTTTGGCTTTTCAATATATTTTTCTACAAACATATCATCTATACCAAAAGCTTTTTTAGCTTCATTTTTTGCACTGTGGTATTCTGCTATAAGATTCTCTTCTTCTCTAACTATTCTCATACCTCTACCACCACCACCTGCGGCAGCTTTTAACATTACAGGATAACCACATTTTTTTGCATATTCTAAAGCTTCTTCTTCTGTATTAGCAGCTCTTTCTACTCCTGGAATAGTTGGTACATTCACTTTACCTGCAACTATCTTAGATTTTATTTTATCTCCAACTTGCTCCATCATCTTATGAGTTGGTCCAATAAATTCTATACCTGCTTCTTCACATTTTCGAGCAAACTCTGTATTCTCTGCAAGGAAACCATAACCTGGATGAATTGCATCTACAGCTTTTTTCTGTGCTAACTTTATAATTTCTTCAATATTTAAGTAAGCCTCTACTGGTCCTGAATTTTCTCCTATTTGATAAGACTCATCTGCCTTAGTTCTAAAAAGTGAATTTCTATCTTCCTCAGAATATACTGCAACTGATCTTATTCCTAGTTCACTACATGCTCTAAATATTCTTATTGCTATTTCTCCTCTATTAGCAACTAAGATTCTTTTAAATTTTTTCATTTAATCGCCTCTCTTTCTTAAAGTTATCCTTATCCTCTAATTTGTCCATCACCATAAATTATATATTTCGTAGATGTAAGTTCCTTAAGCCCCATTGGTCCTCTAGCATGAAGTTTTTGAGTACTTATTCCTATCTCTGCTCCATATCCAAATTCAGCTCCATCTGTAAATCTAGTTGATGCATTTACATAAACCGCTGCTGAATCAACCTGCTCTAAGAACTGTTGTGAACTAAAGTAATTATTAGTAATTATAGAATCAGAATGACCTGTACCATATGTGTTTATATGTTCTATAGCTTCATCTATATTGTCTACTGTTTTTATAGCTATTGTAAGATCTAGGTATTCCTCTGTCCAATCATCTTCTGTAGCTTCTAATACATCCTTTTCGAATTTTCTGACATCTTCATCGCCACGAACCTCTACATCATTTTCTTTTAATTCTTTAACTATTGGTTTTATAGCAGATTCTAATATATCTTTATGAATTACTACCTTTTCTATAGCATTACATACCCCTGGTCTTTGTACTTTTGCATTTATTATTATATCTGTTGCCATCTTTATATCAGCTTCACTGTCAACATATACATGACAGTTTCCAGCTCCAGTTTCTATTACTGGTACAGTACTATTTTCAAGAACAGCCTTTATAAGTCCTGCTCCACCTCTTGGTATTAAAACATCTAAGTACTCGTCTAGTTTCATCATTTCATTTGCAACTTCTCTTGACGTGTCTTCTATAAGCTGAACTGATGCTTTTGGAATTCCACATTCTTCAAGTGCATCTTGTATTATTTTTACAGATGCTATATTAGAATTTATTGCTTCTTTTCCTCCACGAAGTATTACTGCATTTCCAGTCTTTAAACAAAGTCCGAAACCATCCGCTGTTACATTTGGTCTAGCTTCGTATATTATTCCTATTGCTCCTAGTGGTACTCTTCTCTGTCCTATTATAAGTCCATTAGGTCTTTTAATAGTCTCAGAGCCTTCGCCTATAGGGTCTTCTAAAAGTGCTATATCTTTAAGACCATCAGCCATAGCTTTTATACGTTCATCATCTAGTTTTAATCTATCTAGAAGCGCTCCACTTATTCCATCATTTTTAGCATTTTCTAAATCTATGCTATTAGCTTTAAGTATTTCATCTTGTCTATTCATCATAAATTCAGCTGCTTTATTAAGTCCTTCATTCTTCTTATCTGATGATAGTTTTGCTAATATAGTACTCGCTTGTTTTGCATCTTTACCCATACTAATAAGTTTGCTCATATCCTCACCACCAAATTTTATTTTATTATATCATAATACAATGTTTATGTATCTTAATGCAAGTTTTTGTCTGATTATACATTTTGTTTTTTATTCCTTTATATTATATGGACAAGATAAAAAGAGTGTTCCCTTTTCCTTTCCTCTAAGTATATCATATATTATACTTGGTTCCTCTCCATTTGCTATTATAGTATCTACTCCATAATGACAAGCTATCTTTGCTGCAGCTATCTTCGTAACCATACCACCTGTACCAAGCTTACTACCTGCATCATCCGCTGCATTGGATATATCTTCATCTATCTCTTCTACTAGATGTATTATCTCTGCATTTTTATCCTTTTTAGGATCTGCTGTGTATAAACCTTCTATATCTGTAAGAAGTAATAATAAGTCTGCTTCTACTAATGCTGCTACAGTAGCTGATAATGTATCATTATCTCCAAATTCTATTTCATAAGTAGATATTGTATCATTTTCATTCACTATAGGTATTACTCCTAAATTTAGAAGTGTATTAAAAGTGTTTTGTGCATTTTCTTTTCTTTCACTATTATCTAAAACATCTCTTGTAAGAAGTATTTGTGATGTACTACTATTATATTCTTCAAAAAACTTTTGGTATATCTTCATAAGAATTGCTTGACCTACAGAAGCAGCAGCTTGTTTTTCAGGTAATGTTACATTTTCTCTATCAAGCCCAAGTCTTTCTACTCCAACACCTATAGCGCCTGATGAAACTAATATTATTTTTTTACCTAGGTTATTTAAATCAGCTATTACTCTTGAAAGTTTATCTATTCTTTCGAAATTTAACTTTCCACTTGGATATGTAAGAGTAGTCGTGCCCACTTTTATAACTATTTTTTCTGCATCTTTAAGCTTACTTCGTACATCCATTACAATTCTCCTTTATTTACTAATTATTTATATATAAATAATAGATAACC
>RCNJ01000568.1_pt1 | contig 12261 bp, 10 predicted proteins | sample 2041171 | NCBI WGS metagenome assembly RCNJ01 (sample SAMN09708213, study PRJNA481090) | feces metagenome | biome: feces | host: Pygoscelis adeliae | place: Antarctica: Rookery Lake | collected 2010-03-01 | reverse complement strand
CTGGAGCGCGGCGGCGAGATGGTTGTCGCAGCTGTGGAACTTGAACCAGGTGCCACCCTCGATGAAGAAGCACTGCGCACCCACTGCCGTAAACAGATTGCGGCCTACAAGGTGCCCAAACGCATCATTGCTATTGAAGACACACCAAAGTCGATGCTCGGCAAAGTGCTGCGTAAGGAAGTCAGAGAACAGATTCTGCCGCTGCTGTAACCGCGGTATCCGGTGTGGGTCTCTTGCGCTGGGCAAGGACCCACGCCGTTGCCGCAGCCGCCAGCCCATAAACCGCAGTGAACGGCAACACAAGAAGCGCTTGCATCTGAAGGAGCAAGGGGGCTGCCATCACTGCGCTGCCCAGACCCGATGCGAGCACTGAAAGAACCGTTCCTTGGCGCTGGCCAGCGGCGCGGCCTCGCCACACGATGATCCGGGCGGTTAAAGCCGTCAAGAAACCTGCGCCAAAGGCCACCGCACCGATCAAGCCAAGGACAAAACCGCCCCACAGCCAAAAAGGGTCAGATGGCAAGCCTAAGGCTGCGCCCAAAAAGAAACCCAGAAAAGCTCCACACAGCACAGTGCTGAGCAGTGCACGAGCAGTTCTTGCCAAGGTTTGATTCATGAAGTGATATTACACAGCGGTTGCAAGGCCCCTTCGCGGGCGCCAGCGAGATGGTCACACGGTCGAATCACTCGGCTATTGTCACAACCACGTCGTCTGCTGGTTCGACTCGGATGACACCACTGCCGCCGGCACCCGCTGGGATTCTTACCTCTGAGGTCCACGTGCCATCCGCAGCAGCGTCGACGGTGGTTAGCTCCTGCGCGTTGTCACCCTGCACCCACAACACGGTCAGATCAGGCAGAGGTTCGAGCGGCTCAGACGGCAGCAGTTCTCCGGCACCAAATTCGGAGGTGTCTCGGCAGCCGTCGAAGAAGCGGGTGCCTGTGACAATCACGACCTCACCTGCGGGCACTGTCCGATTCTTCAGTGTCAAAAGAGGCGCCGCACACCCCGGGTCAGAAGTAACTTCGGTGTCTGCTGGGCTGGAACAGCCCGTGAGAATGACACCAGCGAGTATTATGGCCGACAACTTCCGGCTCACCGACAATCTTGCCCCCAACGATCGCGCCCGTGACTTCCCAAGTTTTCACAGTGAAACACGATGAATCACCACTGTCACTGACCAAGCCCAATAAGCGCACCTCGTGTCATGATTTGCGCACTGAAGGAGTCAACGATGACCAGCCAAACCCCACGACCCGTGCTCGGTGGTGCCACCCTTGTTATCACCGGTGGCGCACGTGGCATGGGCGAAATCTATGCACGACGAGCAGCCGCAGAGGGCGCCAGCGCTATTGCGTTATGGGATGTGGACCTGCCCCGTGCCACCGCACTGGCCGATGAACTTTGCAACAGCCGCTGCCGGGTACTTGCCTACCAGGTGGATTTGGCGGACCCCGCTCAAATCGCAGCAACCGCACAGGAGACCCGCAACGATCTGGGCAGCCCAAACATTGTGATCAACAATGCCGGCATTGTGCACGGCGGAGCATTCGCAGACCACGACCCCGCCCGCGACATCGAAAAAACTATGCAGGTCAACGCCCTGGCCCCCATGCTGACCGTCCGGGAGTTTCTGCCGGACATGATGGCGGACCGCACCCGGCAGCACCGCATCCTCAACATTGCATCGGCGGCAGGAACGCTGGCTAATCCAAATATGAGTGTGTATGCGGCGTCCAAGTGGGCGCTCATCGGCTGGGGCGAATCATTGCGGCTCGAACTTGTCCGCAACGGCAACGGTCACATTGCAGTCACCACGTTCTGCCCAAGCTTTGTGTCCACGGGAATGTTCGCTGGTGCGAAAGGGCCGCTGCTGACACCCATGATGAAGCCGAAAGTCGCAGCGGATGCTGCCTGGCGGGGCATGCTGACTGGCCGACCCATGGTGCTCAAGCCGTGGACGGTGAAGCTCGGTATGGCCGCCCGCGGTGTGCTGCCGACGCGCATCTGGGACGTCGTCGCGGACAAGGTGTTCCGCGTTTACTCATCGATGGATGCCTTCAGCGGCCGGGTACAGCAGTGAGGTAACCAACCACACGGGCGGTGCCGTCAACTGAAGGACGAGACGGGCGGAGGGTAAGATATCATAGGGTGAAACCAAGAGTGAAAACCTCCTCTTTGGTGTCCCACTTTTCGAGATGAGGCCCCTGTGGTCAAGAACGTCTTCGTTGTCGGCCTAGACAAAATGAGCAGCGAGTCACTTCGACGCGTTCCAGGAGCCGCTGACATCGTGTTTCACGAGTTACTCAGTCGTGCGGAACTGAACGATGACGTTCTTTCGGTGCCAAAACTATTGGAAAAAACACATCAACGGTTGACTGCGTTTACGGGTTCCATCGATGCAATCATCGGATTCTGGGACTTCCCCGCCAGCATGCTGGTGCCCATCCTCTGCGAACACTACGGACTCAAAGGATCTTCCCTGCGCTCAGTGGTTGCTGCCGAGCACAAATTTTGGAGCAGGGTAAAACAGCAACGGGTGATCGAAGAAATACCCAAGTTTGGGTTACTCGACCTCAGCACGCCCGTGCCGCATTTGCCTACCCACTTGGACTTTCCGGTGTGGGTCAAACCAGTGAAGTCAGTCGCCTCTGAAGGGGCCTTCTACGTCCGCAACGTCGCGGAGCTGACCGAAGCGAAGCAGTTGATGCAAGCACAGCTGGATCGAATGGGTGAGCCCTTTAATGAGGTGCTCGCAATGATCGACCTGCCCCCGGAAATTGCTGCGATTGGTGGTCGCGCGTGCATCGTCGAGGAACCTGCTCTGGGGCGACAGGTGACCGTGGAAGGTTATGCGCGCTCCGGCTCAGTCACCGTGTACGGCATTGTGGATTCCTTTAACTATCCCGGCTCCTCCAGTTTCTCCCGCTACCAATACCCCGCACAGTTACCTCAAGCAATCTCCGATCAGCTCGTGGACCTCACTACGCGGGTGGTTCAGGAAATGGGGTTAGACCACACCACGTTCAACATCGAATACTTCTGGGACACCGAAACCAACCTGGTACGTCTGCTAGAAATTAACGTGCGGCACTCACAGTCCCACGCCCTGCTTTTCGAGATGGTCGACGGCGCCCCAAACCACACGTTCATCGTGGACCTGGCGCTGGGCCGGGAGCCATATGCACTACGTGGTGCGGGCCCACACGCGATTGCCGCCAAATCGTTCTTGCGTCACTTCCACGACGGAATCGTGACGCGGTCACCTAGCCCTGAGGAAGTTGCGACACTTGAAGCGCAATACCCAGGAACGGTCATCACAATTGGCGTAAAACCCGGAGATCGACTCTCTGAGTTCCACGGCGAGGACTCCTACAGCTACGTGCTCGCCGAGATCTACACCGGTGGTCAAACCGAAGACGAAATAGAAGCGACTTATGCAGCGTGCGCAGCGGGACTCCCATTCGAAATTGAACGGGTCCCTGAAGCGGTGCACTCCGTCACTACCGAACTTCAAGAAGTCGCTGAGGTGCACGGCATCGTGCCTGCTCTCGCGGCACTGGAAACGACCACCCAGCCGGCATAGCTCCAGGCGTGGCCGGTACCTCAGATCTCGTACCGGCTATGCCCGACTTTTCAGTGCACAACGTTGATGTTGAGGCCTGTCGTGCCCACGGCTTGCGTCAGGAGTGACCACATAATGAAGTAGTGCTCCGGACCCTTCGCCGTTTCAATTCCACCAAGGTCCACAATCGAGGCCGCAGGCCAACCCAGATCTTTTAAGATCCCTGCTGCCGCACTCTTGGCGCTGGGGTCGTCACCTGAGATAAAAATGCTGCTGGGCCCAATGCCGGACGGGTTGATGAAGATCTTGCCCGCGCAGGTGTTCAAAGTCTTAACGACTTTTGCGCCCGGTAACATTTCTTGCAATTTCGCACCCAGGCTCGTGTCTGGGTAGATCAGGTTGAAGTTGTCCGTGGCAGCGTTGGCGACGTCGATCAGCAACTTGCCTTCGAATGCGGTGGCATCCACTTGAGCCAGCAGTTCCTCCGAAGAGTCCCCCGGAGTTGCATTGACGATGACGTCGGCGTTCTGTGCGGTCTGGTTAAGGTTGGCAACCGGGTGCGCCAGGTCCGTTCTGGACTCTGGCTGCCGTGAGCCGAAGGTGATCGAATGCCCTGCATCTGCCAGCCCTTTGGCTAGGGCCTGTGCGACGCTGCCAGTTCCCATGATCCCGATTTTCATAACGGCTCCTTTGACTGCTCGAATCAAAACTTACTTGTCATGTTAGGCCGCTAGTTGCGTGAGGTGCCTGGGCACCCTTGACCCTCACCCGGCATGAGTACTAGGTTAGGGTTACCTTACTAGCGCCGGAAGGTCGGCGCTCCACGGGAACAAATACGCCATAAAACCCGCACTAGCAAGAACACGAAATGGAGCACGCCATGACTGACCCAAAATCCCTCCCCGAGAGCGACCCACGCCGGCACACCATGCAGGTTCGGACCGCACTAACAGACCTGGCTGCACACCTGCACGAAGACATTCAGAAGGTTGACGACCCAAGCTTCAAAACACTCTTTGAGACGACGGCGTCTGTCCTGGCCGGCTTGGAGAGCGCCGTCGGCGCATACGAAAACAAACTCTAAATAACTTCGCGACATGAATGAGACCTGCTTATCGCTCTTCGCGACAGGCAGGTCTCATTTTTTTAAACTTGATCAGCCGTTCGGGGTCATCGTCCTCTTCACATAAGCAGGTCGAGTAAGGGAACGCTCGCATCAGCAAGTGTGGTCCGGTCCACTCGAACCTTTGCACGAATCAGATCCTGCAAGGGCACCATCCCCTCGTCCTGACGGTTGACGTGCATTGCCGCCGCAACACGACCGTCGACCAACCAAAAGGCTTGGAAGCTCCGTGCTGTCAGATCGCCACGGATGACGACGTCGTCGGCCTGACCACGTTCCACCCACCCGGCGTACTCCATATACAGGTCGTATTGGTCGGTGAAGAAAAACGGAAGCGGATCAAACTCGGAATCAAGACCGAGCATTGACCTCGCAGCTACCTGCCCACCCATCATCGCGTTCGCCCAATGCTCACTCCGCAACGGCACACCGTAGAACGAGTTCGTCACAGTGGCGACGTCACCCGCAGCAAAAATACGTGGATCGTCAGTACGCATCTCGGAATCAACTCGGATACCGCCATCGGCAGCAAGCAACTCAGAGTCAACCAAACCGGTTTCAGGGATAGCACCAATTCCGATGACGACGCAGTCCGCCTCAAGTGAAGTGCCATCATCCAGCGTGACTTCAACTGCCCCGCCTGCTTTGTTCAGGTCAGTGACGCGCCGGCCGAAGCGGAAGTCAACGCCATGGTCACGGTGCACACCCGCAAAGAAGCCACCAACGCTCGCGCCCAAGGTTGGTTGCAGCGAGACCTCATGCGGATCAACCACGGTGACCTTGCACCCCGTTCCAGAACCGATTGTCGCAACTTCAAGTCCGATCCAACCACCGCCAATGATCGCCACTCGGACCCCAGGCTGCAGTTGGACTCCTAGCCTCCGGGAGTCTTCAATCGTGCGTAGGTAATAGACACGTTCGTGAACGTCGTCCGGAACGGGCAAGCGTCGGGGTTGTGACCCAGTAGTGATCAAGAGTTTGTCGTAGCCGAGTTGTGTGCCGTCATCGAGGACGACTCGGCTTTCGTCCCGGTCAATCTTTGTGGCGCTGATCCCCCGTCGCAACGCCACGCCATTTTCGGCGTACCAGTCCTCATGAGGCAGCAGGTCGTGGGAACTGTAGGGTTCGCCGGCCAAATAGGACTTCGAAAGGGGCGGACGCTCGTACGGGATGTGCGGCTCCCGGCCGATGAGTTCAATTGAGCCGGTAAAGCCAAGTCTGCGCAGTTCGAGTGCGGCAGTGCCGCCAGCCTGCCCCGCTCCGAGAATCACGAGTCGCTGAGTCATCATTCGAGTATTGCACCCGCTAAAAAGCAGAACGGCCCCGAGGAATCCTCGGGGCCGTTCTAGAGCGCGCTTTAAACGCTGCGGTTTAAAAGCTACAGGCTAGCTGCAGCCGCTGCTAGAACCGCAGCTTTCGCAGACATAGCAAGAGCCGGATGGCCGCATCTTAATCCCGCAGGACATGCACAGTGGTGCATCAGCGCTGTGGCCCTGCTGAAGTTCTAGCAACTCGGCCGACGACCGTGCTTGCGCCGGTTCCGCTACGGGCGCTGGCTTCTCCTGATCGGCGGCGGGTGCCTCATCCTGCGCCGTGACGTTCGCGGCCGGCCCATTGAGGTCGGCCAGGCCTTCGTTGGGTAGCTGGTAGGACCCGGTGTCCATGTACCGGACGCGCTCGGCCGTGCTGAAGACCCCAAGCTCGGAGCGAGCATCAAAGTCCAGGTGGTCCAGAGCCAACCGACGGAAGACGTAGTCCATGATCGACTGCGCCATCCGAACATCAGGGTCGTCAGTCATACCGGCTGGCTCAAAGCGCAGGTTGGTGAACTTCTGCACAAAGATCTCCAGCGGCACACCGTGCTGTAGGCCAATTGAGATCGCGATGGAGAATGCGTCCATCACCCCGGCCAGGGTCGAGCCTTGCTTGCCGAGTCGGAGGAAGATCTCGCCCAGGCCGTTATCCGGGTAGGAACCGGCGGTGAGGTACCCCTCAGCTCCGGAGACGCTGAACGACGTCGTCACTGACGGACGCTGTTTGGGCAGCCTGTTCCGCACTGCCCGGACTGGCGCTTCGAGGCTTTCAGTGGGAGCCGCCGCAGCCTTCTCCGGTTCCGCAGGAGTCTTCGCGGCCTTGCCATCGGAGAGTGGTTGACCAACCTTGCAGTTGTCCCGGTACACCGCGAGAGCTTTGAGGCCCATTTTCCAGCCATCAAAGTAAACCTGGCCGACGTCTTCCACTGTGGCCGATTCCGGCAGGTTGACGGTTTTGGAAATTGCACCAGAGAGGAATGGCTGCACCGCTGCCATCATCTTGACGTGCCCCATTGGGCTGATTGCTCGGCGGCCCATGGCGGTGTCGAACACTTCGTAGTGCTCAGTTCGCAGCCCAGGTGCGTCAACGACGTGCCCGTTCTCAGCGATGTACGCAACGATGGCTTCGGTAATTTCTTCGGTGTAGCCGAGCCGGCGCAAGGCCTGCGGGATCGTCTGGTTAACGATCTGCATCGAACTGCCGCCCACAAGCTTCTTGAACTTGACCAGGGAGAAGTCCGGCTCGATGCCGGTGGTGTCGCAGTCCATCATGAAGCCGATGGTGCCAGTGGGCGCGAGGAGCGAGGCCTGCGCGTTTCGCCAGCCAACTTGCTCACCCAAACGGTTACCGGCTTGCCACTCCTGCGTTGCTGCGGAGTGGATTGCGCCGTCCATTGCGCCGAGTGTGCGTAGGTCGTCGTTCGCGGCTGCGTGCTTGCGCATCACCCGCTGGTGCCCAGCGGCGTTGCGGGCGTACCCGTCATAAGCGCCGAGGCTCTCGGCAAGTTCGGCTGAGCGCCGGTAGGCGGTGGCTGTCATGAGTGAGGTGAGCGCCGCGGAGACTGCGCGTCCACCCGGGGAGTCGTAACCGTGGCCGGTTGCCATGAGCAAGGCGCCGAGGTTGGCGTAACCGATGCCGAGTTGGCGGTAGGCGCGGGTAGTCTCACCGATTGCTTCGGTGGGGAAGTCTGCGAAGCAGATGGAAATGTCCATCGCGGTGAAGACAATCTCAACGACGGAGATGAACTTTTCTACGTCGAAGGTGCCATCTTCTTGCAGGAACGTCAGCAGGTTAATTGAGGCGAGGTTGCAGGAGGAGTTGTCCAGGTGCATGTACTCGCTGCAGGGGTTCGACGCAGAAATCCGCCCGGATTCCGGGCTGGTGTGCCAGTCGTTGATTGTGTCGTCGTACTGGATCCCCGGGTCAGCACACCGCCAGGCAGCCATAGCGATCTTGTCAAAAAGGGCCTTCGCGTCGACGGTCTCGATGGTTTTGCCATCCTGGCGACCCTTGAGGTCGAACGTACCGCCATCTTCAACTGCCTGCATGAACTCATCGTTCACGCGGACTGAGTTGTTGGCGTTCTGGTACTGCACCGAGGAGATGTCTTGGCCACCGAGGTCCATGTCGAAGCCGGCATCACGCAGGGCGCGAATCTTGTCTTCTTCGCGGGCCTTGACCTCGACGAACTCTTCAATGTCTGGGTGGTCGACATCGAGCACAACCATTTTTGCTGCTCGGCGGGTGGCGCCGCCCGATTTGATGGTGCCCGCTGATGAGTCAGCGCCGCGCATGAAGGACACTGGACCAGAGGCGTTCCCCCCGGAGGAGAGCAGTTCCTTGGATGAGCGGATCTGGGAAAGGTTAAGCCCCGCACCGGAGCCGCCCTTGAAGATCATGCCTTCTTCGCGGTACCAGTTGAGGATTGATTCCATGGTGTCGTCAACGGACAGGATGAAGCAGGCGGACACCTGCTGCGGGGATGGTGTTCCAACGTTAAACCACACCGGGGAGTTGAAGGCAAAGACTTGGTGCAGCAGCAACCAGGTGAGTTCGTCAGAGAAGACTGCCGCGTCTTCGTCAGTTTTGAAGTAGCTGTGTTTCCGGCCGGCAGCGGTGTAGGAATTGACGACGCGATCGATGACCTGGCGCAGGCTGTGCTCACGGGTTTCGGTGTCGAGCGCCCCGCGAAAGTATTTTGTCGTCACGATTGTGGAGGCGTTGAGTGACCATGACTTTGGGAACTCAACGTTGCGTTGCTCGAACACGGCCTCGCCGGTGCGCCAGTTGGTTTGGACGACGTCCCGGATTTCCCATTCGATCTCGTCGTACGGGTGCGTCCCTGCAGTGGAGAACACGCGTGGGACGCGAAGTTTCTTCGCACCGCCCGGCTTCTTGGTGTTGCTCGAACTGGACTTCGCCGACGTGACGGTCATGATGGTGATCCTCCTGTGTTTCCGGGAGCGTCACGGTCGCGAACGCTCCCCTTTATGCGATGCGCCGCTTCAACACCACAACATCTAGTGGAGCCCGCGCACCCTGTACACAATATGTAGTCTGGGCTGAAGTTACAAGCATGTAGCCCTTCTGCCGACACTCACACCATTTTTACCGGTCTCTGACCAGCGCAGACGCCCCTGAAACTCGTGTCAGGTGTCCTCGACACGAGTCGGAAGTTCTGCAAAACGTGCCTGCCGTGCAGCGCGCCGCAACGTAGCCAGAACTGGCCTGCCCAGCAGCAGGACTCCGAGCGCCGTGGTCACCGCGCGCCCCAAATCCCAGCCCAGAGAGGTCAGAACTGAATACATGACGAAGTGACGCAGATTCTCAATGACTGGCGCACCCGGTACAAAGGAAATTGCAGTGCCTCCGCCCAGTTGGAACGGCCAGAACGCCATATTCATCGCCCACCCAAAGATGAAGGCCGCAACAACTCCATAGGCCGCCAACACGAGCACCTCAGGCCAGCCCCGTAGTCGGCGAGGTAGAAGCCCAGCACCGAGACCAACCCACCCTGCGGCGAGCATCTGAAACGGCAGCCACGGCCCCACACCCCCGGTGAGCAGCGCCGAGGCAAACAGGGTCGTCGTGCCGAGCACAAAGCCGAACCCGCCGCCAAACACACGCGCGCCCAGCACAATCACGAGGAAGACCGTTTCAACACCGCCGGTGCCAGCCGCAATCGGCCGCAATACTGCGCCAACAGCAGACAACAGCCCGAGCATCGCCACCGCACGCACGTCGATCCCGCCGTCACCGAGGGCAACGAGCAGCACAACCAGCGCACCAGTGAGCACCGCAGCAAGGACCAACGGTGCATTCGTCGTGTCAGCCAAAATCGAATTCGGTGCCGCGAGTAGTGGCCACCCAAAGGCGAGGATCCCCAGAACCGTCAGGAGCACCAGTGCAATGCCAGTCCGCCGCCCCACTGGGATTGCATCAGCCTGCTTCAGCATGTTTGCCCTGCCTCTTCCGCATGGCCTTCCACCTGCGAGCCAGAGTCGTGCCCCTCCGGCAGGTGCGCCAAGGCCGCAGTGACGTCGTCGGTAGTAAACAGCGGTAACGGTCGCATGATCTTTGCGACCTGGGGCGCAAACATCGGTGAGTCTTGCAGCATGGTTGTGGCTGCCCCCGTTGCCACAAGTTGCCCGTCCGCCAGCAGCACTACTCGACCAGCGCACCGGGCAACGAACTCCACGTCGTGAGTGGCGAGCAACACAGACGTACCTTTTTTTCGCATCCGCTGGAGGAACGCGCTGAGCCGATCCTTTGCGGCATAGTCCAGGCCCCTGGTTGGCTCATCAAGCAGCACAACCAGAGGATCAGTGCAGAGCTGGACTGCTAATGCCAGTGCCAACCGCTGGCCCTCAGAAAGGTCGCGAGGGTGCCGCTCATCAGGAATCCCCGGCGCAAGGTCATCGAGAACTTCACGAGCCGCACGTGCTGAAGCCCCCGGGGCCGCGCCAGCAGCATTGAGCTCCTGTCCAACAGTGGGCAGGTAGAGCAGATCAGCAGGGTCCTGTGGAACCAGCGTGACCCGCCGTCTGGCCTGCGCCGTAGCTAACCGCGCCGGGTCGGTGCCATCCGCAAGAGCGACCGTGCCAGCAGCACGGGCACCTTGGCCTTGCAACGCCCACAGCAGTGATGACTTTCCAGAGCCATTACGGCCCATGAGCGCGGAGATCTCCCCCGCATTCAAGGCAAGGTCCACGTGGTCAACGGCGACGGTCATCCCGTGACGCACGGTAATCCCACGCGCGGTAAGCGCGGGGGCATCCGAGGTTGGGATATCTGGGCCAGGTGTTGCTGTGCCAGGCGCTTGCACTACTGGCGGCACAACTGTGGCAAGAGTTTCTCGGAGCTGCTTGCTACTGCGCCGGCCCTCTCGAACGGACAGTGGCAGCGGGTTCCACCCGGCTAAACGCCCGAGTTGAACCACAGGCGGGGCAACAAGCGACGTTGCCATCATCCGCGCGGGTGTCCCCGAGTCGACCACCCCATCGCCGGTGAGAGAAACAATCTGATCAGCAAATTGCACCACCCGTTCCAAACGGTGCTCAGCAAGCAACACCGTCATGCCCACATCATGCACAAGCCGCGCCAGAGCGGCCAGCACGTCCTCGGCTGCGCCAGGGTCCAGCGCCGACGTCGGTTCATCCAGCACGAGCACTCGTGGTTGGACGGTGAGAACCGACCCGATAGCAACGCGCTGCTGCTCTCCACCGGAAAGATCAGCAAGAGGTCTGCTTCGTAAGGGCGCGAGGCCAAGCAAATCAATGACCTCCTCAACGCGCTTACGCATGAGGCTGGGCGCTATACCGAGTTGTTCCATTCCGAAGGCAAGTTCATCTTCAACTCGGTCTGTGACGAACCCGGCAATCGGGTTCTGGCCGACAACACCGACGACGTCGGCGAGATCACGCGGAGCATTCTTCCGGGTATCACGGCCCGCAACGAGAACTCGCCCGGCGAGTAGCCCTCCGCTGGTGTGCGGGACTCGCCCCGTTGCAGCCCCGAGCAGAGTGGACTTACCGGATCCTGTTGGCCCGACAACGAGGGAGAACTCTCCCTCCGGAACAGTCAGATCAACGGCCTGCAACGCAGGCTGGGATTCCCCTGGGTACGTCACAGACACGTTTTCGAAGCGGATCATCGGTGGTCTCCGTTCCGTGAGTTATTGAACCCGACCCGTTGAGCAGCCAGCAGCCGCGGCGCAGCAGGAAGTACGGTGCACACCGCGGCGAGGACACCGAAGAGCGGCAATGCTGGGGCGCGGAGGGGAGCAATTCCGGTAGCCATTCCTGCTGGATCCACCACTGTGCCCAGCACTACGGCAGCCGCTGCTAGGACCCCACAGGCCGCAACAGCGGTATCTGCTCTCCCCCACTGGTCCGGTCGATATCGGGTGCGGTGCACGCGCCGGCCAGCCACCCGGGACGCCACAAAGGTGGCGGTTCCTCCAACGGCAAGCAAACTGGCCGCAGACCAGGTAGGCATGCTGGCATCAAGCAGACCGTATGTTCCCAGTGCGCCGGAGAGCAGGGCAACCACCAACGTAACGCCCACAACACGGTCTGGGCTGCCCGGCACTGACCTCGCATAGCCGCGCGAGTCCATTGACGCGGCCAAACCCAATGCGTGCTCCAGCGCATCACTGAGAACCGGCACGATCCGGGCCACTGCCGCCCGCGGTCCGCGGCCGGCAATGCCGCGCAGTTTCTGGGCGCGGTGCACGCGGCGCACCGCCATCGCTAACTG
>RCNJ01000586.1_pt1 | contig 12268 bp, 7 predicted proteins | sample 2041171 | NCBI WGS metagenome assembly RCNJ01 (sample SAMN09708213, study PRJNA481090) | feces metagenome | biome: feces | host: Pygoscelis adeliae | place: Antarctica: Rookery Lake | collected 2010-03-01 | reverse complement strand
CGCTGGCTGCAGGTTCCACGTTCGGGGCCCAGATCGCGCGACCCTTCGGCCTGCCGTCGGCCAAACTCTTCCGCGTGGCCGAATTGCGGGCCCTCGGCCGTAGTGGCCGGACAACCAGCAGTACCGAGGCGGTGCGATGATGCGTGGGCCGAGCTACGGTGGCGCTCGGATCATGGGAGGGATGTCGAGGGACCCGTCCATCAAGAACCACGAACTCCCCAAGGGAATCGTGCGACGCGTGCTGGGGTACGGCGCACCCTTCAAGAGCCTCATCACGGTGTTCCTCATCACCGTCGTCATCGGTTCGGCGCTGGGCGTGGCGCCGGCAATCCTCTTCAAGCAGATCATTGATGACGGCGTGCTGGGCGGGGACGTCCCTCTGATCGTCACCCTGTCGTTGGTCGTGGCGGGCATGGCGGTGCTGGCTGCGGCACTGGGGGTGGTGGAGCGGTGGTGCTCCGCACGGATCGGGGAGGGGCTCTCCTCCACCTGCGGACGCAGCTCTTCGACCATGTCCAGCGCATGTCGGTGGCGTTCTTCTCCCGTTCCAACACGGGCAAGCTCGTCTCCCGGCTCCAGAACGATGTCTCGGGGGCCCAGCAGGCCTTCACCTCCACCCTGTCCTCGGCCGTCAGCAACATCTCCACACTCGTCCTGGTGGTGGGGTTGATGGTGGCGCTGTCCTGGCAACTCACGCTCGGCGCCCTGATCCTGCTGCCGCTGTTCATGGTCCCCGCGCGAGCGGTGGGAACGCGGCTGGCCGGTTTGACCAGGAACCGGATGCAACAGAACGCGGAGATGACCTCAACGATGACGGAGCGCTTCTCCGTCTCCGGTGCCCTCCTGGTCCAGCTCTTCGGGAACCACGACACCGAGAACGAGAGGTTCGCGCGCCAGGCAGGCGACGTTGCCGAATCCGGTGTGAAGATCGCCATGACCCAACGCGTGTTCATGACCGCCATGATGCTCGTCGCATCGCTGGCCACCGCCATGTTCTACGGCTTCGGCGGGGTTGCCGCGGCGCGCGACCAACTCACGCTCGGCACCCTCACGGCGCTCGTCGCACTTCTCGCGCGGCTCTACGGCCCGCTGATGCAGGTGTCGAACCTGCGCGTGGACGTCATGACGGCGCTCGTGAGCTTCGATCGCGTGTTTGAGGTGCTGGACATCCCACATGCCATCGCCGACCGCGAGGACGCACGTGACCTCGATGGGCCTGTGACCGTCTCTTTCCGCGACGTGTGGTTCACCTATCCCGATGCCGAGACTGTGTCCATGCCATCGCTGGAGCCCGAGGCTGCGGCGAGGGAATCAGCGGGCCAACCCGTGCTGCGTGGTGTGTCCTTCGACGCCTCACCCGGCCACACTGTCGCGCTCGTCGGGGCCTCCGGTGGTGGGAAGACCACCATCACCAACATGATCGCGCGGCTCTACGACGTGGATGCGGGGGTGGTGGAGGTTGCCGGCACCGACGTGCGTCATCTGCGGTTGCAGAACCTGCGGGAGAATGTGGGCTACGTCACCCAGGACGCCCACCTGTTCCACGACACCATCGCGGCCAACCTCCGCTATGCGCGCCCGGACGCCACGGACGCCGAGCTGTGGCGGGTGCTCGAGCAGTCGCTGGTGGCCGATCTCGTGCGCCGACTGCCGGACGGTTTGGAGACGGTGGTGGGGGAGCGCGGCTACCGCCTCAGTGGTGGCGAGCGTCAACGCTTCGCCATCGCGAGACTGCTGTTGAAGGCTCCACCGGTCATCGTGTTGGATGAGGCCACAGCCCACCTCGATTCAGGCTCGGAACATCTCGTCCAGGAGGCGCTTGACGTGGCACGTCAAGGACGCACAGCCATCGTCATCGCCCACCGCCTGTCGACGGTGCGGGACGCCGATCAGATCCTCGTGGTGGATGGCGGCCTCATCGTCGAGCGGGGCACGCATCAAGAGTTGATGGCACTCGGGGGACGCTACTCGTCCCTCTACTCGCGCCAGTTCGCCCAGTGAGAGCCTGGGATCTAAGCAGCTACAGGCTCGAGTGGTGCAGTGAGAGTGCTGCGAGGAATCCCAGCGTCGTGAGCAGTCCGGCGTAGAGGGAATCCTCCTGGAAGGCCTCCGGGATCATGGTGTCGCTGATCATTGCGAGGATGGCGCCAGCGGCGAGGGCGGTCACGAATGCCAGCGTGGAGGGCGATGCACCGTCGAGCAGGACGTAACCAGCTACGGACGCCAGTCCTGAGATTACGGCGATCCCACCCCACACCCCGAAAACGTAGGCAGGGGAGCGTCCCGCCTTCTTCCATCCCGCTGTGCTGGAGAGCCCCTCGGGCACGTTGGAGATGGAGACCGCCGCGAGCATGGCGACACTGACGGTGCCACCAGTCAGGATTCCCAGACCCAGCACCATGGACTCGGGGATACCATCTAGCAGGGCGCCGATGGCGATGGCGCTGCCGGAATCGCTGGAGGCAGCGGGCTGTTTCTCGCCGGATCGCTTGCGGTGCCTGGCGCCGCGCCGGGCCAGGACCACGTTGAGACCGACGTACACGACCGCGCCAGTGAGGAACCCCAGGACCGTGGCGAACAAGCCCCCGGTTGCCACCGCCTCGTCCACCAGCTCGAACGCCAGTGCCGAGATGAGCACGCCCGCTCCGAAGGCCATGATCCCGGCGACCAGCTTTGACGGGATACGAAGGAACCAAGCGAGGGCGCTGCCCACGAGCAGAGCAGCACCCCCGCCGAGGCCAGTAAGGCCTGCCAGTAACCAGTCGGGCATGGTGTGTGCTTGGGCTCAGGGCGTCAGCGGATTAGTACCCGCCGTCGGCCACCGCTCCGTCGAGGACCGCGCGGGTGCCTGACAACCCCAGTCGCGTCGCACCGGCGGCGACCATGGCCTGGGCGGTATCCCAGTCGCGGATGCCGCCGGAGGCCTTGACGCCCATCCGGCCGCCAACGGTCTCGGCCATGAGGCGCACCGCATGGGCGCTCGCACCGCCCAAGGGGTGGAAGCCCGTGGAGGTCTTGACGTAGTCGGCGCCGGCGGTTTCGGCGGCCTGGCACGCGGCGACGATCTCGTCGTCAGTGAGTGCTGCAGCCTCGATGATGACCTTGAGCAGGCCGCTCGTGACGGCACGCACTGCCTCGATCTCCTCGCGCACCTTCTCCGGCCGGCCGCCCTTGAGCAGACCGATGTTGATGACCATGTCAATCTCGTCGGCGCCAAGCTTGCAGGACTCCGCCGCCTCGAACGCCTTGGTCGCGGGAGTGTGGCTGCCCGAAGGACCACCGCAGAGGGCCACGAGCTTCAGGTGCCCCAGGTCGTCGGGCAGTGGGAGCATCGAGGGGGAGACACACACTGAGTAGACACCCAACTCCTTCGCTTCTGCCACGAGCTGCGACACCTGTGACTGGGTGGTGTCGGACTTCAGGAGGGTGTGGTCCACCATCCTTGCCAATGCTTCACGTGAGATTTCCATGTTCATCCTTCGTTCAAGTTGAGTGGAAGTCAGCCTATCGAGCGCCCACGATCAGCGCCGGGCGGACCGACGTCACCGACGAGCCACTAGATGATGCCCTTCGGATGCCACACGGTCTTCGTCTCGGTGAAGAACTGGATGCGGTCCACGGCGGGCGCGGGCATCCCTGGTTCGGGTGGCAGCACGCGCTTCAGGGTGTCAGCGGCTGCGATCTGGAGGTCCACCCACTCCAGGCTGGATGCGCCCGCGAGGTCGAGTGCGTTGACGTCCGCGTGGCTGGCAAGCCATGGAGCGATTTCCGCCGGCGAACCGGTGAGGATGTTCACGACACCCCCCGGCACGTCACTCGTCGAGAGCACCTCGGCCAGGCTGATCGCCGTCAGAGGAGAGGATTCACTCGCGACGACGACGACGGTGTTTCCACTCACGAGCGCCGGTGCGATGACCGAGACGAGCCCGAGCAGTCCTGAATCCTGTGGTACGATGATGGCGACCACTCCGGTGGGCTCAGGTGTGGAAATGTTGAAGTACGGGCCGCTCACCGCGTTGCCATTGCCCGAAACCTGCAGGTATTTGTCCGCCCATCCGGCGTACCAGACCCACACGTCGATCGCGGTGTCGACTTCGCGCTGCGCCTGCGATTCCGACAACCCGGCTGAGGAACGCAGCTCGTCGATGAACTGGGCACGGCGCCCCTCCAACAGCTCTGCGATCCGATACAGCACCTGGCCGCGGTTGTAGGCCGTCGCGCCGGACCACCCAGAAACCGCGGCGCGTGCGGCGACGACGGCATCGCGTGCATCCTTTCGACTCGCCTTGGCCGCATTGGCAAGGAAAGCTCCCTTGGTCGTGACAACCTCGTAGGTGCGACCCGACTCACTCCGCGGGAACTTGCCACCGATGTAGAGCTTGTAGGTCTTGGGAATGGCCAGGTGGGTGGTCACTTCGTAGCTCCCTTGTTCGTGGCACGCGCCCGCGTCGTGTTCTCTGATGTGTCTCGCTCGCTGGTGCCGGACCCACGCCCGGTCAACGCCTGTTGTGCCTCGGCATTCCAGCCGGTGGACAAATACGCTCCGAGTCCGTGTCGCCCGCCCTCGCGTCCGTACCCGGACTCTTTGTATCCGCCGAACGGGCTCGCCGGGTCAAAACGGTTGAAGGTGTTCGCCCAGACGACGCCGGCCTTGAGCCGGTCTGCCACGCCGAGGATCCGGCTGCCCTTGTCGCTCCAGATGCCGGCGGAGAGACCGTAGGGCGTGTTGTTTGCCTTGGCGATGGCTTCAGCGGGAGTGCGGAACGTGAGTACGGACAGTACTGGACCGAAGATCTCGTCGCGCGCGATGCGGTGGCTGGTCTCCACTCCCGTGAAGATCGTGGGGGCAAACCAGAAGCCCCTCTCAGGGATCGTGCACGCCGCGCTCCATCTCTCGGGGCCCTCGGCCTCGCCAATGTCGGAGAGGGCGCGGATGCGATCAAGCTGCGCTCTGGAGTTGATCGCCCCAATGTCAGTGTTCTTGTCGAGTGGGTCACCCATGCGCAGCGTCGAGAGTCGCTCCTTGAGACGTTCAACAACCTCGTCGTGGATGTTTTCCTGCACGAGCAGGCGACTACCCGCGCAGCACACGTGACCCTGGTTGAAGAAGATCCCGTTGACGATCCCTTCGATCGCCTGGTCCATGGGCGCATCGTCGAACACGATGTTGGCGGCCTTGCCCCCGAGTTCAAGCGTGATCTTCTTGCCTGTTCCCGCGGTCGACTTGGCGATTGCACGGCCCACGGCGGTTGAGCCGGTGAAGGCAACCTTGTTCACATCCGCGTGATTCACCAGTGCGGATCCCGTATCGCCGGCGCCGGTCACGATGTTCACGACTCCAGCGGGAAGATCTGCCTGTTGCAGGATTTCGGCGAAAATGAGCGCTGACAGCGGAGTGGTTTCCGCTGGCTTGAGCACCACGGTGTTCCCGGCTGCGAGCGCGGGAGCGATCTTCCACGCGAGCATGAGCAGCGGAAAGTTCCAAGGGATGACCTGGGCCGCCACCCCGAGCGCGCGGGGGGCCGGTCCCAGCCCGGCGTGATCCAGCTTGTCCGCCCAGCCGGCGTAGTAGAAGAACCATGCCGCCACCAGGGGCACGTCGACATCGCGGCTCTCCTTGATGGGCTTGCCGTTGTCCAGGGTCTCCGCGACCGCGAGTTCACGACTGCGCTCAGCCACGAGGCGAGCGATGCGGAACAGGTACTTCCCGCGATCACGACCGCTCATCTTTGACCAGACGTTGTCGTACGCGCGGCGCGCCGCGGCGACGGCGGCGTCGACGTCTTTTGCGTCAGCATTCGCGATCTCTGCGATGGGTGATTCATCAGCGGGTGAGATCGTCGTGAAAGGGGTGCCGTGCCCGTCGCGGAACTCGCCATCAATGAAGAGGCCGTAGCTCTTCTTCAGATGCAGGATGCTCGTCGACTCGGGCGCCGGGGCGTATTCGAGGAAGGACATGTTTCTCTCCTAGTCAATCGTGACGTAGCTGGGGCCGCTGTAGTGACCGGTGGTGATCTTCTGACGTTGCAGCAGCACATCGTTCAAGAGGCTCGAGGCGCCGAATCGGAACAGGTGCGGATCCAGCCACTCCTCACCGACAGTCTCGGCGACCGTCACGAGGTAGCGGATGGCGTCCTTCGACGAGCGAATGCCCCCGGCCGGCTTCACGCCGATCTTCTCCCCCGTGAGCCGGTGCCAGTCCCGCACAACCTGGAGCATGAGCAGCGTGACCGGAAGGGTGGCCGCGGGCTGCACCTTCCCGGTGGAGGTCTTGATGAAGTCGGCGCCAGCGAGAATCGCAAGCCAGGAGGCGCGGTGGACATTGTCGTAGGTATTGAGTTCACCCGTCTCCAGGATGACCTTCAGGTGTGCGTAGCTGCCATCGAGTCGGCGGCACGCCTCTTTGACCGCGACGATAGTCTCAAAGACGCGACCGTAACGCCCGGAGAGGAACGCGCCACGGTCGATGACCATGTCGATCTCATCGGCGCCAGCAGCAACAGCTTCAGCGGTGTCCGCGAGCTTGACTGCGAGGGAGGCGCGGCCGCTCGGGAACGCCGTGGCGACCGCGGCGACGTTGATGCCGGTCCTGCCGCCAGCGGCGTGGGCACTTCCCAGAGCGGCCACGGCGCCCGCAACCATGTCGCCGTACACGCACACGGCGGCAACGCGTGGGGTGCTCGGGTCCGAGGGATCAGGGTTGAGGGCCTTGGCGACGAGGGAATGTACTTTGCCGGGGGTGTCCGCCCCCTCCAGCGTCGTGAGATCAATGAGACCGATGATCGTGTCGAGCGCCCAGGCCTTCGAGCTCGTCTTGATGGAGCGAGTGGAGAGAGCTGCAGCGCGCGCCTCAAGTCCGACGGCATCCACGCCGGAGAGCCCGTCCAGATGGAGCTTCAGGCTCTTCTCCGTGAGGTCTGAACCGATGAGTTGGATGGCACGGGAGGCCGGTGCGAGTGCAACGGTCAGGTCGATGGTCATTGTTCCTCCAGGAATGCTGCTGCTGATGTCTCGTGGTCACGGGTGATGCTCGAGCAGATTGCCGGTCACCACGCGAGCGCGACGCCGTGCTTCGTCTGACCAGAAACCACAAAGATAGCTGTCCCCACCGCACGAAGCTGCTCAAGTTCCAGTTCCACCGCACGTTCGTCCAATCCTGCGACGTCGTGGTGTGTTCGCCCTGCGCGCGAGCAAACACTCACAGCGGCCGCCCACTAGTCCGGTATGTCTTCCAGTTGTCAGACATCCTCTCTAGTCTTATCAGACCCCCCAATACGCCTGCCTCATGGATGAGCCGGCGAGAAGTGGAAGGACTGATTGATGTCCCTACTCAGAACCAGACGAGCCGCGTCCATCGCTGCCGCCTCAGCACTCCTGATTGGAGGTGCAACTCTCTCGCCTCTGAATGCGCAGGCGGTGGACTACACGCCCATTCCGCAGACACAGATGAGCGTCGTTGATGTTAGCTCCGTGGAGCCCGAAGGTGAATTGCCCAACGGTCCCGCCGCGCTGGTGCTCGATGGCAAGACCGACACTTTCTGGCACACCAAGTGGCAAGGTGGTAAGGATCCACTGCCCCACCACATCACCATCAAGCTCGCCGATGAAGCGGTCAACCTGGGCCAGGTGCGGCTCACTCCTCGACAGACGTCAACGGGCTCCGGCCGAGTGAACGAGTACCGCGTTGAGACGGCCACCGGTGATTGCGCAACAGCGACCTACACGGAGCGGACCACAGGATCCTTCCCGGGCGACGAAGCGACTGCCGCCCAGGAGCGGTCCATCGTTCTCGATCCGGCAGTGTCGGCCACCTGTGTCAAGGTCGTCTACGAGTCCTCGTGGGGCGGCGACAACCCGGCCGGTGATATTTCTCTCCCCGAAGAGGTCGCGTCACTGGCCGAGTTCAATGCAGACGTCGTCGCCGATGACGGCACGACCGAACCCCCAGCCACTGACATCGTGATCCCCGAGGGTGCAGTCGAGTTGGTGGACGGCGACCTCAAGGTCCGCGTGCACCCCGGTTTCCCCCAGGTGGTGGACTACCGCCTCGGTGACGCTCAGATGGCAGGCCGCCTTGGAGACGCACTGAAGACAGTCCTCATCAACGAGGTGGAGCAGGCCGTCACGGTTGCCGCTCCCACGAAGGCTGAGGGCGGCAAGTCCGCCACCTACAAGCTGACGTTCCCCGGACTACCCGACGTCTCCATGGACGCCGTTGCCTCCGTGGCAAACGGTGCGTTCACGCTGACCTTCACCAACTTGGTGGACCCCGCCAACGACGTCAACCGTCTGCGCATCCCGAACCACAACCTGGTGACTGTGGCTGCGGCTGACGCCGAGTCGCAGCTGACCGCTGGCATGATGAACGTGAACCGGAACAGGAGTGGTGACCGCTTCGAGAACGTGTCCACCACCGACGTCGGCAATGTCCAGGGCTCCTGGATGGTGATGGCCAACAACTCCACGCTGGGCGCCGCCTTCGACAACAACGCGAGCGAGGACAACAGGGGGCCCAACTCCACATCCAGCCGCGTACAGACCGACAACAACCGCTGGCAGCGCCAGATCGCCACTGTCGGCGACGCCAAGTACGGCACCGTCTGGTCCGGCACCTGGTCCTGGCTCGGAGAGCCGGTTGAGGATTGGATCGACGCAGGTGAGAAGACGATCGGCCGCGACGCGGACCCCTTCGTCACCGTGAAGATCACTGCCGACGCCAACGCTGACGGCAAGGTGGACTGGCAGGACGCCGGCATCGCCACCCGCGACATCCGCACCGTCCCCAACGGCGGCGACAAGGTCAAGAACCAGGTCGTCTCCCGCATCCCGTTCAACATCGTTTCGCAGGCAACGCACCCGTTCCTGCGCACCCTGGATGACACCAAGCGCATCTCCCTGGCCACGGACAACCTGGGCCAGAAGGCGTTGCTGAAGGGCTACCAGGACCAGGGCCACGACTCGGCCCACCCCGACTACGCCGACCACTACAACACCATGGCCGGTGGCCTGGAGGACCTCACGGTACTCGCCGACGAAAGCGTCAACTGGAACACCAGCTACGGCGTCCACGTCAACGTCACCGAGTCCTACTCCGAGGCCAAGGCGTTCTCCGAGGACCTGCTGCAGATGCCGCCACAGAAGGCATGGGGCTGGATGAACCAGTCCTACTACATCAACAGCCAGAAGGATCTCGCTCTCGGCAACGTCCTGGAGCGGTTCCAGGACTTCTATGATGAGCGTCCCGACAACCTGGACTGGCTCTACGTCGACGTCTACTACCCCAACGGCTGGGAGGCAGAGCGCCTCAGCGGCGAGCTGGCCAAGCAGGGCTGGGTCGTCAGCTCCGAATGGTCTGACAAGATGCCCAACCAGAGCATCTGGTCGCACTGGTCGCAGGACGAGAACTATGGAGGCGCCGACAACAAGGGCATCCAGTCCGACGTCATCCGCTTCGTGCTCAACTCGCAGCGCGACACGTGGAACCCGCACCCCATCCTGTCCAACAGCAACGTCGTGGACTTCGAGGGCTGGGCCGGCAAGACGAACTACAACAACTTCATCAACAACACGTGGCAGCGCAACCTGCCCGTGAAGTTCCTGCAGCAGTCCGACATCGTCAAGTGGGACACGAACGCGATCAGCTTCAAGAACGGCACTGTTGCGTCCTCCGACGTCGCCAGCATCCCCGGCTCCGTCGTCCCCACCGAACGCACCTTCACCTACGACGGTGCAACGGTCTACAGCGGTGGCGACTACCTCCTGCCGTGGACCGATGGCGGAGAGCCGCGTCTCTACCACTACAACACCGGCGGCGGCTCCACCACGTGGGACCTCACCGATGCGTGGAAGAGCCAAGGCACGCTCGAGCTCTTCAAGCTGACCGACACCGGTCGTGAAAAGATCAGGGACGTCGTCCCCGTTGATGGAAAGATCACAATCGACGGCGCAGAAGATGGTGTGGCCTACGTGCTGTATCCAACCTCTGACGTGCCGACTGCCAAGACGCCCAACTGGGGCCAGGCCAGCCACATCGCGGACCCCGGCTTCTTCTCCGGCAACCTCGAGGCGTACGACGTCTTGGGCAACGCCACCATCGAGAAGTCGGCACGCGCCAACTTCCAGGCCGTCCTTGGTGAGGGCGCCTCGTCCATCAGCCAGGACCTGACGCTGCCCAAGGGCACCTACAGCGCCTGGGCCTGGGTTGAGGTTGAGCCCGGCGAGGAACGCGACGTCACGGTCGAAGCCTCTGGCGTCACGAAGGCGGGCTACTCCAGCTTCGCCGACGGCAAGGCCAGCAACACCATCAACGCCTCCACCGTGATCAACTCCACGGCATCCGATGAGAAGTTGCGTACCAACTTCCAGCGGGTCCGTGTGACCTTCGAGTCCAATGGCACGACGCCCGTGAAGTTCACGGTGCGCGCTGCTGCCGGAGACGCCAAGGTACGGGTCGATGACCTGCGGGTAGTCGACTGGGAGGCACCCGTTGACGCGGATGGCTCCGATGACACTGTCTACTTCCAGGACTTCGAGAACGTCGATACGGGTTACTACCCGTTCGTCACCGGAGCAACCAACGCTGGCGGCGACGCCCGCACGCAGTTGGCCGAAAAGCACGATCCCTACTCACAGAAGGGCTGGTGGGGGGTCAACGAGGCGGGCACTCCGCAGGACAAGTACAAGCTGAACGACAACGTGCTGGACGGCACGTGGTCGCTCATGGCCAACAACGAGAACCGTGGCGAAATCCTCAAGACCTCGCCCGGTGCCATCAACTTCGAAGAGGGCCGCAGGTATCGGGTCAGCTTCGATTACCAGACGACCTATGGCGACCAGTACCGGGTGCGCATCGGACACGACGTGAAGACCGCAACGGGCTTCGCGGCCGTTCCGGCAGTCTCGGACGTGCTGGGTCAGAAGCGGGACACCACAAAGTATTCGGCGGAGTTCAACGCGTCGAGCTGTGGCATCCCGTTCATCGCCATCGACAAGTTGCAGGGTCCGAACACCCAGCACAACATGACGATGGACGACATGCGCATCGAGGACATAGGTGCATCGGACTCCGATGCCTGCCTCTCGGGCGGCATCGAAGCGCCAGCAGCTGTCCCGGCCGGTGATGACCTCACCGTCACGACCACTGTCACCGCGTACAACGAGGAAGTCACAGCCGTGACGCATGCGTTGACACTGCCGACGGGGTGGACCTCAACCATCGCCACGGCAGGCAGGACGACGCTCGGCTTCGGCGAGTCCTCCGTTCAGACCTGGACCGTCACGACGCCCAAGAATGCCGTGGACTCAACAATCGGGTTCATCGGGACGGCAGCGCAAGCCGGCAACACGGCAACGGTGACCGGACAGGCTTTCGTCCGGGCCATCGCGCCGCTGCCAGCAGGAGAGAGCTACCTCTCGGACATGCAGGAGCGAGTGGTGAGCTCCTCAGTCGGTTACGGAACTCTGCAGTGGGACAAGTCAAGTGCCGGTGGCCCGCTGAACCTGCGGGGTGAGGTCTTCCCCAAGGGCATCGGCGCGCACGCCGTGTCCCAGGTGGACTTCGACCTGAAGGCCGAGTGCAGCGTGTTCCAGGCCACGGTGGGTGTCGACGATGTCCAAGGGACTCGTGGCACCGTCACGTTTGCGGTCTACGGCGACGGCGTCCTGCTTGAGCAGACGCCGGTGCTCAGGGGCGGCGGCGCGACACACGTGTTCAAGCTCGACATCGAGGGTGTCAAGACGCTGTCGCTGCGTGCCGGCGACGGTGGCGACGGCATCGGCAACGACCACGCTGACTGGGCAGCAGCCCGGGTCACCTGTGGCGACGAAGTTCCGCCGGTGTACGACCCGAAGGTCACGGCAACACCCACCGAGGTGGAGCCGGGCGATCTGGTCACCCTCGCGCTGTCCGGCTTCGCGCCCAGCGAGACCGGTGGAGAGGTTTCTGTCCGTGTCGATGAGGTGCAGGTTGCTGTTGCCACCATCGATGCTGACGGCAACGGCACGGCCGAGGTCAAGATCACCGATGACCGCCCAGATGGCGAACTGACGATGATCGTGACCCAGGCCAAGGCCGGCGTCGAGGCCATCTCGGTGTCGGTGATGGTGAAGAAGACGGTGGAGCCGACTCCGACGGTTACACCGACGACCACTCCGACGGTTACACCGACGACCACGCCGACGGTGACTCCGACGACCACGCCGACGACCACGCCGACGGTGACTCCGACGACGACTCCGTCGGTCTCGCCGACGGCGCCTCCGGTGTTGG
>RCNJ01000567.1_pt1 | contig 12293 bp, 9 predicted proteins | sample 2041171 | NCBI WGS metagenome assembly RCNJ01 (sample SAMN09708213, study PRJNA481090) | feces metagenome | biome: feces | host: Pygoscelis adeliae | place: Antarctica: Rookery Lake | collected 2010-03-01 | reverse complement strand
GTACCTGTGACCATCAGATTAACTAAACCTGGAATCGTTAGCGCTAATACAAGCGCAATTATTGACACAATCAATACAGAAATTCTACTGTAAAAAATCATTTTAGTTTGATTCGGATTTTTAATTTTCGGCTTAATTAAATCATTGACAATAGATGATGAACCTGCAATGAAAAAGGAATCTGCACTTGATATAACAGCAGCCAATAAAGCAATAATCATTACAACTACGAGTGAAAAAGGAAATACATGGTCAATAACATTATAGAAAATAAGTTCAGGATTGGGTGTACTTAAACCTAAACCAAATTTACTAAATATACCGATCATCATGACAACTGCTCCAAGTAACACAGCAATAATCATTGAAATCCAGTAACCATTTCTAGCTGTTTTAAAACTATTAGCAGCCCAAATACGTTGCCATACATCTTGTCTAATAAATTGATAGAAAGCTAATGTTAGTAGATAGATTAATATTTCATTTGGTGTAATGTTGAATACATTTAGCATATCTTCTTGATTCATCGAACTCGCATTCATTTTAACTGTCTGCCAACCTCCAGAAAAGTTAAATACTGTGAAGAATAAAACAACCACTCCTAATGTTAGTATTATTCCATGTATCACATCTTGCCAAATGACAGCTTTAAGACCACCTGCATACGTTTTTGCTGTAAGTAGAGCCCAACCAATCAAAATTCCAATAGTCATGTGGATTCCGATGGTTAAGTGTAATATAGAAGCAATTGCGACAAACTGCATACCCGTCATAGCACAATATGAAAATAAAGAACTAATAACAGTAGGAATTCGAGCCTTTTCACCATAACGTAAGGCCGTATAGTCTCCTATGGTAACCATATTATGCTTTTCTCCTATGTATCTAATTCGTTTAAGTAAAAATGAAGCAAGTACAATAACAGCAAAAAACATCGTTATATGTATCCATTGTTGTCCCATTCCTAAGCTATAACCATTCTCCATATAACCTAATAAGGTTGCTCCACCAACACCAGTTCCAACAAATGTCAAAATTAACGGAAAAATAGAAACAGATCTTCCTGCCAGATTGTAATCCTCATATGTTCTTGTTTTTCTTTTCATATACAAAGATAGCATAAACAAAAAAATAAAATATATTGAAATAATAATTGCTAATATAATTTTCTCTCTATTATCGAACACTTCATTAAACACCTCACGATCAATTACATTCTTAATAGACCAAAGTCATCTTAAATTTATTATTCTGCGTCAATGACATCCACTCTGGAAATTTCATTTTTCACTCGTACACTTTTATAATCTTGATCTTTCTTATTGTAATTAAATTTTTGATTAAATCAAAACATAAAGTAAGTATAACAGTAAATAAGTTAAAATTGACTTTGTTAAATATATATACTAAAATTGTGTTAAGTTAATATTTAAGTGGATGAGTTATTGAGACCCACACGTATACTATTTCCTAGTATACGTGTGGGTTTTTTTTCGTCCATGGTGTAGATATGGAGGTATTTAATGTCTTTATTCGCGGCAGAGTTAATTGGAACGATGATTTTAATTATTCTAGGAGTTGGCGTCGTTGCGGGAGTTACTTTAAAAGATTCAAAAGCTGAGGGTAGTGACTGGATTGTTGTTACCATTGGATGGGGCTTAGGTGTTACAATGGGAATATATGCTGTAGGTGAGATAAGTGGTGCTCACTTAAATCCAGCAGTTACGATTGGCTTTGCAGTAGTGGGCGATTTTCCATGGGCTGATGTTCCAAAATATATTATTGCCCAAGTTGTAGGCGCTATCTTAGGAGCAATTATTGTCTTTTATGGATACATAGCTCACTTTTATAATACAGATGATCCAACAACTAAATTAGGTGTATTCGCTACTATACCTGCTATAAAAAATCCTTTAGCTAATTTAATTACTGAAATCATCGGTACGTTTATTTTAGTATTAGGTTTGTTATTTATCGGGACAAATGAATTTACAGAAGGATTAAATCCTATTGTTGTTGGTGTACTTATTTTAGCTATAGGATTATCTTTAGGAGGACCTACTGGATATGCAATTAATCCTGCGAGAGATTTAGGACCACGTATTGCCCACTTTATTTTACCAATACCTAATAAGGGTAAGTCGAATTGGTTATATAGTTGGATTCCGATTGTGGGACCCATATTTGGCGCAGTTTTAGCAGCTTTATTTTATAAACAATTTTACTTAAATATAAATTCAATTGGATTTTGGATATTATTAGCTCTTACATTTGGATTATTCGCACTTGCTCAATTAAAATTAGCTAAGCAAAAAAACGTTCAGAACGTTCCACAGGAGGAAATTTAAATGACTGAAAAATTTATTCTATCTATTGATCAAGGAACAACAAGCTCACGGGCTATACTTTTTGATAAATCTGGGGCAGTTAGATATAGTGCGCAACAAGAATTTACACAATACTTTCCTAACCCAGGTTGGGTTGAACATGACGCTAATCAAATATGGAGTTCTGTTTTAGGCGTTATTGCAGGCGTTTTATCTCAACAAAATATTGAAGCTGAACAAATTGAAGGAATTGGAATTACAAATCAACGAGAAACAACTGTCGTCTGGGATAAAGTGACTGGCGAACCGGTTTATAATGCGATTGTCTGGCAATCACGCCAATCGGATACTATTTGTAATGAATTAAATGAGAATGGCTATGAATCGATATTTAGAGATAAAACAGGATTATTAATTGACCCCTACTTCTCTGGTACGAAAGTAAAATGGATTTTAGATAATGTCGAAGGAGCTCGCACGAGAGCAGAAAATGGCGAACTTATTTTTGGAACAATCGATACTTGGCTTATCTGGAAATTATCTAATGGTCAAACACATGTCACTGATTATACAAATGCCTCACGTACTTTAATGTATAATATTTATGACTTAAAATGGGATGATGAACTACTAGATATTTTAACAGTTCCAAAATCAATGTTGCCAGAAGTTAAACCTTCTTCTCATATCTATACTGAGACTCATCCTGATTTATTCTTTGGTCATTCAGTTCCTATTGCAGGCATTGCAGGTGATCAGCAAGCCGCTTTATTCGGTCAAGCTTGTTTTGAAGAAGGTATGGTTAAAAACACATATGGAACAGGTTGTTTCATGTTGATGAATACTGGTGAAACGCCTGTTAAATCAAAAAATGGGCTACTTACGACAATTGCATGGGGATTAGATGGTAAAGTTGAATATGCGTTAGAAGGTAGTATTTTTGTCGCTGGATCAGCAATACAATGGTTGCGAGATGGTTTGAGAATGTTTAGATACTCACCTGAAAGTGAAGAATATGCTAGACGTGTTGATTCTACTGATGGTGTTTATGTTGTACCAGCATTTGTAGGTTTAGGTGCTCCTTATTGGGATAGTGATGTGCGTGGCTCTATTTTTGGTTTAACTCGCGGAACAACTAAGGAACATTTTATCCGTGCAACACTTGATTCACTTGCTTACCAAACAAAAGATGTACTGGATGCTATGGAAAAAGATTCTGGTATCTCTTTAAAAAAATTACGTGTTGACGGCGGTGCTGTTAGCAATAACGTACTAATGCAATTCCAAAGTGATTTATTACAAGTACCAGTAGAGAGACCCGTCATTAATGAAACGACTGCACTTGGTTCAGCTTATCTTGCTGGATTAGCTATCGGTTTTTGGAAAAATAAAGATGAAATAGCTAAACATTGGAAAATAGATGAAACATTCGAATCATCTATGGAAAAAGATGAACGCGATAAATTATATAGCGGTTGGCAAAAAGCTGTAGAAGCAGCCATGGTATTTAAATAAGGAAAAGGTCACATTCTATAATATTATAGAATGTGACCTTTTTTAATATTCATTATTTGTAAAGTCAACTCTAGGTATTTTAAAGCTAAAAGTCGTTCCAAGACTCTCTTTACTTTTAACTGAAATAGTACCTTGGTGAGCTGAGACAATATGCTTAGTTATTGCTAAACCTAATCCAGTTCCTTTTTTCTTATCTGTTCTTGTTCTTGATTTATCAGCTTTATAAAAACGTTCAAAAATAAACGATAAATCTTCTTTTGGAATTCCTGAACCATTATCTTCTATCTCTACATGGAGGTGTTCATTAGTATTAATTACTTTCACACTAATAGATCCACCTTCATCAGTATGACTAATTGCATTATCTATTAAATTAGTAAATACTTGTTCAATTCGATCAGCATCAAAAATTGCTATTGGATCTTCTATTTCATCAATCAACTCTAGTTTAATTTCTTGTTCCTCTGAGATGCCAATAAATTTACGATATATCTTTTCAATAAAAGGTTTTATTTCTATTTCTTGTTTATGAAGTTCTATATGACCTGCTTCCATTCTTCCGATATCGAGTAACTCGTTCACTAAACGACTCATTCTTAATGATTCATCATGAATAATTTGAGCAAGTTCATTTTTATCTTCTTTTGAATCTGCAATATCGTCTACAATTGCTTCACTATAACCTTGCATTAATGCGATTGGCGTTCTTAGTTCATGAGACACATTAGCAATAAAATCTTTACGTAATTTATCAAGCTGTCTTTCTTCAGTCATATCACGCATAACTGCTACTGCTCCTCTTACAAACGTCCGATCATATAATGGGGTCATAATCATAACCCAGTCGCGTCCTTGCAAACTTATTTCATAAATTGCTTCTTTTTCACCAAGGATTACCTTTTGTAGTAAATGATCCAAAATATCCGGTAATTGTTGATTTCTTTCATCTATACTTATGTTTTTTTCGAAATATAAATCTTGAAGAAATTGTTCAGATGGAGGATTAGTAACAATCATATCACCATGACGATTTAGTGTAATAACACCATCTGCCATTGAATTCACAATACTAGATAATTGTTCTTTCTCTTGATTTAAGGCATTAATATGAAACTTTAATTGTCTACCCATCCGGTTAAATGCAATAGCTAACTCCCCAATTTCATCATGTGTTAAAATTGGAACTTTAGTATTAAATTCACCACGGGCTAATTCAAATGCAGCTTCACGCATTTTGATTAAGGGTGCGGTTATTCTTGTAGATAGGAAAAACGCAAAAATTATTGTGAGTATAATCGCTATTCCTGCCGCAATAAGAATTAACTTAGTTGTTTGTGCTCTCGTTTGATTAACGACATCTAAGGTTTGATAAACAACAACCCCAGCTGCTTCACTCGCAACCGGCGTTGCAACAACAATAACTTCAGTTTGATCTTCTGATAAAACAGTTTGTTCTTTTATATTCTTCTGTGACGAAATAACTTTTTTTAAGTCAGAATTTTGATTAGGTAGTAAATTATCTAAACTAACTAATTTATCATTAGATGTTTCTGACTCCCACATATCACCATCTTTAAAGTAGACAATAACTTTTGTAGAAGCATCTTTGACAGCTTCTGTCATTTCCATAATTGTTGATTTATCTTCATGTTCTTCTAAGAGTAATCCTATTTTCGATGCTGATTGCATCATGTTTTTTTCAGCTTCCTGAATATGAAAACTCTCAAAAAATTGTAATAGTAAAATAGTTAAAATAAACAATACAAAAGAAACTAGTAATAAAATAGTTATTACTAGTTTTCCTACAACGCTACGCCAAAACATTAGTCATCATCTACTTCAAGTTTGTATCCTACACCCCAAACAGTAACAATCATTTGTGCTGCTTCTTTAGATACATTTGTTAACTTTTCTCTTAAACGTTTCACATGTGTATCGACAGTCCTTAAATCACCAAAGAATTCGTATTCCCAAACCTCTTTTAATAATTCTTCACGTTTAAAAACTTTATCTGGAGATTGAGATAGAAACACAAGTAGTTCATATTCTTTAGGTGTCAAATTAATTTCTTTATTTTTAGATGTGACACGATAAGCATCTAAATCGATTGTTAAATCTGGAAAAACAATCAGGTTACTTGCTTGATTATTGTTGCCTACATTTAAATTGTGAGTACGACGTAATACTGCTTTGACACGTAAAACAACTTCACGTGGACTAAATGGTTTAACTATATAATCATCTGCACCAACCTCAAACCCTTGCACACGATTAGATTCTTCACCTTTTGCAGTTAACATAATAACTGGTGTATTCTTTTCTTCTCTTAAAAGTTCACACATTTCTAGACCATCCATTACTGGCATCATAACATCTAATAAAATAACATCGTAATCTTTTTTAAGTGCCATTTCTAAAGCAACTTCACCATTTTCAGCTTCTTCAACCATAAATTCATCTCTTTCCAAATACATACGAATTAAACGTCTTATTCTTTCTTCATCATCGACAACTAAAACTGTCTTTGTCTCGTTCATCAATGTAGCCTCCCTTAACCAACTATTACTAAGTATAAACGATATGTTGAGAAATGTATAAGAAAAAACATGACATTATTAATATGTCATGTTTTTCTAATATCTATGCGTAAGAATGTAGACCTGCAAGTACTAAGTTTACAACGATAATGTTAAACATAATAATAGCAAAGCCGATTACTGCTAACCAGGCTGATTTCTCACCATGCCATCCTTGTGATAGACGTAGGTGAAGGAATACAGCATAAAAGAGGAATGTAATTAATGCCCATACCTCTTTTGGATCCCAACCCCAGAATCTATCCCAGGCGATTTGGGCCCAAATTGAAGCAAAAATAATTCCTCCTAATGTGAATACTGGGAAACCTATTGCTACCGAACGATATGTTATTTCGTCTACTAAATCTGTATTTACATTTCTTAAAAATGGATTAATCCATGCACTAACACGTTTACGTAAAGCTAGTCGAGTAACTAAATAAAGTACCCCTCCGACTATAAATGACCAGATAACACTGTTTAATTTACGTGCAGAGTCTACACCTTTCATCCAACTAGGAGTACTTATTAATGGATTCATCTTACCAGATGTTAATGTCGTTGGATTCTTATCTGTTTGGACACCTACAATCGGTGGCATATGATACTCAGTAGTTAATAATTGCTCTTGCCCCTGAATATCTTCAGTGTATTCAAATTGTACTTCATAGTTTGTAAAATTAAAGACACTTGATATAACTACAAAACCAATGACTAAGAAAATACTAACCATAATTGTTTCTAACCAAAATGTTTTTTTACTTCTAAATGTTTGATCGATTGTTGCAAGGAGATAAATTAACCCTGCTACAAAACTTATCGCTAAAATTCCTTGAGCTAGCGAAACGGTTGTAACGTGAATATATAACCATGGACTTTGTAGTGACGGAACAAGTGGTGATATATCTGTTGGGAACATACTTGCATAAGCAAGTATCATTAAAGCAATTGGTAATGCAAATAATCCTAAGATATCTAACTTATAAATGAAGTAAAGTATAATAAATGCAAATACAATACTCATTCCTAAGAATGTAACAAATTCAAACATATTACTGACTGGTGCGTGTCCACTTGCTATCCAGCGTAAAATAAAGTAAATAATATGTGTGGCAAAACCAATGATAGTTAGAGTAATACCAACTTTTCCTGCATTACTTTTTTTAGTTTTACCAGGTTTGTTTTTATCTCTAACTGTTGCTCCAAAAAATAATGTTGCTATTAAATAAAGTACAATTGAGATGACATAAAATGTGAAAATACTCGTACTCATTATACTAGTCAATATAAGACACTCCTTTTAAAAAATTATTTATCTAATTCTTCTTGATCTTCAACCATAGTTACATTCGTTCCTTCAATAGCTTTTTCTAAATCCTTTTTAACACCAAACCAGTTTTTGTTTGTGTGTGCTGCTACTAATAAGTTACCATCTTTAGGGTTTAACCATATACGACGATGTTGCCAGTACATACCTTGAATAACACCAATCATAAAGATACCTGCCCCAATAAAGAAGAGTGGTAAAGTATAATCTCTTCTAACTGTAATTCCACTTACATACAAAGTATCTGGCATTGTATTCATATTAATTTTATATTCATTTTCCTCTGTAGGGTCTATGTTTTGACCGATTCCCAAGAAACTGAGTTCACCTTCATCACTGTCTGGTGGATAAACACTAAAGACAAAAGCAGGATTTCTAGGATATTTTGTCTCAGTTGTAGGTACCCCGTCTTCTATCACATAATCTGGATAATATTGATCCATTTGTACACGAATACCATTATCTAATTCATATGATTTTTCAGGATTCTGTAAGTCTATTTCAATTTCGCCTATTGCCTCTTGTTCTTCATCGTCTGACTTAGCGATTTCAAAATACATTGTTTTAAATTCATTTTCTTGATATCCCGATTGATAAAGTGTGTAGCCATCAAATTTAACTGGTTGGTTCATCTCAACTTGATCATGTTTAACAAGTTCTAATTCATCAGAAGCTCCAACAACTGCATCATCTTTAACTTTTGAAATTTTTATGTCAGTTTTATAGCCTTTATGAACTTCTCCAGCTTTTTCGATCGCATCTTTATAACGTGGATCGTCTTCATCATAAATATCTAAAGTGAATTTTTCATTTTCAATATAATATTCGTTATCAGTTCCTGGTATAACTATTTCTTCACCTTCACGTACCCATACATATTCATCTAGATAAAAGAATGGTGTAATTCTAAGTATTGCTGCTAATAGAATAATAATTAAACCGATATGATTTACATAAGGACCCCATCTAGCAAATCTGCCTTTCTCAGCTAGTACATGTCCGTCTTCTTCAACAATTTTATAACGTTGCTTTTTTAAAGAGGCAATAATTTTTTGCTTTTCATCCTCTGTAATATTGTCACTTTCACTATATAAACGTTGTCTTGTTAAAAATCTTTCATGACGTTTAGGTTTCTGCAATTTTAACGCTCTATGTAAAGGTAAAAAGCGATCTAAACTTGCAATAACTAAAGAAATTCCTATTAAAGCAATTAATAATATATACCACCATGAATCATACATCTCATGTAAGCCTAATTGATAATATATTTTTCCAAAAATCCCATAATAGTCTTCATAAAAGACTGCTGGATCTCGGTTAGGTGCTTCTGCTGGTATATACATTGCTTGTGGGAATATTGTTCCAAGAATACTTGCTATTAACGTAAGAGCAATTAACCAAACACCGACTTTAACTGATGAGAAAAACGTCCAGATTCTATCGACAATTCGTGTATTATATGTCATAGATCTTCTAGCACTACCTTCATAGCGCATGTTTAGTAGTTTTTCATCCTCATTGCCATCAATATTTTGATTACCATCTACTGGCTTACCACAAGATTCGCAAAGTATAGTTCCTTCTGGGTTTTCATGACCACATACGCATTTGATTTTATCCAATTTAAATCCCTCACAATTTATTACTTAGGTTGAATTTCCTTTAAGTGTGCTTCTAATCGATCTAATGTTAAGCCACCTATTACAACGTCGTTAATTACGCCATCTGGATCAATAAAAATTGTACTCGGTAGTGGCCCAACGCCATATAACTCTCTAACTTCATCTCTTACATCATGTGGAACAGGAAAAGTTAAATCAAATTCGTCAATAAATTGCTCTATTTTTAATTTACTTTGGTCTAGGTTAACTGCAACAATTTCAATTCCTTTTTCTTTATATTCCGGATATAAATTTTCCATATAAGGCATCTCATCTCTACATGGTGCGCACCAAGTTCCCCAAAAATTAAGCATAACACCTTTTCCATTTAATTCACTTAAATTTATTTTTTCAGATTCATTATTATGATTTACTTGTATGAGTTCAAAATTCGGAGCTTCGTCACCTATTCCATAACTAGTCTCTTTTTCACCTGTTAAATTAGTAACGAGTGCATAAACAACTGCTGCTACTAAAACGAGTAAAATAGAAGCTCTATATATGTAACGATTTCTCATTTTATTCTTTTTCTTTTCTCTCACTTTATCTAATCCCAAAACTCTCACCTCTTGAAAGATTATCCATTTTCAGAAAACTTTATTTATTAACGTTTTCTTTCGCAAGTTCTGTTAGTTCTTTTACTTCTTTGAATGTTAAATGGCGATGTTGACCAGGTTGTAATCCTTTAAGAGTTATAAAACTAAACTTTTCACGTTTCAACTTATTAACAGGGAAACCAATACCTTCCATCATTCTATGAATATGTCTATTTTTTCCTTCTTGTAATTTAATTTCAAGAATCATGACATTCTTTTTCCTATCTACTGATATTACACGATGACTAACTGCTGTTAATTTTTCTCCATCATCATAAACTCCAGTTTTTAATTGTTCTAATTGACTAGTTGTAGGGATACCCTCTAACCTAGCTACATATATTTTTTCCATTTCATAACGTGGATGCATTAATAAATTAGCAAACTCGCCATCATTTGTTAATAATAAAGCACCTGAAGTATTATAATCTAAACGACCGATTGGGAATACGCGCTCTTCTATATCTAACATAAGGTCTGTTACAACTTCACGATCTTTATCATCACTTACACTTGAAATAACGCCACGTGGTTTATATAAAAGAAAATAGACTAACTTTTCTTTATACAAAGGTATACCATCTACCGAAACCTCATCTTTTGGTGAAACTTTTGTACCCAGTTCAGAAATTGTTTCTTGATTAACTTGAACTCTACCCTCGATAATTAAATCTTCTGCTTTTCTTCTAGAGGTTAAACCACTTTGTGCAATAACTTTTTGTACTCTATCTAATGTATCTGACATATTATCACCACTTCTATTTTTTTCTTAAAGATAAACATTGTTAAAACAATGACAATTGTAACATAGTATATCAATTAGGCTTAATATCCGTCCAACTTAATGTTAATTTTACACAAATTTTACTAACAAATGTGTCAAGAATTAGCCTTTTACAATTTAATCATTATTTTCTTTAGTTTCTAAAAATAAATCTGCTTCTTTTTCAATGATTTGTTGATTTATATCTTCTGGTAATTCTGGTAATTCTTCGATTGTACTTAATCCAAAAAAAGTTAAGAAATCAATTGATGTACCAAATAAAACAGGTTTTCCTACAGTGTCTTTTTTTCCTTTTTCCTCTATTAAAGAACGAGCAACTAAAGTTTGTACAGCTCGGTCACTATTAACCCCTCTGATATCTTCAATTTCTACACGCGTAATTGGTTGGTTATAAGCTATAATTGCAAGTGTCTCGAGTGCGGCTTGAGAAAGCTTTGTTTGATTTGGTGATTCTAACATTCGTTTATAATAAATATTATGTTCTGGCTTTGTCGTTAAATAATAATTGTTCTGCGACTCAGAAATTTTTATACCTCGATTAGTATGTTCATAATCAAAGATGAGTTCTTCAATTAAATAAGTCACATCTACTGGTGTAACTTCTAATACATCACTTATTTGTTTGATTGTTATTCCTTCATGGCCTGCTGAAAATAATAAGCCTTCTAAAACAGCTTTCAAATTAAGTTCACTCATCAATTCTCCTCCAGTAAACTAACATAAATATCACTAAATTGCTCATCTTGTATGCATTTAATTTGGTTTTGTTTCATAAGTTCAAGCATAGCCAAAAATGTGGTGACTATATATAATTTATCTGGTACAAGAAACAATTCACTAAATTTTACCTGCTTTATATGGTGATTTAGATAACCTTTAATATGTATCATACTTTCCTCAATCGAGACTTCTTTTCGATCGATTTTAGTATCTAAAGGCTCATGCCACTTATGTCTTAAAAATACAGTTTCTAATGCTGAAACCATCTCATAAATTGATATATTACCTTTTGTCATTTGCGGTTTATTCAATATTTCTTTAAAAACAATCGGTGCTCTTGTATACACACGATTATCTTCAAGCTCTTTGTCTTTTAATTTATCTGCGATATCTTTATATTTACGGTATTCTATCAAACGTTCAATTAGTTCTTCACGTGGATCTTCCATATACTCATCTTCATGAATGATTTCTTTTTTTGGTAAAAGCATATCACTTTTTATCGCAAGTAATGTTGCTGCCATAACTAAATATTCGCTTGCTATATCTAGTTGGATATTTTTCATTTTTTGGATGAATTGCATATATTGATTCGTAATTTCTGTCATAGGAATATCATAAATATCAATTTCTAATTGATTAATTAAATGAAGTAATAAATCAAGAGGACCTTCAAAAACATCTGTTTTCACTTCATAGCCTTGATTCATAATTAACTCCTTTATATCTAGATTAATTTTATTTATAAAATAATTAGTACTCTTTAATTTTATCATACATCTAGTTA
>RCNJ01000566.1_pt1 | contig 12344 bp, 16 predicted proteins | sample 2041171 | NCBI WGS metagenome assembly RCNJ01 (sample SAMN09708213, study PRJNA481090) | feces metagenome | biome: feces | host: Pygoscelis adeliae | place: Antarctica: Rookery Lake | collected 2010-03-01 | reverse complement strand
CTTCGAAGACTGATGCGCCGCCGTCGGGCAGGTAGTACCCGGGCAGGTCCCCGAGTAAGCTCGAAGAACAGATATCCGCCGTTCCAGGAGGTAATGTGACCGCCGACCACGAGCAACAGCCCGCAGTACCGGGCTGGCGTCCGGAAAAGATCGTCCATGAGGGGCTGCGCCTGGAGCATGACGACGACCGAGGCCGTTACGCGCTCTGGCAGCGGGAGGAATTCATCGGCTTCCTCGGCTACAGCACCGATCCGCAAACCGGAGTCGTGACGCTGCAGCACACCATCATCGGCGAAGCCCATGGCCGCCACGGTTATGCCCGGGCCCTGGTCACCCTGGTGCTCGACGAACTGCGTGCCGAACAGCGCCGGGTCATCGTCGAATGCAGCTACGTCCAGGATTATCTGGACCGCTATCCCGAGTATCAGGACCTGGTCGTCGAATAGTCGGAGGACGACGACGGTCTTTCCGCAATTGTCTGTATCAATGGTTTGATACATTGAGACAAACAACGGGGGGAAGACTGCCATGACCGCCTTCAGCATCTTCAGCGGGGCCTCCGCCGTCGGGATCGCCATCGCAATCCTCTACTTTTTCCTGCGCCTGCTGGCAGGTACCCCGGGGCAGCTCGAACCCCGCGCTTCCGCGTCCAGCCACGTCTTCTGGACCGCGGTGATCGCCTTCTTCGCCTCCACCACCAGCGGATTGCAGGACCTGCTTGTCTTGCACGGCCCGACACTGATCGAGACCGGCACCGAATCCCAGTACGTGCAGACGGATGCGGATCAATCCGCAGCCAGCATGGCGCTGACTGTCGCGGCCCCTGGACTCTGGCTCGGGCTGGTCTATGTGTTGGCCCAGTTCACCTGGCCCCGCCCGACCACCCGGGTTCGGCAGGCCTCCCTGGAGGCCCGCACCCTGCGAGATCACCTCCCGCCGATCCTGGCCTCCGCCTTCGCCCTGATGTCCGTATTGGCGATGGCAGCCGTCATCTGGGCCTGGACCAGCCAGGGAATCGCGCCGATCACGGGACGCGACATCGTCGACCCGGACACCGGCGAACAGGCTTCCTCCTCGGTCGACGCGGTCGACGGTCTACGCCCCGGAGCCGAAGCCGCTCCCTGGTTATTGGCCGGGTTGCTGTTGGTCCTTGCCGCCACGTGGCTCGCCGCATTGGTCATTGTCCGTCGACGTCCGCTGACCGGGCTCTCAGACGATGACAACCACACGATCCGCCTCATCGGACTGAACCGGCTCCTACGCACGGGCATCCTCGCCGTCGGTGGCTTCCTTCTCACGGCAGCGGGGTCGGCCATGTCCGCGGCCCAGTTCGCGGCGCTACCCCTGGACGAGTGGCGCCACCGCGTCGGACTTTTCATCGGCACCGCAATCTCCGGCTCGGACGTCCCCTCGGGCTGGCTCGTCACCGTTCTGGCTCTGGGCTCATTCGCCGTGGTCTGTGCCATGGCCGCCGCCGCCCCGCCACGACTGGTTGATCCCGACGATCCACGGGCTCGATCGGTGCAGGCTCATGTTCCGGGCACCGTGGTCTCGGCTCGATTGCTGTTGAACCGGTGCCATGGCTGGGTCCTGGCCCTGGCCATGTTCCCTCCGTTCGCCCTGCTTCTGGTGTTCCACCGCGTCCTGGGCGACACCTCCAGACTGCCCGCCCCCTCGTTCGAGGGCATGGAGGCCCCGTTGGTGGCCGCGAGCCTGCCCTTCGTCTTCTACTTCCTGGCCATGCTCGGCACGGAGGCCCTGTTGCGTCACGGGCACTGCCCGAGGTCTGGTCCCCGCACGGCGAACGGGGCCGACGCGCTGCCCGTGGCCCCGATGTACGCCCTGTTCGTGGCAGCCGGGGTGTATGCGGTGGCACTCGCCCTGTCGCTGTCGACGCCACAGGGCGACCGCTCCCTCGTCTTCTCGATCACCGTCGGTCTGGCGATTGCCGCCGTGCCCGCAGTCGGCTGGTGGGTGCTGGTGGACCGGCGACCGGATCTCGGCCGGGCCAGCGTGGCCCAGGACGCAAGGATGCGTGCCCTGAGCCGGCACCGGATCCTGCGTCTGGCCGCGGCGGCACTGTTCATGGGCACGGGGCTGATCGTGCTCATGGACTCCTCGCTCTGGCTCCACTGGGCCGGCGGGATCCTGGCTCCCCACGCGCGGGGAGCCTGGTCGACGATCCGCTGGCTCTGCGGTGACGGGCTCCTGGCCCTGTCGCTGCTGGCGGCGTTCCTGCCCTCGGCTGAGTTTTCCCGGCCGTTGCCGACCGAAGGCCCCCCGGATCGGGTCCATGGCGAGGCCACTGACCACCAAACCGACAGCGGGAGCCGGGCGTGAGCACCTCCATCACCGTGGATCTCGGCGGGGCGGTCCCCCCGTATGAACAGATCCGACGGCAGGTCTCCTCGCTCATAGCCATCGGTGAGCTCACCACCGGCCAGCGCCTTCCCACCGTCCGGGCCCTGGCCGCCGATCTGGGGGTCGCCGTCGGAACCGTCACTCGCGCCTACCGGGAGCTTGAAACTGCGGGTCTGATCGAAAGCCGCCGGCGGCTCGGAACGGTCGTTGCCCAGCACCCGGCGACCGATGCTGCCGGGACGGCGTATACACCCTCTCGGTCGAGCGGCACCGCGGTCTCGAAGCCGGTCTCCGCCCACCCCGACCTGAATGCCGCACTGGACGCGGTGGTCACTGCTGCAGCAGGGACCCCGTTCGACGACGAAACCGTGGTTGACCTGCTCCGCGGCCGGCTCATGCAGGCCAAAAGACAGCCCGGGACCCCCTAGGATCGAGGGCATGTCGATGGCGATCACCGAAGAAGACCTGGCCCGCGGCCGAGGAGGAATCTGGCTGACCTACCTGCTGGGGCTGGCCATCCTGCTGGGCACCCAGCTGTACGGTCTGAACCTCTATGCGGCCCTGCCCGAGACGATCCCCACCCATTGGGGTCCCTCCGGCGCCCCGGATGCGTTCGCGGCGAAATCACCGGGCACCGTCTACGGCATGCTGTGGGTCGGCGCGGGGATCATCGTCCTGCTGGCTTTCATCGCGGCAGTGGTTCCCGCCATGTCCCCGGCCCGCAAGAAACGCTCGGAATACGGTCTGGTCCGCCGCGAGGGGATGATCCGGGGAACCATCGGAGCCATGGGTCTGACGGCGATCGCCCTCGCTGCCCTGTTCTCGAGCCTGGCCCTCCAAGGCTGGCTCAGACCGGAACAGGTGGGCGGTTGGGCCGCCGTGTTTTTCGCGGCGATCCTGCTCGTTCCCATCGGCTGGGCCATGTGGCGCGGTTCCCGCTGGGCCCAGCGCCGGGTCGTCGAACTGGGCATCCACCCCGATCAGGACGAGGCCGCCGAAGAGCGGCGCTGGGTCGCCGGCGGCCTGTTCTACAACGACCCGGAAGACCCGCAGATCCTGGTCCCCAAACGGGAGGGAACGGGGATGGGGTTGACCCTGAACATCGGCAATCCGAAGGGCAAATGGGCCATCGCGATCTTCCTGCTTCTGATCATCGGCCTGCCCATCGCCATGTCACTGGGCATCGCGGCGGGCACCAACTAGCCCCGCCTGCGGACCGGTAGACTTTCGGCATGGCTATTCCCACCCCCTACGAGGATCTGCTCCGGGACGTACTGGAAAACGGCACCTCCACACCGGATCGGACCGGAACCGGCACACGGAGTGTCTTCGGCCGGCAATTACGCTTCGATCTGCAAGCCGGATTCCCGCTGATCACCACCAAGCGCGTGCACTTCAAATCTGTGGCCGCCGAGCTGCTGTGGTTCCTGCGCGGGGAATCCAACGTCTCCTGGCTCCAGGAGCAGGGCGTGCGGATCTGGAACGAATGGGCCGATGAGAACGGTGACCTCGGGCCCGTGTACGGGGTGCAGTGGCGTTCATGGCCGACCCCCGATGGTGGACACATCGACCAGATCACCCAGGTCGTCGAAGCCCTGAAGACCAACCCGCACTCCCGCCGCCACCTCGTCTCGGCCTGGAATGTGGCCGAACTTGAGAACATGGCCCTGCCGCCGTGCCATGTCTTCTTCCAGTTCCATGTCTCCAACGGCAAGCTCTCCTGCCAGCTCTACCAGCGCAGCGCCGACACGTTCCTCGGTGTCCCCTTCAACATCGCCTCCTACGCCCTGCTCACGCATATGGTCGCCCAGCAGGTCGGACTCGGTGTCGGGGAATTCATCTGGACCGGCGGGGACGTGCACATCTACGACAACCACCTCGACCAGGTCAACGAACAGCTCGGCCGAGCGCCCTACGCCTCCCCGCAACTGCACTTGAACCGCACACCGGAGAGCATTCTGGACTACCGGCTCGAGGACTTCGAGATCCTCGACTACCAACACCACCCCACCATCAAGGCACCGGTGGCCGTATGAGCCGCCACGCCGCCCACGAGGCACCGCAGGACGCACCAACTGACCATGCCGGGGCCACCGCGCGCATCGGCATGATCTGGGCCCAGACCGTGGACGGGATCATCGGCCATGAAGGAACCATGCCCTGGCATCTGCCCGAGGACATGAAGCATTTCAAGAACACCACGCTGGGCCACCCGGTCATCATGGGTCGGCGGACCTGGGCCTCGATCCCACCCAAATTCCGTCCGTTTTCGGGACGCACCAACATCGTGCTGACCTCCGAAACCCAGACGGCGTCCGAGGCAGCCGAGGCCGGTGCCTCGGTGGCCGGCTCCCCGCAGGAGGCACTGGACGCCGCGGCCACCGCCGACGGCTCCGCCGAGATCTGGATCTGCGGCGGAGGCGAGGTCTATACCGCCTACGAGCCGTTGGCCGACACCGCAGTGGTCACCGTCATCAACACAGACGCCGCGGGCGACACCCGGGCACCCCGCCTGTCCCCAGCCTGGACATTGACCCTCAGCGAACCCGCGCAGGGTTGGCTGACCGCCGCCAACGGGACCGAATACCGGCACGAACTCTGGGAGCGCAGCTAGGTGAAGGAAGCCTTCAAGGAACTGACCACCAAGCCGGAACCGCTCTTCGCGATCGGTTTCATGCTCTTTCCCCTGCTGGCCCTCATCTGCGCCGCACTCGGGCTCTGGATGATCATCACCGGCCAGGTCATCGGCGGGATCATCGTGCTGTTCACGATCACCCAGGCCTTCGCCCTCGGCGCCTTCTGGGCCATCAACCGCCGCTCCAGACTGCTCTCGGAAGAGTAGCCCCGGAACCACCAGGAATGGCCGGGACCCGGCTCCGAAGCCCGGCATGGGCGGCTTGGCGAAGTAACCCGGCTGGGGTTCGACCCCCTGCCCGCCGTACGATGGCTGAATGACTTCTACCGTTGGATTCATTGGATACCGAGGCATGGTTGGCTCCGTGCTCATGCAACGCATGCTCGACGAGGGGGACTTCGAGGGCATCGACCCGGTCTTCTTCTCGACCTCAAACCCAGGTGGCCCCGCTCCCTCGTTCGCCGTGGGTGCTGACGTTTTGCAGGATGCCTACGACGTCGACCGGCTCGCCAAGCTGCCGATCATCGTCACGGCCCAGGGTGGTGACTACACCCAGCGAGTGCACCCCGAACTGCGTGCCCGTGGATGGAAGGGCCTGTGGATCGATGCAGCTTCCACCCTGCGCATGAACGACGACTCGATCGTCGTGCTGGACCCGGTGAACCGCAACGTCATCGACGCCGGACTGGCCGGTGGCACCCTGGACTTCATCGGCGGCAACTGCACCGTTTCATGCATGCTCATGGGCCTGGGCGGGTTGTTCCGCAACGGCCTGGTCGAATGGGGTACGGCGATGACCTACCAGGCGGCCTCCGGTGGCGGCGCCCGCCATATGCGCGAATTACTCAACCAGTTCGGTGGGATCAATTCCGCCGTCGGCACCGAGCTGGCCGATCCCTCCTCCGCCATCCTGGACATCGACCGCAAGGTCCTCGAGGCCCAGCGCGGCGGCTTGGATGCCTCCGAGTTCGGTGTTCCGCTGGCCGGTTCGCTCATCCCATGGATCGACGCCGACCTGGGCAATGGCCAGTCCAAGGAGGAATGGAAGGCCGGAGCAGAGACGAATAAGATCCTGGGCACCACCGCGGACAACCACATCATGCTCGACGGCCTTTGCGTGCGCGTCGGCGCCATGCGCTCGCACTCGCAGGCACTGACCCTGAAGTTGACCGAGGACCTGCCGCTCGATGAGATCGAGCGCATCCTCGCCGAGGACAACGAGTGGGCCAAGGTGGTCCCCAACTCCAAGGACGCCACCATGGAGCAACTGACCCCGGTTTCCGCCTCGGGAACGCTGGACATCCCGGTCGGCCGCCTGCGCAAGATGGAAATGGGTCCGCAGTACCTCTCGGCCTTCACCGTCGGCGACCAGCTGCTCTGGGGTGCCGCCGAACCGTTGCGCCGCATGCTGGCCATCGCCTTGGGCCGCCTCTAGTCCCCTAACCCTCCACGACGACGGCTGCCCTGGTGCAGCCGTCGTCGTTGTCCAGACAGTTGCCGGGCCTGGTTGCCTGTACAGCTGCCCGGGTCCAGACTGGCCTGACCAACCAGTTGCGGAGGTGGCCATGTGCCGCTGGCTTGCCTATATCGGATCACCGGTCACGATGGACACGGTGCTGACCAAGCCGAACCATTCACTTCTGGACCAGAGCCTGCTGGCCCGGGACCTCTACCTGCCGTCGATGGCGATCACGTCCCAGTTCAGGGGGCGTTCCTTCCCCACCAACGGTGACGGGTTCGGCCTGGCCTGGTCAGGCATCAACGACACCCTCGGGCAGTATCGGGAGATCACCCCCGCCTGGGACAGTCAGAACCTGCGGAATCTCGCGGCGCAGATCTCCTCCGGGTGCTTCCTGGCCCATGTCCGCGCCGCCCCCGGGGGAACCATCGCCCAGGACAACTGCCACCCCTTCGTCCATGACGGCTGGATGTTCCAGCACAACGGCGACATCCACGGCTTCAGTGAGGTCAAGCGGGAACTGACGTTCGACGTCGACCCGGAGCTCTACCCCTTCATCCGGGGCAACAGCGATACCGAGGTCTGTTTCTTCCTCGCCTTGACCTACGGACTGGCCACCGACCCGGTGCAGGCGTTGAACCGGGTGGTCTCCCGGGTCGAGCGGGCCCGGAAGGAAAGGGGCCTGGCCGAACCGTTCCGCGCGACGATTGCTGCCTCCGACGGGGATCGGCTCTTCGTCCTGCGCTGGGTCAGCCCCGACGCGACCGGCATGCAGGCCCCTTCGCTCTACCATTCCTCGGGGCCGATGACACTGCATATCGGCGTTGGATTCGGGGCAGGCACCGGAGACCTGGAGGACCTTCCCACGGATGCGCAGCTGGTGGTCTCCGAACCACTGGAGTTGCATTGGAGCAAACGGCACTGGGTGGAAATCCCCCCGGCAACCCTGGGCGTCTTCACCCGCGGCCAGGATCCGGTCTTCACCACCATCGAGACCACCGACAGTTAGCGTTACCGCCTCTGTCCCGGCCAGCCGGGCCCTTGACACGCAAACGGCGGGGGCACCGCCGGTTCGTCCCGGGGTGCCCCGCCGTTCGGGGCTCGGCCAACCAGCTCCTGTTGGCTTAGGTGTTGTGGCGGGTGCGCCCCACGTCCTCGTGCGCCGTGTCGAAGAGGCGCTGCAGCGAGGCCATCCGCTCGTCGGTGATCTCCCCGGCAGCATGGGCCGCCTTGCCCTGGTCGAGGAGGCGCTTGGCTTCCTTCATGTTGCCTTCGGCCAGATCCATCGCGTGTTCCAGGCTTGTCTCGTGTTCCATGCCTCAATAATGCGCCAGATCCGCTCTAAAAGTCCACGGTGACCTGCACGGGGAGGAAATCTTAATCTCATCGTGCCCGAACTCCACCGGTGCCGGACCCCGGGAAGACCCCGACTGGACCGTTCAGAGTTCCAGTCCGATGAGCAGCGGCTCGTTGTGCAGGGTGATGCCAAAGCGCTCCCTGACCCCGGCACGGACGGCCCGGGCGATGGCCAGGATGTCCTGCGCGGTGGCGCCACCTCGGTTGGTGATCGCCAGGGTGTGCTTGGTCGAAAGCGCTGCCCGCCCCCCGGCCACTTCGGCGCCGGCACCACCGGGCAGCCCGAATCCCTTGGAGAACCCGGACCGGTCGATCAGCCAGGCCGCCGACAACTTGGTTCCGCCGTCGGCAGGAAAACGTGGGGCGTCCCCGGGCAGGAAGGCAGCGGTCTCGGCATCGACGATCGGGTTGGTGAAGAAGGATCCGGTGCTGTAGGTGTCGCGGTCGGCGGGGTCGAGCACCATGCCCTTGCCGGCACGCAGGCCCAGCACGGTGTCGCGGACGGCAGTTGCCTTCGCGCGCTCGCCGGCCTCCACACCCAGGGTGCGGGCGAGTTCTGCGTAGGCGATGGGTGATCCCCACTCCGAGGCTTCCAGGACGAAGGTGACGTCCAGGACCACATAGCGGGGGGAACCGTCCACAGTGGTGGCCTTGAGCAGGGAATTCCGGTAGCCGAAGTCCAGATCGGCGGTTCCGAAGACCAGCAGACTGGAGGCCTGCCGGTCCCAGACACGAACGGACTCGAGCGTCCTGGACACATCCGCCCCGTAGGCCCCGACGTTCTGCACCGGGGTGGCACCTGTGGATCCGGGAATCCCCGAGAGGGCCTCCAGTCCTGCCAGGCCGGCCTCGAGGGTGAGCTGGACGACGTCGTCCCACGGGTGTCCGGCCTGTACCGTGACCCGTGCCCCCTCGGGCCCGGTGTGGATCTCCACGCCGCGGGTGGCCACGCGCAGCACGGTGCCGTCATAACCATCGTCGGAGATGACCAGATTGGAGCCGCCACCGACCAGCAGGAGCCTGCGGCCGGCGTCGTCCGCGGCACGCACCGCCTCGATGACCGCAACTTCGGTCTTCGCTTCGAGGTACCCGGCGGCAGGGCCTCCGACCCCGGTCGTGGTCAGGGCGGACAGCAGCTGGCCCATCAGAGCCGGACCAGCGCCTGCGCCTTGACCAGCACCTTTTCGCCGCCGGCGATGACCGTCAGGTCCACGCGTGCGGTGCGTGCCTCGGGGTCCAACGCCCCGATGACGCCGGTGATTTCCACGGCGGTGCCTTCGGCCTCGGAGGGGTTGGTGCCTGCAGGATCCTCCACGAGAACCGGTTTGGTGAAGCGGCTCTGGTAGTCGATGACGGCCCCGGGGTCCCCGACCCAGTCCTCGACGAGCGTGACGGCAGTGCCCATGGTGAACATGCCGTGGGCGATGACCCCGGGCAGCCCGACGTCGATGGCGAAGCGTTCGTTCCAGTGGATCGGGTTGAAGTCACCGCTGGCCCCGGCATAGCGCACCAGGTCGGCTCGGTTGACGTGCAGCGTGGTGCTGCCGATCTCCTGGCCTTTTTCCAGGGTGGCGAAGTCGATGGGGCTCATGCTGCTTCCTCTCCGCGGACGAGAATCGACGAAACGGTGGTGGCGACGGCTTCCCCGTCGGCGGTGGTGATTTCCGCGCGCGTGGTGATCATCGCGCCCGTTCCCATGCCGCGCACCTTGTCCACGTGCAGTTCGGCCACCAGTTCGTCCCCGGCGAGGATCGGACGGTGCAGGGTGAAGCGCTGGTCTGCGTGGACCACCCGGGAGAAATCGATTCCCGACTCCGGATCGGCGATCAGCTGGGCATCGGCCCGCTGGGCCACGATGATTGCGAAGGTCGGCGGTGCCACGAGATCGGCATGGCCGAGCGAGGCCGCGGCTTCAAGGTCGAAGTGGGCGCGGTGGGTGGCCTTCGTGGCCGTCGCGAATTCGCGGATCTTCTCCCGGGAGACCACGTAGGTCCCGCCCGCCGGATAGCTGCGCCCCTGAAGGGCCGGATTGATGCTCATGGTGTCCTCGCTGTCAGGCACGTCGGTGGCTGGAACTGCTCGCCCTCCAGCCTATGACACCCGACGACGGTGGGAAGCGCCCGGTCGCCGAACGTGGTTCGTGTTCCCGGCCATCTCCCGCCGACGGTCGATGCGACCGGACCCCAACCGGTATGATGGATTCATCAAGTCGGCAATGTGTGGTGAAAGGCAGAATGTTCCTGGACGACGAGCAACGCCCGCTGTATGAAATCAAGGCCAACCTCTTCAAGGCCCTCGCCCATCCGGCCCGCATCCGCGCGCTCGAAATCCTCAGCGCCGCCGAGGGTGGGACGGCCACGGTATCCGAGCTCCTGCAGCAGATGGACATCGAGCCCAGCCATCTGTCCCAGCATCTCAGGGTGCTCCGCCGCCACCAGGTGGTGACCTCCGAACGCCGGGCCAGCCACGTCCATTACACCCTCGCCCACTCCGGGATCTCGAAGTTGCTGGACATCGCCCGGGTCTTCCTGGACGACCGGATGAGCGCAGGGCAGCGATGAAGGCCGTCCGACGCATCCGCTCGTTCCTGCCCACGGTCGATGACTACGCCGAACTGCCCCGGACCTGGCGCGTCGACGTCCTGGCCGGGGTGACGGTGGGGATCGTGGCGCTTCCCCTGGCCTTGGCCTTCGGCGTCACCTCAGGGGTCGGCGCGGCGGCCGGCCTGGTCACCGCCGTCGTCGCCGGATTCGTGGCAGCGATCCTGGGTGGCTCCCATGTGCAGGTCTCCGGCCCCACGGGGGCCATGGTGGTGATCCTCGCACCGATCGTCGCCACCCATGGGGCGGGCTCGATCGCCCTGCTGTCCATCATGGCGGGAGTGATCGTGCTGGCCGCCGGATTCCTTGGCGTGGGCCGCGCCGTGGCCTACATCCCGTGGCCCGTGGTGGAGGGGTTCACGCTGGGCATCGGGACCATCATCTTCCTGCAGCAGGTCCCCCTGGCCACGGGCACCACGGCCCCACCCGGGCTGAACACCGCGGTGGCCGCCTGGCTGGCCGCCTCGGAATCACTGTGGCCGACCGCGGCCATCACCTTGGGGATCGTGCTGCTGGTCGCCGCACTCATGGTGTTCGGCCCGCGGCTCCACCCCGGCCTGCCCGCCAGCCTGGCCGCCGTCGTGCTGATCACGGTCGCCGCCGAATGGCTGCACCTGGATATCCCACGCATCGGCGAACTGCCCTCGGCGCTGAGCGCACCGTCGATCCCAGGTTTCACACTGCCCTTGATCGCCGACCTGGCGGGCCCGGCCTTGGCCGTCGCCGCCCTGGCAGCCATTGAATCACTGCTCTCGGCGCGGGTCGCCGCGGGCCTGGTGGGGCCCAACGGCTCCGCCACCGGCCCGTACCAGCCCGATCGCGAGCTTTTCGGGCAGGGGTTGGCTTCGATCGCCGCGGGGCTCTTTGGCGGCATGCCAGCCACCGGGGCGATCGCCCGGACGGCAGTGAATGTGCGCAGCGGCGCCCGCACCCGGTTGGCGTCCGTGGTGCACGCCCTGCTGCTCCTGGTGGTCGTCTATGCGGGGTCGCAACTGGTGGGACGCATCCCGTTGGCCGTACTGGCCGGGATCCTCATGGTGACCGCCACCCGCATGGTCTCGCGGCACACGATGGCCTCGATTCTGCGTTCCAGCCGAGCGGACGCCGCGCTGTTCGTGATCACCGCGGTCATCACCGTGGCCTTCGACCTGATCGAGGCCATCCAGATCGGGGTGCTGGTGGCTGCCTTCTTCGCCCTGCGCACCGTGGCCAAGGCCTCCGGCGTCGCCCGGGAACCATTGGAAGGACCCGCAGCGGATGGGGACGAACGCATCGCCATCTTCCGGCTCGACGGGGCCATGTTCTTCGGGGCCGCTGAGAAGATCCTGCAGGACCTGCAGTCGGTCACGGGAGTCGAGGTGGTGATCCTGCGCCTGTCACGGCTGCGGATGCTCGACGCCACCGGCGCCCATGCCCTGGTGGAGATCATCGGTGCGCTGGAACGGCGCCGGATCACCGTGCTCATCAAGGGCATCAAACCCGAGCATCTCCAGCTCGCCGATACCGTCGGGGTCATCGCCGCCCTGAGGCACTACCGCCATTCCTTCGATGAGTTGGAACCGGCCATCGACCATGCCCGCAAGCATGTGCGGGAGAACCGCGAGGCCGAGGAGGGCAGCTGAGCGTGTGCTACCGTCCGGATTTTTGCTTCGGTGCCGGCGGGTGCTGCTGTCGATAGGCCTTCACGTCCCTGCCGCGGACCACCAGGCCCCCCACATGGGTCAGCAGACCGACCAGGATGATGGCGACCGCCGTGTACATCAGCGGTCGGTTGGTGGTGTTGGCGCCGACCAGCGCCAGGATGATGCCCAGTCCGGAGATGGACATGGAGGCGATCACCAGGAGCTTATAGAGGCCCGACGCCGATTCCCAGGGTGTGCTGATCATGTCATCCAGTGTATCGGGGTCAGAACAAGGAGTCCTGCGCCGCGGG
>RCNJ01000771.1_pt1 | contig 12362 bp, 13 predicted proteins | sample 2041171 | NCBI WGS metagenome assembly RCNJ01 (sample SAMN09708213, study PRJNA481090) | feces metagenome | biome: feces | host: Pygoscelis adeliae | place: Antarctica: Rookery Lake | collected 2010-03-01 | reverse complement strand
AAATACGAGGCGCAAGTCGCGGCCGTGCAGCTCTCATTTCGGAAACGACTTGCCCGACGTCTGGTGGTTCACGAGCTCGCCAATTTGGAGAGTTCGAATGTCCAAACTGCCACCGCTCACTACTTTCCGTGCCACAAAGCGGCGAGGTTGTTTCTAGCCGTGATCATTCTGAGTTCTAAGCGGTAGGTGCCATTTAAAGTCAATTCGATGATCGGCCCATTGATGTTGCCCCCGGAGACGGTCGGCACTTTGAACTTGATAGCGTCGGCGCCATTGATCCTCAAGGAGTTTGGAGCGGTGGCAGCTGGCATCTTTATGAATGCTAATCGGTGACATTCGATATTTAGATAAGCATATCAATTCCCGTGTTCATGTTGAGTCTTCTGCGTTCGGGATACATACCACGGGCCTAACTAATTAGCTACCGAAGTTACCATAAGCATGTTGATTTCTAAGTTCCCGTGGTTTCTTTTTCCGTCAAGACTTGATAATATTACACTCGGAATTAGCTTCCGACCGTGGGGCCTTGTGGTAACACTGGTAACAAGGCCATGTCAGTGTGGAAAGTGTCAGATATTGGCCTGTCCTCTATTGTAATCCCTTGATCCCTTGTCTGTTTTTGGGCGTTCTCTGCTTCATACCCCCATCAGTGTCTTTTCCAATTACATTTCCTCATTCTCAGCAACCCTCTGTTCGAGCTCCGCATCCGGCTCCCCAAATTATTTGTTCTCTCCAACGTCCTCCACCTTTGTACTGACATTAGCCCCATTCTTCGTTCTTCCTCCTCTCGGCTTTGTTGCCTACCTTATTCTCGTCACACACTCTCTCCTCTGCCACAACCACACCCATACCACTCTTCGATTTCCTCGGCTTGACTCCCGCATGCTCAGCACCACGTTGAACACGCTTCTTCTCTACCTGATTATGCATGTCTTCATACTCGTCGCACTGAATTCAGGAAACGCACGCAGTCCTGTGACGCTCAAGTTGCTGCTCCTTTGGGAGTCTAAAGAACTTTTCCTCTTAAACTGCTAGCTTGCTTGTGGTGCGCGCCTTTATCTTGCCTGCTGGGATGTGAGAACATCTTTGGCAATCCAATGGAACAGGTGCTGACCTGACTTCCTGTGGTGTGTTCGCTTCAATCGTTCCGACATCCTTCCTCTTCTCAAGAATTTTTTCCTGGAAGTCACAATGATCATTGTTGTGGCTTACCTCCGTCTGAACTCCCTTATCCTGACTCATCTTATACTCATACAAGTTGCGGTTGCCTTCCTTCTCCTTCTCGCCAAGGGCCTTGTGACTCAGCCTTGGTCTGCCAGTAGAATGCAGAACATCAATCTCCAACAGCAAGCGCTCATCTTCCTCCTCCACGGCATCATAAGCATCCTCGCAACTCACCTTCCTGATCTCTGCTGCGAGTTCTGCCTCAGAGGTGGCTGGTATAGGAAAAACTAGCTGGAGATCCTGCAATGGACGCTCTGGGGAGTAGACAAGGTGGTATGCACAGTCTCTTGTGCACTTCTCCTGGCACATGAGAGGGTCGTGGAGGATTTGGCCGTTGTGGATGGTGAGGTGTGCGTGAGGCATGGTGGTGGATTGTAAGTGTAACTCAAATGGAAGTCGTATTACTGAGGCTATCTGAGCACTGTGGTTTAAATGATGTTCAAGGTCGATGGATTGAGTCGATCTGTTGACCAGGTTATGGTACTGGTGAATTGAGTGTCGAGTATTGGAATTACAAGTCAAAACCAAATCGTAGTGGCGGAGGCAATCGAAGCTCGAGTTAGATTCCAATTGGAAGTTGGAGTAATAACAGTGGAGTTGGATTGTGATATCTCTGCGATCAGAAGTCGTAGAGATATAGATGGCACAAACTTTACTTCTCTATCGGCTGGAGGTTATGGGGGATTGAGTTTGAAGTCGTAACTGAGGCAGCAGGGATTTGACTTGTGAATCAGAAGCGAAATCGAGGTAGTAAATGCAATGGATGCCCGGCTCGTGATTCAACTAGTGGATATTTAGGTGTGAAGACTCGATGCAAGAGTCGGTAGACGGCGCTGTACTGGTACTCTTGGTTGATGGATGTTAGGTTAATGAGGTGAGGTCGAGGCGAAGCCATAAAAGTAAGGAGGCCGACGGCCCCGCTTCTCCCAAAGCGCAAGGAATTTCCAGCTTTCGAGACCTGGAGACCCTTGACATCAGTTCCGCACTGCATTTTGATAGAGAATCACATTATCATCAGTATTGAGCACGAGTAGTACCTGAGGGGTCGCTGGGTAGGTAGAGTAATTTAAGTAAGAGGGCCGGGTAAGTACTGGGTAGTTACCCAGTATAGAGCCTATTGAAACGCATGATGGTTTTAAATGAAAAGCATTGTTTATATAAATAAAAACCGAGCATATTACCCTTCCAACCATTCAAAACGCCACTAGTAAGGACGGTTTAACAGTTGCATGCTCTTCTGGCTTCACTCCGTAAGCGGCTATGCATATCGTGTCAGGCGCTCGCGTAAGCTTCCTCTTAGAGACAAGCAGCTCACTGCACGGGCTTTTGATCATACAGGGTTATTATCCGGGTACTTGGGCAGGGTACAGGAATTGTCTCGGGTAGGCACTTGGTATTACCCGACCCAGCAGTTACCCAGTATGGCCTACACGGCACTTAACACTGATTATCATCATCGCCTATCATTCATGATGATTTAGTGCTTCCATCGTTCGAATCGTGACACTTTGAGTTGAACAAAGTGATAAGTTAATAGGAACCAAAATTTAAACGTTTCGAATTTCGATCAAATTAACAGCATAATGCGTCGTGGGAAACTGATAACACCAAAGTAGAGGGAAATAATGAACCGCCAATTTTCGTTTGCGGAAGGAGCGACCGACCACAATTTTTTCTAAATCTAAGTATACTAGGCAAAGACTAAACAAACAATGTGCCAGAGTGGTTAATGGGTATGACTAGAAATCATATGGTTTCGGCCGCGTAGGTTCAAATCCTGCCATTGTCGTCTTACTTTTTTAGTGTGCTGATCTAAATTGGCCTGGATTGTTGGTGGAAGTGAAGAGTTTTCGTTTTGACAGCCGTCAGCTCCACTACCACCGTCACCAAATCCGCCAACACCTTGGAGAGTGGAAGAATTGAAAACTGTAAGGAATGATCAGTGAACTTCAACCAATTATTATGACCATAATTGACGATTTTGTTCGCGCGAGGACGCTCTCAACTGGAGCTTTAAAAATGTGTCGAATCTTGGGATTTCACCCGAGATCTCAATTTCAGTCTGAAAAATGTAAGAAAAATGCGCAAATTTTTTAATTCCGGAGCACAACATGCTTATATTTTTTCCGGTGTAATATTGGGGCGATATATTGTAAAATAGCAAACACGACCCAACAACACCCACGCCTGGGTAGCTCAATCGGTAGAGCGTGTGACTCTTACCATCTCTTCGGTTTAAACACCGAGGAGTCTTCAAGATCATCTCAAGGTCGCGGGTTCGAGCCCCGCCTCGGGCTCAATACCCGAGTCTCTCGTAAGAGAGTGCTCCTGTTTTGCTGGTGGCGTTGTTGTTGATGCTTTCCCGGTCACGGTGGGAAGTGGTGGGTGGAGTGGTCGCCAAATCATGCCCTCTTCCTGGCGCTCCTGCGCACTCCTCCTCGAGGTCCGGGCTTCTTCGTTTTAATCCACGTCCTATCCACCGTCACGTCATCGACCTCGATCCATGTGCCCAGTATCCAATCCAGCAAGCCCACCATGCCATAATTTCCCTTCCCGCCAGTCCTGTAATGCTCGTCCCCTCTTCGCGCCATTCCATCCAAGATTATCGGCCAGAATGTGTATCCGCTATTCACCACAACATACTGAAGGGACGTGAGGGAGACCATTATGAGGTAGCTCAGAATATGTGGTCGCAGCACGATATTGGGAAGGTATAGAGGAAGGGATTTGAGAATGAGGTGGGAGACGGCGTGGTCGTAGAACGCCGTGGCGCTGTATGGCGCCGTGATGGAGTGGGACCATTTCTTATGCTTCTTCGCAATCCAGGTCGACGAGCGGTGTTGCCAGGTGTGTTGGGTGTAATAAAGTGCCTGTTTACCCACATCAGCAAGCGATCACAGAGGACGGGGGACGGAATGAGGGGAGGACCAACTTGGCCGACTCCAAGACCAAGCAAGACTTCCTTGACCATCGTCCATGGAAGTGGCAGTGTATTGTCCACCCGAACCGCACTGCGCAGCTGCAACACCTCCGTCAGCCAGTACTCAATCCCCCCTTGCACCATCAAACTTAGTGCCATGTTCCCCAAGCTCACGCCCGCGATCCTCCAGCATCCAGGTTTCTTATTCCTCCCGCTCCCTGCTGCAGGCGTCGCGAGACCAGAAGCTCCTTGTATCTTGTAATCTGTCACCAGGCTGGGCACTGCTAGGTCCAGAAGAAGGAACAAGGTGGAAGGCAGCGCGAAGAAGATGAGTTGTGCAAAAGCCGTGCCGAGGATCTCGATCTTGAGCGGAGAGTGAGACATGACTAGCGTCGACCATGTCATGTAGAAGAAGAGGAGGTTGAGAGTGGTGAAGGCTGCGCCGCCGCTTGGAAGGATAAAATAGCTGGCTATTGCGGGGAGGGAGAGATATGCGCCCATCGTGTTGGCGCTTGGATGGTGGTGAGGTGAGGTTACGGAGTTAGGACTTGTTACAGGCGAGCAACTGACATGCCACAAGAAATCCGAGAAATATAGCAAGGGGGTTATTGATAGATTTTGAGCGAAGGTTTTTTAAAGTCAATGGTATTCTACATTTTGATAAGGCGGTGTTTTCGCACAGGACAACAAGGTTGCAGAAGTCCCTGAGCTTGGCAGTTGATGACGAAGGGGGGCAGTTTAACTCGTGCACGGACGGACGTGTCTTCAGCATCCTTCTAGCCTAGCGTGAGCGTGGCCACAAAACCTCAACTTGACTTCAAGGTCGGCTGCAGAAATGAGTGAACACCGCGCGCAAATGATACCCCCCACTACCAACCGCTTAACGAACGCAAAGGGAGTTCTGAAGATCCTGCGCCCACCCTCGAGCCGGCCTCCAGAAATGCGCCAAAATATGGTGGGCTTTGGGGGGCATGTTAACCGGTAGATAGTTTTGGAAGGGATGAAACGTCTCCAAAACCTTCAATAGAGCGTCCCATCATCTACGCAGTCGACCTTGCTTTGCCGGCACATTTACCGCGTCAATGTCATCGATGCGCAAATAGTGCGCAACGCCTCAGGAGCAAGTTCCCATGATTTGAATGGGAAGCAATGCCCAACTCCTCAGTTTATGCCTTTAAGATGTTGGAGAAACATCAGCTTGTGCACAAGTGTTCGAAGTTCGAACGAGGGCTTTGTCAAAGAGCTTGATGAGTGGAGACACCTGCGAATGGTCTGTGTAATTGTTTTGTATTACTCACGAATGACCTTTATGCTTGTGTACAGGTCTGCCTTGCTCGCGCTTTGCTTTCTCAATCCTTCCTACATGTAGAGGTCTCTCTGCTTAGGCGCCAGTGGTGCCAGCTGGTATACAGCGGTTGCAAATCTCATTTGCCTTCCTCGTTTCCCCAGCGGCTGCATACAATTGATGTCCCAACTTTGCCTTGTTCTACACGATGGTATCGAACTCTCCTGAGGTTGGTCGAAAGAGCGTTTTGAGGAGGATATAGAGTCAACTTATCACGAGACCTTCGTCGTGACGCTCTCATATAGAGCCTCGCTTCTCAATATGGCAAGGAGCCATCGCTCTTTCCATCGTCGTTGAGACGTCTTCTGGTCGCACGTTTCTGGAGGTCGCCCAGCGCCGGTCTCTTCCTTCCAACCTCGCCACCCCCAAGGATCTGGCCTGGCTCGACATCTCCTCCCGACAGGTCCTCACCAGTGGTTTGGTCGACTGCTGCCATGGACAGATCAATCTTGCCATTCGGGCGTATTGTGATGACCTTGACCTTTACCTTCTGGTATGGTTGCACGACATCCGATGGGTGACGGACGTAATACGTTTTTAGATCTTTAGCAGGGACCATACCATCTGGGTTGGCTTTGACGTTGTCGAGCTCAACGAAGATGCCGAAGTCATGAATTGATCTCACGGTGGCATTATAGATTTTGTCCATAACTGGTTTCTCGTCCATGTCGCCAACAAGCTGGGCAGGCGTGTCACACAGGGACATGAGGGCCATTGGCGTGGCCCCAACCTTCTGGTTGGCACCTTGGTTCGGAACCTCGTATCTCACACTCTGCAGTTCTGACGCTAAGCCCTCGCCTGTAGTCTGGTCGACGCCCTTCATCGACAAATCAATCTTATTCCCATCGATCTTCACCACCCTGACCCTTACACGCTGAAGCCTCTTCACAACGTCGGTTACTTTGCGGGCGGCTTCGTTTGAAACTCTGGTCTGATGAACGAGCCCTTGTGGCCGACCCTTGACGCCATAAATCTCGACGAATGCGCCATAGGCTGGATGGGGGATGGATTTCACGTGGCCTTCGTAAATCTTGTACAAAATGAGGGCCTCGTCCTCTTCTGGCGGTGGATGACCAGAGTTGGACGAGAGATCCATTGTGCTTCCGACAGTCGAAGCGGTACCCGACCTTGAAGCGTTCTTTTGAGATTCAGCTGCTGCGACCGACTCCTCCCCAGTGGCCTGGTCGATGTCCTTCATGGAAAGTCCCACCCTGTCCTTGCCCTTGCGGTCGTCATTCTCGACCTTCAGCACCTTCACCTTTACGTGCTGAAGCCTTTTGAGGAATTGAGATGGGACATCGATGGTACTGTGAGCCATTCTGGTCTTGTGAACGAGTCCTTCGACGACGCCCTTCACACCCTCAAGCTTGACGAAGGCTCCGAAAGTACTAAAAGCAGCAACTGTTCCATCATAAATCTTGCCCGGAATAGGTGCGTCGTCCACAGCGGGAGTGGTATCTTCCCCAGTATGCTGGTCTATGCCCTTCATGGACAGATCGATCTTTCCGTTAGGGAGGATCTTGACGACTTTGGTTTTGACATTCTGGTACATGCTCAAGACATCCGCCGCACACGAGATTTCAGATCCGCCAATGTACCTGGTGAATATCATCCCTGTGACCTTGCCTCGAACGCCGTGGAGAAGGGCGAAGGCGCCATAGGACTTGAGCCCAGTTACCTGCCCATCGTAGACCTTGTAGAGGACTGGCGCGTCATCGAGCACTGGTGATGGCGACTTGGCAATTGAAGGAGGGGCTATTGGATAGTCAATCTCATAACTGTTGCGCTGATCGCCGTCTAATGGGTCATCTGTTCCAAGGTCATCGACTCTGATGAAGTAGCTATCCGGAGGTCCTTCACGGAGCTTTAACAAGGGACTATATGGCTCTGCTGGGCGTACTTCGCGGAGACGATCTGGCCAAGTGGGGAAACCGGTTGCCTGGCGCCATTCGTAATCCAGCTCGTGCTGAGGGGACACCGCCCCTCCGCTATTCATACTCATCAAGTCCATGTCCACGTGCCGCTGGAGACTCCAATATCTGTTCATCTCCTCGAACTCACCCCAGTATCCCGTCAGGCGTGCAATCATTTCCTGGTCGAGGTTGGACGAATAGATGCGCTTCGACTTTACACCTGCGGCTGTTGGCTTAGGGACGTAAGTCGAGCGGATCCAGGGCACGACCTCTGTCGGCTCGAGGAACCGCTCTGGGAGGCCGACATGATGGAGGTGTAGCTTCTCCTCTCTCGTCAGAGGTCTGGGTATGCGTTAGCTGGAGTTCGAAACGAGCCATCATGGTGGACACCTACGCAGTTCTGGCAGTCGACATTCCTGATTGCTCGGAATACGCATCATGGTTGTTAGGCTCCTCCACCACCCGGTCGCTGGCGTCTGGCTTTGACGCAATCAAGGCGGGGCGCAAAAACAGCGCGCCACCAGTGCTTGGGTTCCTAAGCCTAGATGGCATTGGCGGTGCCGTTTCGACTTTCTTGTTTCTGGGTGGCATTTTGGCCGTCGTATGCTTATTGCATGGGCCTTCGTGCGACGTTGTTATTTGCTTGGTTCGGAGAATCCGTGAATGAGGGTTATAGAATGTCAGCTCCGTGAATTAACGATTCGCGCGAAAGCGTGCATTGGTTACTGAAAGTGGGCACAGAAGATAAAGCGAGGCTGATATCGATTGTGGATTGGGCGTGGCCTTGGGGTTGCTTGCTAAAGACGCCAGCAGCGGCGTCAAATATTGGGGGCGTGTTGTGGCTGCGCTAGTGCGCACCCTAGTAGGGATAACGCGTTGTGATTGGGCACAACCGAGCGTACTGCGAGGAAACTTCGGGATTGCCTACGGCCCTGTGGGCGCTCCAGCGCAACAGACGCCCTCCATCAAGCTGGAGTCACTGAACAAAATTGGAGCACATATCGCGATCACTGAATCAGCTCTGCACAAGTTCAACGAGCAGCCGCGTGACAGGGCTAACCAGTCTGGCAAGAAGAGCTCGACATTTTCACAGGTATAAATATCATAATTGATCACTTAGAGCAAAAACCGATTAGACGCAATGCCGGGAACGAGAAACAAGATGCCGGACAACGTTCTGGAAATTCGTCTGCTGCAGGTAGATCTAGAAAGATGGCCCATTTCGAGGGTGACTACGCCGACACGAACCACGAGAAGAGACATAACGCTCGCAACGAGGCAGGAACTATTCCAACACAGCCTGTATGCTACTATGAGCTCCTTGAAGTGACCCGCACCGCCTCGAACATAGATATTATGAAGGGCTTCAAGAGAAAAGCGCTTTAAGTACCACCCTGACCACAATGGTGGAGCAGACTGGTCTATTGCCAGGATGCAAGCCATCAACACCGCTCGCAATGTGTTGACGCGATAAGCACGAGGGGACTCACTAAGACAAAGAGAGACCACAAAAGCAATACAAGACCAGATCTGGTGATGGGGTTTATCAAGGCAGACAGGAGCCCCGAATTGGGGAAAAACACAACGCTGAACCGAAATTTGACGCCCACTCAGAAGTACAAGTACACCACAAAAAAAAACACTGTCAACGAGCTTTCCTCGTTTGTGCCAAAGTCTAGGTTCACTGGCAATAGATTTGTCGACACATTGACGGCGGTCGAAGGTCCCAGTTTCAAGCGCCCAGAGGTGAAGAAACTGAAGCTTACGAGGGCGCAGTTACAAGGGGGAAGCCTTAGGATTAAGACAAGAGATGGGCCGCCACTGCCCAAAGTAGTTAATCAAGGAGTTGCTGAAGAGTGTAGGTGAGGCGCAGCTCAAAAAGTAGACCAATTTGATGGGCGAGCCAGATTTGAAGAGATGTGAGAACTGTTGGACAGGCGGACGACGGGCAGCGCCACTCAAGTAAATTTTGTTGACATGGCGGGAAAGATAGGGCGAGAAAGCTGGATAGATTACATAATTGGAGATTGGCAACACAAAGGGTAAGAGTGGCACTCTTACCAACTGAGAGTTACTTGCTCATGGAAGAGTGCTTTGCCCAAGATACATAGAAGAAGTTCAACACACAGAATCTAGGGTACCAAGCACTTTTGTATCGATCGATTACATTTCTACCATAGTCCACTTCTAAATCTCCTTTACACTGCAAAGTTTGCTCTAGTTATACACATACCCATGCTGCAGAATGACCATTGTCCCATGGTGGACCAACCGCGGAAGCTCAGCAAAAAGGTCTACGATCTCACCCGGTCTCCCCACATTAAAGTACAGCAAGGTCTGAGAGATAAAGTGGTTTGGAGTATGAGTTTGTAGCCACTTAGAAGAATGCGTCCTAAATGGAAGTTATTTGAATAATCCGAATTTGTTGATTTGTAGTATATTATATCCAACCCATACGGCCCCTAGTATGTTAAAAGCTTGCTCTCAGATTCGCCATAGTCCTCGCACTTGCCTCCTTAATCAGTGGTTCTGCCAATCCCGTTCTTATTTACGATGAAAACCTCACCGGCTGCCGCTTCTTCTGCGGTGAAGAAACACCTTTTTCCCCATCGTTGATGGCAGAGCGTAACGGCTTTGAGGTGATGGTTAGCTCCAAGTCGTGTCCGATTCCACCCCTTCTTCTGCTCCTTTCCCTCCTCGGGCTCCTCGTTTTGAACGTGCAGCAGAAGTAGCAGAAGCATGCTGCTCCGCTGCTTGCTCTTCTCTCCCATTTTTTGCCTATTGAGTGTCTAGCTTTTTACCCAATTGGTAGACTGTGTGTGCTTCGTTTGTTTTTTTGCGACTGGTATCCTTTACCAAAAAGCCTCCACTTCCCAGCCTCTACATCCCCAAGCCCTCGAACGTGAGTTTTATGACCCTCACCGCCGTCTGAATCTAAGCTTAGAAGGTGCTTATGATAGTCTCTTTGTAGCATTCGTGAAGCAAATCCCATGTTTTTGCTATATACTGAGTAAGCGGCATTCTGCGGTATTTTGTGCGTGCACATTTTCCTTTCTCCCATTGCTCCTTATGATTGTCATATGGCCTATTGGCAGATTTCTTGATAAGTGCCTTCAAACGCTGGTTTGGTGCTACCTCTAGGGTTGAACGTAGCCAGTACAACCGCCGGAGATATAAAGACCGGTGCAGTGAAGCTTTCAAAGCTCTTTCTTTACTCCGTCCGTCGTGTGCACTCTGAATGCACCCATAGATGGAAGTTGAGGCTTTTTATCTTGTAGGATATGAGCTGAAGCGTACTTGTACACCATGTTTTCTCCAATGTATCAGGGTTGTTTCAGACGCCCATGCTTCCTTGTTGAATAGAACTTTAACAGTTTTGTGATACCCTGCCATCTCTCGAGCTCGAGCAGTATTTCCCGCCTCAACTCCATGAAATATGAGCTCTGACTTGGACTCCGTCTGCAAACACACAAGCTTGCAGCGTTGCTTATTTTTTATCCCAGCGGTGCGTGCTTCCTTCATCTATGCAGCCTTTGTCCTCTCAAAGTCATGGGTTTTGTTGTCTAAAAACTCGAAAGCTATCAGCATCTGATTCATACTGGCGAGCTCAGAGAGCATGAGTCTGCCTACTGAAGGCGCATCAGGGCCCGTTCTAAAGTGAAAAGTTAAAATTACCACTGTCTGCCTTCCTTTATACTGCATCTAAGCAGCTAGTTTTGAACGCAGCTCCTCAAGAGCATACTGCGCCTGCTTTGTTTTAATCCTGTTACTGATTTCAAAGCGGCGCTTGAAGCCATTGAACCAGCTAACTGAAAAATCAAACTTAAAATATCTCCATTTTCCACCAAGAACACGTATGCAGCGCTCAGGGTGTAAAGTGCGGTAGATCTTCTTGGCCTGTTGGTGAAACCAGTGGCAATTACATCCTCAGCCAATCGTTCTTGCCTTCTTAAAAAAAGCATATAGTCGGAGCTCTATTTTTTCTTGCCGCCCAACAAAAGTCCTGGGATTGCGTGTCCGGCTTCTGCTTTGTTTGCTCATGCACTATAGTTGAAACTAAGTCTTGCTTAAACTGAGTGTTTCAGCTGCTCGGTAGATGGAGACCTTATGAGCCGGACGCCCATTCTCCTCTGGAACTGTTGAAAGCAGTGCTATTCCAAGAATCGTCTGATCCGTAGCCGGTTCCGTATAACGGTTTTGTATAACGGGGCAGACTTACATTCCTGAGATCCGCCGCTTCTGGCACCACTCCAAAAACAGGAGCTGCATTTCCATAGTTACCACATACAAAAGCAGTGTAAATAGCCACATGAATAGGAAGCACATTTCATATTATTGTTGCATTCTCTATCTGCTCTGCCCAATTGCCTATTTTATCAGGAACTTAGGTACTTTCGCAGTACTTGATGGCGATAAGTTTATCCTCTTTGTAAAGGTTTGATGGACAAAAAACCACAGCTTTGCGAAGTAGGCAACTCGACTGTGGTTTGGCTGCAAGTTAGGCATGTTACACGGAAGGCACTGGCAAAGGCTCACGATTAACTACTCCTGTATTCCACAAACCAATCTCTGGCCCCTCCTACAAAAGGCGCAAAACCCGACTATATACACCAACTGGCTGGCTCCCCCACCCCCCTTGGGCACCAGCCCATTGTTCACTCCCAATTCGTCCCGACCCAGCACCTTAGTTGGGGGAGCCTGGCCCTCCCGCGCGGCTACCCAAAAAATGACACGACCGCCGTTGACCCATTTACTCTTGACACGTGATTTCCACCTGTGCCAGGAAGGTCCTGGTCGGATTGGACGGTAGATGAAGGTGTGTCATATTGACATTTTGTTTCACTCCAACAGCCCTCAAACTCTGTTGGAATTATACTGATCGACAGTGCGATAAGGACGCCATGAAGTGATGGACATTACTTGGTTGATCGGTGGAGCCAAACTATATGATCGGGGACAA
>RCNJ01000565.1_pt1 | contig 12386 bp, 11 predicted proteins | sample 2041171 | NCBI WGS metagenome assembly RCNJ01 (sample SAMN09708213, study PRJNA481090) | feces metagenome | biome: feces | host: Pygoscelis adeliae | place: Antarctica: Rookery Lake | collected 2010-03-01 | reverse complement strand
ACTAATTCTTTTCTTATTTAATTAATTATTACTGTTCAGATAACCAATCAGCAAGTACTGTTAAATCATCACCAGAAACTAATCCTGCTGGCATACCTGGTTGACCTTCTTCTACAATAGTTTCAATCTCGTCTGCAGAGTGACCATTATCTTCAAGTACTGGTCCTGCTCCGCCTCCAAGGTCTCCACCATGACAACTCGCACAACTTTCTTTATAAATATCTTCAGCTGCACCAGCGTCTACTGTTTCGCCACTTTCTTCTTCAGCTGGTTCTTCAGAAGCTCCATCGTCTCCGCCGCCACAAGCACCTAGTACAAGTACAGCACCAAACATTACAGCCATTAACCATTTTTTCATTTATTATTCCCCCTAACTATTAAAAATTATGTAACGGTTCTAATTATAGCTCATTTCAGATATATTTAAAACAATTACTCTTGATGTCATAAATTTGTCTTAATTTAATCGATTTGAGATCTTAAATATAAATCAATAAAAGGATCAATATTACCATCAATTACACCTTGAGCATTTCCAACATCTAAATTATAACGATGGTCTTTTACCATCGAATACGGATGGAATATATATGATCTTATTTGACTTCCCCAACCAATTTCTTTTTGTTCACCTCTTAATGTTGCCAGTTCTTCTTCTTTTCGTTCAATTTCTAATTGATATAATTTAGCTTTTAACATTTTCATAGCTAAGTCTCTATTTTTAAGTTGTGAACGTTCTTGTTGACTCGTCACCATTGTTCCAGTCGGTTCGTGAATAATTCTTACTGCCGAGTCAGTTGTGTTTACGTGTTGACCACCTGCTCCACTAGCACGGTATGTATCAACATGGATATCTTCTGTATTAATTTCGATTTCAACATTATCTGGCATTTCTGGTGCTATTTCACATGATACAAAAGAAGTATGCCTTCTTCCAGATGAATCAAATGGAGAAATTCTCACAAGACGATGAACGCCTTTTTCAGACTTTAAATAACCATAGGCATTATGTCCTTTAATTAAAAGGGTGACACTTTTCACGCCCGCTTCATCTCCAGGTATATAGTTTAGTGTCTCAACCTTGAAACCACGCTTTTCAGCCCAACGGTGATACATTCTCAGCATTATACTCGCCCAATCTTGGGATTCTGTTCCACCAGCTCCTGGGTGTAATTCTAAGATTGCATTATTTGCATCATATGGTTCACTTAAAAGCATTTCTAATTCATAATCGTTCATAACTTTAATTAAATTTCCTACTTCTGTATCTAATTCCTCAATTAATTCTTCATCATTTTCTTCTTTAACCATTTCATATAATGCAAAACTATCTTCTAAACGATTATCTATTTTTTCGTATCGTTCAACTTTATTTTTAAGACTATTTAATTGATGAATGATTTTTTGAGCTGCATCATTATCGTCCCAAAAACCTGGATGTGTCATTTCTTCTTCTAAACTTGCAATATTTGACTTTTTATCGTCTAAGTCAAAGCGACCCCCTAAAATCTTTATTTCTCTCATTCATTTTATCTAATTCTTGCTTAATTTCAGTTAGATCCATTTTAAACCACTCCATATTCTAATGACTTATTGTCCATGACAATTTTTATATTTTTTACCGCTACCACATGGACAAGGGTCGTTTCTACCTACATTTTCTTTTTTTACAAATGGCTTTCTTTTCTTTTTATCTTCATCATCACTCGCTGCTACTGCTTTTGTTTCTTTAACTACTTCTTCTCTCTCTAAGTTTTCTCTGATTTGTGCTTTAAATATATAATGCGCTACGTCTTCTTCGATATTAATAATCATTGCTTCAAACATGTTATATCCTTCTAATTGATACTCTCTTAATGGGTCATTTTGTGCATAAGCTCTTAAATGAATACCTTGACGTAATTGATCCATTTGATCGATATGATCCATCCACTTAGTATCAACAACACGTAACAGAATAACTTTTTCAAATTCACGCATTTGATCTTCAGTTAATTCTTCTTCTTTTTCATCGTATCTTTCAATAACTTTCTTTAAGATGGCTGATTTAATTTCTTCTGGTTTATCATTACTTAATTCCTCAATAGTAATGTCACCTTCATCAAGCATCCTGCTGTTTACATAATCAATAATAGCTTGTATGTTCCAATTCTCTACTTCTTCATCAGATGTATTAATATCAACAATACGAGTAATTGTCGTTTCAATCATCCCTTCAACAATTTCACGAACATTACTATCTGAGTCAATGATTTCCATTCTTTGTTCATAAATAATTTCACGTTGTTCTCTTAACACGTCATCATATGAAAGAATAGTCTTACGTGAGTCAAAGTTATTTCCTTCTACACGTTTTTGAGCTGATTCTACTGCACGAGAAACCATTTTACTTTCAATTGGTTCATCTTCTTCAATACCTAAGCGATCCATCATTCCCTTTAAGTTATCTGAACCAAACCTTTTCATTAATTCATCTTCCATTGAAAGATAAAATTGTGACATACCTGGGTCACCCTGACGCCCTGCACGTCCTCGTAACTGATTATCAATTCGACGAGATTCATGTCTTTCTGTTCCTATAACTGCTAAACCACCTAACTCTATTACACCATCTCCCAGTTTAATATCAGTTCCACGTCCAGCCATATTAGTTGCAATTGTAACTGCATTTTTCTGACCAGCATTTTCAATAATTTCAGCTTCACGATAATGGTTTTTAGCGTTTAATATGTTATGTGATACACGTGATTTCTTTAGTAGTTCAGAAATATGTTCTGAACTTTCAACAGCAACAGTACCAACTAAGACTGGTTGTCCTAATTCGTTTAGTTCTTTTATTTTAGCAACAACTGCATTATATTTAGCGTCCATAGATTTATAAATTAAATCAGCACGATCTTCTCTTATAATCGGTTCATTTGTTGGAATTGAGATAACATCCATATTATAAATATTTCTAAATTCTTCTTCTTCCGTCTTTGCAGTACCTGTCATTCCAGAAAGTTTATTATACATTCTGAAATAGTTTTGGAATGTAATTGATGCAAGCGTCATACTTTCTTTTTGGATCCTCATTCCTTCTTTTGCTTCAATCGCTTGGTGAAGACCATCACTATACCGACGGCCTTTCATAAGACGACCTGTAAATTGGTCAACAATAACAACACTGTCTTCTTCAATAACGTAGTCTGTATCTCTTTGCATTGAGACATTGGCACGTAAAGCCTGATTAATATGATGTGTTAATGTAACATTTTCAAGGTCAAATAGGTTTTCTATTTTAAAGAAGTTTTCAGCTTTATTAATTCCAGATTCCGTTAATTGAACGCCTTTTGTTTTCTCATCATAAGTAAAGTCATCTTCTTTAGTAAGAATTTTTACAAAAGCATTTGATTGTTCATATAAATTCGCAGATTTTTCAGCACTTCCTGAAATGATCAATGGTGTCCTAGCTTCATCAATTAAAGCCGAGTCTACCTCATCAATAATCGCAAAATTTAAAGGACGTTGAACCATTTGTTCTTTATATAAAACCATATTATCTCTTAAATAATCAAAACCAAATTCATTATTAGTACCGTATGTAATATCACACTCATACGCCTCTCGTTTTCCTTCACTACCTACACCATTCATATTTAGACCAACAGTTAAACCTAACGCTTCATAAAGTGGGCGCATATCATTAGAGTCACGCTCAGCTAAGTAATCGTTGACCGTAATAATATGAACACCTTTCTCTGTTAAAGCCTCTAAATAAGCTGGTAAAGTTGAAGCCAGTGTTTTACCTTCACCTGTTTTCATTTCAGCTATATTACCTTCATGCAGAACAACACCACCTGTTATTTGCACATCAAAGGGACGCAATTTTAGTACTCTTTGTGATACTTCCCTAACAACAGCATACGCTTCTGGGGCTAAGTCATCTAAAGATTCACCATCTTTATGACGTTGTTTAAATTCAGTTGTTTTATTTTTTAAATCTTCATCAGATTTTTTAAGCATTTCATCTTCTAATGTATTTACTTTATCTACTGTTGATTGAATGCGTTTAAGTTGTCTCTTATTTCCATCTCCAAATATACGTTTAAGTAAGTTACTCATTATTTAAGTCTCCTCAAGTTTAATTTATCACCATTCATTATAGCATTTTTTAGCTATTATTCACAATCCACAAGATTTAACCCAAAACGTATTGAAAGGGCGGTCATGAGGATATGACTGCCCTTTCTTATTTTGAAGGTTTTGTTAATAATTAGATATAAATTTATTATTGCTTAAAAACTTTCACTTTCCTCCTTTCTGTATATTCTATTTATACCATATAATGTAATATTTTGGCTAGTTCATAAAATCCAGTTTTAGTAGTGTTTTCGAGAATTTTTTCACTGATTTTAGCTGTTTTCTATGTTTTTACACTGAAATATAGGTTATTTCAACTGAATTTCCTCTTTTTAGTTTATTTTTCGTTAATTTTCGAGAATCCTATCAAAAACAGATGAGATCAATGTTTTTTAAATAAAAAAGAATTAAATTTAAAACTGATGAAAATGTAGTTCACTATCACAACAATAAAAAACAGCTTCAATTATCTTTTTCTGATAATTGAAGCTGTTTTAAATTAATTTAGAACAGTCATGTCCAAACTTTAGTTTTTAGTTTGTAGGCTCAATTAAAGCATACTTTCCATCTCGTCTTTTATAAACGACATTAGTGTCATTAGACTCAGCATTTGTAAAGACAAAAAACTGGTGTCCTAACATGTCCATTTGTAATATTGCTTCTTCTGAATCCATTGGCTTCAAATTAAATCGCTTTGTTCTAACTATTTCGATTTCATCAGATGCCTCTTCATCGAGCTCTTGCTCACGCTTTTCTTTTTCTAACTCAGCAAAAATATGTTTTGGTGAGCCTTCTTGACGAAATTTGCGGTTAACTTTTGTTTTATATTTTCTAATCTGACGTTCTAACTTATCAACAACAAGATCAATTGCTGCATACATATCTGTATGTTGTTCTTCTGCACGCAATAGTAAATCAGTCATTTGAATTGTTACTTCGACTTGTTGCTCTTCATTATAGACACTTAAGTTCACATTCACGTCAGATGTTAGAGGAGTTTCAAAATATCTTTCAATTTTACTAATCTTTTCCTCTACATGACTTCTTACTGCTTGAGTAACTTCTATGTTCTCACCACGAATATTAAAATTCATAATAAGTGTCCCCCTTAAATATATTTATAATTTCATTATACATTGTTCTTGTACTTTTTTCCTGCTTTTTAATTATTTAATTTTAAAAAAGCTTTTTTAACTGCGTATAAATGTAAACGAACTCACTTCAGACGCACCGCTTTCTTTCAATAAACTTGCCGCATGTCTTAATGTAGCACCAGTTGTGTAAATGTCATCAACTAATAAAACTTTCCCTGTTATTTTTTTATTTATTTTAAAAGAATTTAAAGAATTAATTCTTTCTATTTTAGTTTTTTTAGATTGTTTTTCATTATTTACGCGACTTAAAAGTGATTCTTCTACTTTACCTAATAACTTTGCTAATGATGTTGCTTGATTAAATGCCCTTTCTTTTAATCTTTCGTCACTTAATGGAATGGGTACAATTGTATAATTTTCATCAATAAAAGTTAATTCTTCTTTAATATATAATGTAATTAATTCTTTGATTCCTTCAATTAGAATAAAATCACCTTGATATTTCCATCTTGCCAAATATTCTTGAGTGAACTCATTATATTTAAAGACAGCATAATTCTTTGTTAATACATCTCTATTATTATATTTGTTCGACCATTCTAAACAATCAAAACAAATGTCACTCTTCGACTCTCTTGAACAAACACTGCATAATGAAGCACCCAACGATAGAAAGGAATTAGTACATGAAAGACATAAGTTTCTAGCTTTTACTCCTGTTATAATGTTCTCCCAAGATAAGTCAGTTAATACTTGTTCAAAGCAATAAATACAGGTCATAATATCAGCTCATTTGTTAAGGCATTCATATATTTTAAATCTTTTATGCTTTTTTTAATTGCTTCTGTATTATTATTTATCATAAAATATACATGTCCATTTGGATCAGCTGAGCTTCTACCTGCTCTTCCAGATATTTGGACTAATCCAGCACTATTAAACACTTGATTATCTGCCTGAATGACTATGACATCAACTGAAGGAAAAGTGACCCCTCTTTCTAAAATCGTCGTTGTTATTAAGCAATATAATTTCTTTTCTCTAAACTTATTTACTTTTTCACTTCGATTCTCATCAGACGCATGAACCGATTCAACTTCTATTTTGTTTTTTATCAAGCTTTTATTAATTAACATACGAATAATTTCTGCTTTTAAATCGATTGATAGCTTTACTGTTGGTACAAATATGAGTAGTTGTCTTTGTGGTTTTTTTCTAGAGTTTAAAACTTGAGTGAATTCAGATGGAAGTTTTTTATCTTTTAATGATTTATTTAATTGATAACTATATTTTAATTGAGGAATAATCAGTGGTTGCTGGTGGAAACGTGTAGGGATAAATACTGTAGGTAGTTTTTTTAACGATTGGTTAGGTGTAGCCGTTAAATAAATTGTCGTTCCTTGTTTTTTTCGAGAGCGTTGTGTAATCTTTTTTAAACGTTGATCACTTGAATAAGGATAAGCATCAACTTCGTCGATAATTAATAAATCAAATGCTCTTTTAAAACGAAGTAATTGATGATTCGTTGAGATAATTAATTGCGCATTTTCATATTGCTCTTCACTACCAGCATAAAGGGCTGCGATTGATACATTTTTAAAAGCTGACTCAACTCTAAGTCTAAACTCTTTGACTACATCTACTCGTGGACTGGCAACACATACTCGCATTCCTTGTTCCAATGCATGTGTAATAACTGGAAATACAAGTTCCGTTTTACCAGACCCTGTTACAGCCCAAATTAATTTGTCAGTTTGGTGTTCAAACGCATTAATTGCCTTTTTTGCTCCGTATTGCTGAGCGTTTGTCAATTCTCCTTGCCAATGATTTACCTGTTCTATTTCTTTAAAAACAATAGATTTATCATGCCAATAATAAAGTGATTCACATGCTAGTACACGATTCATTTGCAGGCAACTTCTGCAATATAAGTGTGTGTTTAAACATCGTTTACAGTCAATCAGAGCAAAACATTCAAATGAATTATTTTTACAACGTAAACATTCAGTATTATTTGCAGTTTGATTAATGGATGGTAAAACTTTTAAATAGTTTTCTTTGATAAGATATTCTAATTTTTGTTTTGATATGAGAAGCTCATCTTTGGTAAGTAGTTTTCCGTGGTATTTTAAAGCGTAAGGATAAACTTTAAGTGGGATTGATAAACGATAGCTAGAAGAGTCTATAATTTGGTCAGACTCTCCTGCTAATTTTTTAATCAGTTTTTTCAATATATCTTTCATTATAGCCTCCAAGTGTATTTTTTTAACTAGTTAACTAGTTTTCAAAGTACCAAGCAGCACCTAGTGAACCTTCTCCTAGATGTGTTCCTATAACTGGTCCAAAGTAACTCACATACGTTTCTATTTTTGGATGTTTATCTATAAATTGTTTTTGTAACTCAAGTGCACCAGATTCATTATTAGCATGAATAAACGCGACTTTCTGAATTGATTTGCTCATAGCATCTTTTTCAAGTAAATCTAAAATCCGTTTTAATGCTTTATTCTTTGAACGTATTTTTTCAAAGGGACGTATCTCGCCTTCGGTTATATGAAGAACAGGTTTGATATTTAATAAACTACCAATTAACTTTTGAGCGCCTGATAATCGTCCACCTCTTTGTAAATGTCCTAAATCAGCTACCATAAAATATGCTCGCATGTTTGCTTTCAAGTTACTTAAACGATTAACAATATCTTCAGGTGACTTCTTTTGCTTTATCATTTCGCCAGCTTCCATAACTAGAAACCCTTGAGGCATAGTCGTTATAGCAGCGTCAACTGAATAGACATCTATATTTTCAACCATTTTGCCAGCTGATAGAGATGCTTCATATGTGCCACTAAGTGCTTTTGAAATATGGATAGATATAATTGCATCATGATATTTACTTAAATCTTCATATAAATTAACTAACTCACCTATTGATGGTTGCGAAGTTGTTGGTAATTTCTCTTCTGATTTTACTTTTCCATAAAATTCTTTAGTCGTGATATCTACCCCTTCACGAAATGACTCATTTTCAAACACTACATTCAATGGGATAACAGACACATTATATTTTTTTAATATTTCATCGGGTAAATATGAAGTGCTGTCTGTAACTAATGCTATTTTCATTGGCTAACTCCTTTATTCATAACTTCACTTAAATTTAGTCAATGTAATCAAATTAAATTAATCCTAAGACTATGATACAATTATACACATAACTAAATTAAAATGTATTGTTTTCTTAGTATTGGAGGTTATTAAATGTTAGAAGAATATTATACCGTAAACAAATCTGGCTCTGATGAATTTATTATTCAGAAGTCTCGGTTTATTGGTTACATAAAAAGAGTTGAAACAGAAGAAGCAGCACAAGATTTTATAAAGGAAATTAAAAAAAAGCATCATGATGCGACACATAATTGTTCAGCATATTTAATTGGACAATATGATGAAATACAAAAAGCTAATGATGATGGTGAACCCAGTGGTACAGCAGGTGTTCCTATGTTAGAAGTTTTAAAAAAACAACATTTAAAAGACACTGTTGTTGTAGTAACACGTTATTTTGGTGGGATCAAGCTGGGTGCAGGAGGATTAATTCGGGCATATGGAACAACCACTTCAGAAGCAATAAAAAAGACGGGCGTTGTAAAAAGACAGCTCATGCAAGGTTTCTCAGTTACGATTGAATATCCTTTACTTGGAACTTTAGAAAATGGACTACGTAATTCTGAACATATTATAGAAAATATTAATTATTTAGAAAATGTTGAAATAATTGTTTATGCGCATGTAAATAATATTGATAGTTTTTTAGAATGGATAACTAATTTAACAAGTGATCAAGCTATTGTTAAAGAAACCGAGCAAAGATATGTAGAGGTAACTGTGTAAAATAAAACTGAAATAAGTTTATTATAGCTTATTCCAGTTCTGATAAAGCTTCTTGATCAGCAATCACAGTTACATCGTTATGTTTATGTAAAATAGTGGCAGGAAAATCTTCTGTCACTTCTTCTTCTGCTAAGAGTTTTTTTAACGCATGTGCTTTACTTTTACCTGAAACTAATAAAATAACTTTTTTGGTTTCCATAATTGATTGAATGCCCATTGATATTGCTTGTGCAGGTACTTCCCCTCCTGAAGAAAAAAAGTGTGCATTAGCATTTCGAGTCGATTTATCTAAGGTGATAATTTGTGTACGAGAATCTAATGACGTTCCGGGTTCATTAAAACCTATATGACCATTGACACCTAATCCTAATAATTGAATGTCAATACCGCCTGACTCCTTAATTGCTTCTTCATATCGTAAACACTCTGATTCTAAATCCTCTGCCATACCATTAGGGACATACGCCTGATTTAAAGGGATATCTATATGATTGAAAAGTTTATCATTCATATAATAATGGTAACTATTTTTATCGTTTTCAGGTAAACCTATATATTCATCTAAATTAAATGAACAGACATTTCTAAATGAGTGATTCGCTTCTTGATGAAATTTTATTATTTCATTATACAATCCTTCTGGAGTAGAACCAGTAGCAAGACCTATTATAGGATGCTCAAGTTTTTGTATTTCTTTTATCAATAATTCAGCACCGATTTTACTTAATTCCTTATAGTTTTTTGTTTTTATTATTTTCACTTTGACACACCTTTATACTAGAAAATTTTCATTCGTTAATTACGTTTTCTAAAGTTATTATTTTCTTTCTATGTAGTTCATCAACTAATTGATTTAAAAATTGTTCTGACGTATCTATTTCTTTATTTTCGGTCGCTTTTATTAAGTTTTTTAATGTAGATGTTAATTCTGCTTTTCTTAAATTCATTTTTTCACCTATTTTTTTGTTATTTTGAGAACGAATATTTAATATATTTTAACACATTCTCTTTAGAGTTGCACCTATATAAATGGTATACTATTTATTGATACATTTAATTTGAAGTTAGGAGAGTGCATTATGAAGAAATTAATTTTATTATTACTTCTTTTATTGACTGCTTCTTTTACCGTTGCGTGCTCTAATTCTGCCCCACTAGAAGAGGTTGCCGAAACTTACATCTCACACTGGAATAATGAAGAGTTCTCCGATATGTATAATTTATTAACTACAGATAGTAAAACTGAATTTGCGAAAGAAGATTTTGTTGATCGTTATGAAAAAATATATAAAGATATAAATGTAGAAAATTTAGATGTTTCATATAAGATTCCCAATGAAGCAGAAATTGAAAAATCTGACAAACAAGTAGATATTCCTATAGAAGTATCTTTAGACAGTTCTGCTGGCCCTATCTCTTTCACAGAAAAACTCACTTTCATTTATGAAGAAAAAACAAAAGATGAAAAAGCTTCTTGGAAAGCAAAGTGGACTCCGAGTTTAATTTTCCCAGAATTAAAAGATGGCGGAAAAATTTCGATTATTAAAGTACCACCTATTCGTGGTGATATATTAGACCGCAATGAAATGCCACTCGCATTAAATGATAAAACTTATGAAATCGGAATTATTCCAGGAAACTTTACTGATGAAAAGTCTGAAAAAAAACGTCTTGCTAATTTACTCAATATGTCTGTTGAGAAAATTGATAACGCACTAGATCAGTCTTGGGTTGAAGATAATTTATTTATTCCTTTAAAAAAGGTTCAAAAAGATGATTCTTCTACGATAAATAAAATTGCTGATATACCAGCTGCTGCTCAAAATGAAGTAGACGTTAGAACTTATCCTTTAGGACCTGCTGCCGCACATTTGGTCGGCTATATTGGTAAGGTAAATGCTGAAGATGTAAAAGAACATAAAGGTTATAAAGAAGGAGATTCTATTGGTAAACGTGGATTAGAACAGTTATATGAAAAAGAACTCAAAGGTACGTCAGGCACAAAAATAACTGTAATACATGAAGATAATTCTGATACTATACTAGCAGAAAAGCCTGCAAATAATGGAGAAACTATCTCTTTAGCTATTGATGTCAATATACAAGAAGATGTCTTTGATTCGTTTGATGGTAAAGCTGGAACCGCTAGTGCAATAGATCCTAAAACAGGCGAAGTTTTAGCTTTAGTAAGCAGTCCTGCATTTGAACCCAATTCTTTAGTATATGGACTTAACCAAGCACAACAAGAAGACTTAGAAAATGATCCTCAATTACCTTTGATTAACCGCTTTTCTTCAACCTTTGCACCAGGGTCAGTTATTAAACCAATTACGGCGGCAATCGGTTTGAAAAATAAAACAATTAAACCAGATGAAGGTCTTGAAATTAATGGATTAACTTGGACTAAAGATAATTGGGGCAAGTCAAAAGTAAAAAGAGTATCTACTTCAGAAGCTCCAGTTGATTTAGATGACGCACTCGTCAGATCTGATAATATTTATTTTGCAATGCAAGCTGTGGAGATGGGTGGAGAAAAATTTGCAAAAGGACTAAAAGAATTTGGCTTTAATTCTGATATCCCAGCTTCTTATCCAATTAAGCAATCTAGTATTTCAGGCGATGGTACATTATCTGATGAAGCTTTATTAGCACATACAAGCTATGGACAGGGCCAAATAGAAATGAGCGCTCTTCACCTTGCTTCAAGTTACTCTACGATTATAAATGACGGTGATATGCTTAAACCAAGAATTTTAGCATCAGATAAAAAAGAAGTATGGAAAGATGACTTACTTTCTAAAGATCAGTCAGAGATGCTTCAAAAAACATTACGATCGGTTGTAACTGACGGTACTGCAAAAGTAGCTAAAAAAGCTGATTTCCCTATTGCTGGAAAAACAGGTACTGCAGAATTAAAATCTTCACTGGGTAAGGGCGGTAGTGAAAATGGTTGGTTTATTGGTTATCCTGATGATCAAAAAAACATTGTAATTGCCATGATGGTCGAAGAAGTTCAGGACGAGGGTGCTAGTACTATGGTTGCTGAAAAAGTAACGGATATTCTGATCGACTTAAGAAAGAAAAAAATTCACTCTGATTAAGAGTGAATTTTTTTATAATAATTCAACAAGATAATTAAAGCTTGCTTGATCTTTTGTATCTAATGCTTGATCAATTAATCTTAAAACATTATCTTTTTCTATTTCATTAAACAATACTTTGTTTTTTTCATCTTCTAATTTACTAATATCATCTGTATAATAAGGTTCTACTATATTT
>RCNJ01000657.1_pt1 | contig 12393 bp, 6 predicted proteins | sample 2041171 | NCBI WGS metagenome assembly RCNJ01 (sample SAMN09708213, study PRJNA481090) | feces metagenome | biome: feces | host: Pygoscelis adeliae | place: Antarctica: Rookery Lake | collected 2010-03-01 | reverse complement strand
TTGTTCCATGGACCTTGTGCGTCCGGGAAAGCACCGAGGCGAACCCACCGCACTTCTCCCGAGAGGGAACACTCGGACCCGATGACTGACTCACGAGTCGGAATCCTGTCTGCGATGACTTAAAAGGAGCGATAATATGGCCACACTTGAATTTACACATCGAGATGGAATTCCAATATTTTGAAAGGACACCCAACACCCAAAACGATCAGTATCGACGTCCACTTGTATAACATCTTTGCTCAACCACTCGAATCATTGCTCCGAAACCCTTAGCGTGACTGTATCGCAGCAACACTTCCCGTTAGGAGCTTCAATGAGAAACGAATCCCGAACACCCGGCCGCCTATTTCGACTGGCTGCTAGCGCAGTTGCCCTCCTACTGGTGAGTCCGGCGATCGTAGGAGGCGTGGCTCAGGCTGACACCAAGTTTTACCTTCCTTTCCCAGAAGGAGTCAGCTACAACATCAATGCCACACACCACAATGGTGACAATCACATCCCGCCCTACAACCAAGACGCCGTCGACTTCCACATGCCAGAGAACAGCATCGTCGCGGCCTCAGCAGGAGGGACTGTGAACTTTGCTGGATATATGGATCCGCTAACCGGCATCGTCGTACTGATCGATCACGGCAACAATCGTTGCAGCCAGTACGCTCATCTCAACGAGGTGCGGGTCAAGGAAGACCAAAAAGTCTCCCAAGGTGAAACGATTGCGCTGTCCGGTGGCACTGGGGCCGGCGAAAACAACTTTCACCTGCATTGGAATATGGTGCTGTGTTCCGACCGGGTCACCAGCAAGGAAGTGATCAAGACGGTTGAACTCGGCACCACTTACACCAAAGACACCATGGCGAAGAGCCAGAATGCGATCAAGAAAGAGCAGGACCGTGAGGTCACTCCTAAGTCCGTCTCCTTCGCTGACGAAAGCGGCACGGCCAATGACACCTACACCATCCCGGCTGTTGATGGTGTCGACTACTTGATCGACGACAAGGTGGTGGCGGCCGGCCAGTACCCCGGATCGGGGAAGGTGACGGTCACAGCTAAGCCACAAGATGGGTTCAAGTTCCCTGACGGTGCCACCACAAAGTGGACGAACATCTTCGACGACACAGAACCCAATACTCCGAAGCCCACCCTCACCGCGACACAGTCCCCACGACCAACAATGACCGCGACACAGTCCCCACGACCAACAATGACCGCGACACGATCGGCAACTGCTAAGCCCACTCCTACGGTGACTTCCACCGCTACGGCAACAGCAACAGTCACCAGGCGCCCCGTCGGCCCCCCAAAAACTGGTTGGTGACCCGAATTTGATTGTTTAGCCAGTCATTTAAATCGAGGAAGCCAGCGGCGGAATTGGCCGTTGGCTTCCTCGGCTGATCGCACAGCGTAAGTGGGGCCACTGACGCCCTCGTAGATCCTCGGCGGGCTTCCAACACCATTCAGGGCAGTTTTGGTAGCTGCCGTTCTGCCGGCCGAAGGTTACCCGCCATGAAAGCCGTGAGCACACAGGACTTCCTCCAGGGCATCGTCGACGAACTCGTGACCCTGCGTCGCGATCTCCACCAGATTCCTGAGGTGGGCCTCGACCTGCCACAGACTCAGGCGCGCATTCTCGAAGCGCTCGACGGGTTGCCGCTGGAAATCACCCTGGGTGAGTCTGTGAGCAGCGTTGTTGGTGTTCTCCGCGGCGGCAGAGAGACCGACGGTGAGCGCGACGTCGTCCTGCTGCGTGGCGACATGGACGCCCTGCCGGTTGAGGAACTCACGGGACTGGACTACGCCTCCACCAACGGCAGCATGCATGCGTGCGGCCATGACCTTCACATGAGTCTGCTCGTGGGCGCAGCGCGGGCTCTGTGCGAGATCCGCGACGAACTGGCCGGGGATGTCATCTTCATGTTCCAGCCCGGCGAGGAGGGGGTGGACGGCTGCCGGTACATGCTCGAAGAGGGACTGCTGGACATCGCCGGCACACGCCCCAAGGCCGCCTACGCCATCCACGTCTGGTCCTCGCTGGACCCGCTCGGCACGTTCTCCACCAAACCCGGCCCCATCATGGCGTCCTCGGACGTGGCACGGGTGAAGGTGGTCGGGCGCGGAGGTCACGGCTCCGCCCCACACCTCGCCAAGGATCCCGTCCCCGCCCTAGCCGAGATGGTGACCGGTACCCATTCCCTGGTCACCCGCGGCTTCAACATCTTCGACCCGGTCGTCGTCACGGTTGGTCTGCTGCAGGCGGGCACGATTGCCAATGTGATCCCCGAGGAGGGCCGGTTCGAGGCCACACTGCGCACATTCTCCGACGAGGCCCACACCAAACTGCTCTCCGAGCTGCCCAAGATGGTGGAGGGCATTGCTGCCGCCCATGGGGTGACGCCTCACTACAACCTGCTGGAGCAGTACCCCGTCACGGTCAATGACGCGGAACACGCAGACCTGGTGGCCGCGACGGCCATTGAATTGTTCGGCGAAGACCGACACAGCCGCTGGGAATCGCCGCTGGCCGGTGCAGAGGACTTCTCACGCATCCTGGAAGAGGTGCCGGGATGCTTCATCGGCCTCTCGGCGTGCCCAGCCGACCTGGATCCGAAGACGGCACCCTTCAACCACTCGGCCTACGCGCGTTTCGATGATGCGGTGGTGGCCGACGGTGCCCTCCTGCTCGCAGAACTGGCACGCACACAGCTGACCTGATCCACGGAGAAGGCGCAGCGTCTGCCCAGCTCCCGGTGGACTCTCCCCTCTCTGGACACGCACGGAGGCGCCCGGATCTCTCCCGACGCCTCCGTATTACTTCCTCATACAATCAGGCCACTCGACGTGGCTTCCGGTTCATTCCTCCTCGCAGAAACAGGAGCACACCGGCAGCGCTCAACCCGAGGACTGTCAGGCCGATCAACGCCGACGAGGGGTCAGCTCCTGTGCTGGGCAGGCCGGGCGTAGGTCGTCCGGGAACTGGCTGCGGCGGAGTCGCCGAACCTGTGATGGTCGGACCCGTGGTCGTCGTAGCGGTTCCGATCGGGGTCGCCGTGGCAGTTCCAGTCGGGGTCGCCGTGGCAGTTCCAGTCGGGGTCGCCGTCGCAGTCCCGGTCGGGGCCGCCGTGGCAGTCCCAGTGGCGGTAGCCGTTGGTGTCGAGGTGGCGCTCGCTGTCGCCGACGGGTTGGTGCTCGCCGTTGCCGACGGGCTGGTGCTCGCCGTCGCTGACGGGCTGGTGCTCGCCGAGGGGGAGGGTGTGGGGTTCGGGGTCTCGCCCAGGTCCCAGCCCTGCTTCTCGTACCCGCTGAAGCGTTCCCTCATCGGCTTGCCACCAATGAGTGGCTCCGCGCCAGTGCCCCACTTCTCAACGGTGACGGGTGCCGTCGCCGTGCCGTAACCCCAGAACCTCACGTCTGCATCTGCACAGTCCGTGCCAGCCTTGAAGTGAAGCGTTGCTCCGATGGCGAGTTCCGTCTTGCGGAACTGCTCCAGTGAGTTGAACGGCTTCTCCTCGCTGCCGTCGCCTGCTGTGGGAACCGAGCAGTCGACGTGCACATCCTTGATCTTGCCCGGGTCAGCGGTCAGCTGGCCCCACAACTTAATGTCGGAAATGGTGTAGGTGTCCCGGGCATCGGTGACGGTGATCCGCCACTTCTGCGCGGTGATCGGTGTCGTGAACTTGACGATCCGCTGGGCACCGATGACGCCGGAGGTGGCGACGTCGGTCCAGGTGCCGCCCACTTCGGCCTCGACCTTGAAGGTCTTGACCGTCATGCCTGCGTCGAGGATGTCCTCGCTGATTCCCATTCGGGCCACCGTCTTGGCTGATCCGAGATCGAGCACCATCGGCGTGTACACGCCCTTGGCGAAGACCTGTCCGTCGCGGGTGTTGCCGTTGGTGACGGAGGTCACCTGAGCACCGCCCACCTGTGCCGGAACGCCCACCGCATGGTCGAGCGTGAAGGCCTTGCGACGCTCCGCTGCGAATCCATCGATCGCCGTGACCGATGCTGGGGCGAAGCGGCCCGTGGTGGTCGGTGGCACGTTGAGGAGCATGACGGAGTTGTGTCCGACCGTGCCCTCGTAGTGCCCCATCAGGGCGGACGGGGACTTCGGGTTGTCGGTGGGGTGCGCGAACCAGCCCTGCGTCAGCTTCATGTCCGCCTCGGCCGGCCACCAGTGCAGCTTGTTGGCAGAGCCGGAGCGCACGGCCGAAATCACTTGTTCATCGGAGCCATAGTTCTGGTTGAATGAGCCCCCTGGCTGGACGCCACCGATCTTGCCGACGCCGTCCGGATCCGAAATCGGGAGCGGGGACCACTCGTTTTCGCGGGCCTCGCCGCGTTCGTTGCCGATCCAGCGGATGTCGCGGCCACCGACGGCGATGTTGGCCTGCGGTTGCAGGGTGTTGATGAGGCTGTAGAAGGCGTCGTAGTCGTACAACTCCTCTGCCCCCGTGTTGCCCTGGGCGCCGTCGAACCACAGCTCGGTGAGGTCGCCGTACTGCGTCAACACCTCGTAGAGCGAGTTGAGGAAGAATGCGCCGTAGTCGGTGGCCTTGTAGGTGAAGGTCGGCAGGTCCTTGCCGGCCCGGTCGTCGCCTTCCACGAGCGTGGGGATGGTGCGATCGGACTTGGCTGAACCGTTGCCGAAGATGCCTGTGTTCTCCGCGTGGCTGTCAGCCGGCGAGAGGTAGAAGCCCACCTTCATGCCGTACTTGCGTGCGGCGTCGGAGACCTCCTTGGCGATGTCGCCCTTGCCACCCTTCCATGGGGAGCTGGCGATGGAGTAGTCGGAGTAGCGCGTCGGCCACAGCATGAAGCCGTCGTGGTGTTTCAGTGTGATCACGACGGTGCGGTAACCCGAGTCGCGGAGCTGACGGACCCACTGGTCGGGGTCAATCTCGTCGGTGGGGTTCACGCGCTTCGGGTCTTCGGTGCCGTTGCCCCACTCCTGGTTGTAGAACGTGTTGACGCCGAAGTGAATGAAGGCGGTGAGGCCTTCCTCCTGCCAATCGGCCTGCTTGTCGGTGGGGCGCACCAGGGCGGACTTCTTCAGGATGTTCTCATCGCAGTCGCTGATGGAGACACCCATGTAATTGCCGGGGGCCAGGCCCGAGATGTCCTCGCAGCCCTGGACGGGCTTCAAGGTCTGCAGGACGAACGCCTTCTGCTGGAACGGCGCGTCGAGGAGCGCGAAACGCGATTCCGACAGGGTTCCCTTGAAGCCACGGGTCTGGGCGTCGGGGTTGATGTCGTTGCCGAAACCAACCACGCCTGCCACTGCGGCGGACTGCTTGACGTACACGGCACCGTCCAACGGGTCCAGTGCAATGCCGTCCAGCCAGACGGTGACGGTGGCGCCTTCGCTGGCCTTGGGCTCGTAGGCGAGCGAGAGGACGTGGCTCTTGCCATCCTCCGGGAGTGCGGTCGTCTTCACGACGTCGCTCCAGCTGCCGCCAGCCTCAGGCGTGCCCGAGTAGCCGTAGCGGAGTTCGTTGTCCTGGTAACGGACGAAGAGGTTGCCGCCCACGGCCAGGACGGTGCCCAGCGCATCCTGGGTGCCGTTGGGGGTGAAGGTGGTTTCCACCACGAACCCCTTCGACTTGAGGAAGGTCTCGGTGAGCTGATTGTCCGTGGGGGTGAAGCGTGCGCCGTCGCTCGCGCCGTTGACCACGAGGTTGCCGCCGGTGACGGTGGCCAAGCCCTTGAGCCCCACCACTCCGTCTGCCTTTTCCGATGTGGTTGGTGTGTACACGTTGCTGGCGGCTGTGCCGTCCCAGCCGACGTGGAGCTGGGGGGTGGTGCCGTTGGAGGGCTGGTACTCAAACACCCCTGCACCACCTTGGCCGGTGGTCTCGTTCACACGCACCGCATGGATGATGCCCCTGAAGCCACGTTCCAGCCCGGAGGGGTGGACATCGTTGCCGAAGCCGAACATCTTCTCCCGGCCACCGCTGAGGTTCGCGGAGTTCGGGGCGTTCACGGTTGGAAGCACGAGGCCGTCGAGCATGGCCTCGAGGACGACTTTTCCATCCGTCTGGACGCGATAGTTTGCCGAGAAGGTGTGCTTCTCATTGATGGCCGGCATCGGCAGCACTTCGCGGTGCTTGACCCACGACCCGGACTTGTTGGTGTCGAAGCCGTAGGTGAGCGTGTTGCCCTCGTAGCGGACCGAGAAGTTGCCGCCGGCCGACATGATGGGGGCCAGCGACGTCTGGGTGGCTGCGGTGGGGGTGAACTCGGTCTCCATCACGAAGCTCTGCGTGATGAAGCTGGTGCCCAGGCTCAGGTCTGAGGCGTCGAAACGCAGACCCTGGGTGCCGCCGACCAGCGTCACGCTGTCAGCGGCCTGGTCCTCGTCGCCCTGCACGCGGTGCAAAACGCCGCGCTGGGCTTCGTCTCCGGCGGTGGTGTAGGCGGTTGTGCCGACGAGCGAGCCGCCGAACCGGACGTCCAGGTCATCGGATGGGGAAGCTGCTGCGGGCTGGACGATTGTCAATGAGGTGGCGATCACTGCGAAGGCGGCAGAGATCGCCAACACTCCAGTCGCAGCGGGCCGGACTTGTCGTGCCATGTGAGAACTCCATCGTTCGGTCCGGGGGGTAGGGATATTAACAGGATAGTTAGCGTGAACAGCCAACCGTGCGGGGATCGGCCAAAGTGAACGGTCTCGCTGTTCACTCCATCTCGGTGGAAGGCGTCGGGGGAGCCGATTCGTCTCCTGACCAATTGCCCACGGTGAATTGCAAGGACCACTGCCCCGCTCGCGGCCAGAGCTGATATTCCGGCCGGACGTCGGGGCCGCAGCTTCGTGATCCGAGTCCGTGCTGGGCCGCGTCGAGGTAGAGGTGCGTCGCCGTCGGTCGCGGGAGCTCGTTCGGATGTCTCGCCGCAGTGACTTCGTACGCATCATGGCGTCTCAGACTGAAGCCGGGCCGATCACCAGCCACGGGATCCGCGGCGATGTTCAGACCAATGTCGGGGAGCGAGAGCCAGCGAAGGCCGGCCCGGTGCCCGCTTTCCTGTGGCACGGCGTAATTGACGACCAGATCCTCCACCGCAGCTGAGTACCGACCCACGCGGGCGGCGCTGTTCGAGTCGGGATAGTTCTCATGCGGCCCCGTGCCGAACCACTCGGCTCGTGACACGTCCGTCGGCAACGCAAAATGCAGGCCAAGCCTGGGCCACGTCGTGTCCCACCCCTTGCTGGGCTGTGCGTCGACGGCGAGGCCCACCACTCCGTCCACACTTGCCCACACGAGTTCAACCATGACGGACTCACGTGAGGCCGCTGGCGAGTAGCGGTGCAGGACACGGACATGGTCTTGTTCAACATCAATCGACAGGACCCGACGTTGCAGGCGATGGAGACCGGACTGCCGCCACTGCTCTGCCCAGCTGGGGGCCGGGCCTCCCTTGCCCCGGCTGGCAAGCGGCTCGATGAGCGCATACGAAGGGAAGAAGGACAGCAGGTCATTTTCAATTGGTGGCCGCCACAGTTCCAGACGCGGCCCGGCAACCATGTGCTCACCGAGCTCCGAAACATCACCTGATGATGCATCGAGGACGAGCGGACCCAGATGGATGCGGTCACCGTCCCGTATCGGTGAGGCACTACTGGGAGAGTGTTGCACCAGCTGGACGTCGGTCAGCCGGACCTGGTCAGAGGCGATCACATGGCCGGCTCCCGCCCAGGCAGTGTCCGTCGCCAGTTCGGCGCGTACCGTGCGCCATATCTCGCCGGGGCCGCCAGGTGAGGCTTCCGCGATTGACAATGTCGTGCTCTCCCCCGCGCCCAGAGCCGGGACATCGATGACGTGCTCTTCGACGGGTACACCGTCTCGTTCGTCGACGATCACGAATCGCAGATCGGAGACTCCACCGGCGTGGCGATGGTTCTCGATGTGCAGTGAGGTGGCATCGACCGTCAGCTTGATCGGGGTGCTCACTGCGGCGAACTCCGCGAGCATCGGCGTTGGGGTGCCGTCGGAGAGGACCATGCCATCACAGACGAAGCTGCCGTCGTGGATCTCTTCGCCGAAGTCCCCGCCATAGGCGAAGAACTCGTTCCCGTCGCTGTCGACTTGGCGCAGGCCGTGGTCGCGCCACTCCCAGACAAATCCTCCGTGCCACTGCGGCAGGGTGTTGAACCGCTCCTCGTAGAGATGGAGTGCACCGGCGCCATTGCCCATGGCATGCGCGTACTCGCACAGGATCATGGGGCGTTTCGCCAGCACAGCATTGCGGCCGGGTGAACCCCACTTGTTGTTGCCCGTGCCCGCAGCCATGTCCTGCATCTCTTCGACGGTGGCGTACATGCGGGACACCACGTCGGTGTAGCTGCCGTCGAAGTCCGGCTCGTAGTGCACCGGGCGCTCGGGGTCCCTGCGGTGCAGCCAGGCTGCCATCGCGGCGGTGTTGGATCCGGTTCCCGCTTCGTTGCCGAGCGACCACGCGATGATCGAGGGATGGTTCTTGTCCCGCTCGAAGAACCTCTTCACACGATCGAGCAGTGCATTTCGCCATCGTGGGTCGTTGCTGGGGTTGTCCACCCAGCCACCGGTTTCGAAGCCGTGGGTCTCGAGGTCGCACTCGCCGATGACCCAGAAGCCGAGTTCGTCCGTCAGCTCGAAGAATTCCGGGTGTGGCGGGTAGTGGGCGGTCCGTATTGCGTTGATGTTGTGCTGCTTCATGAGCAGCATCGCGTCACGTGCATTGTCGCGGTAGAAGACTCGCCCGCGATCCGGGTCGTATTCGTGGCGGTTGACGCCTCGGATGCGCAGCTTGCGGCCGTTGACACGCCATTCGTGTCCGACGATTTCCACCCGGCGGAATCCGATTCTCAGGCGGCGGGTCTCGACAGCGTTGCTGACCTCAGCGTCATACAGGCGTGGCACATCCGCACTCCATGGCTCCACGGTGCCAACGGGGATGCTCAGCACATCTGAGGGTGACTCAAAGAGCTGGAAGACCCCCAGTTCGGTCACGCTCACGGTGATCGGGTAGGCACGGTCGTCGGCACGCAGTTCCGGCAGCAGAGCTCCCTCCCCCGTAACGGGGTCGAAGTCAGCTCGCAACCACACGTCGTCGACACCAGCCGCTGGACGTGCCAGCAACTCGACTTCCCGGAACACTCCGGGCAGCCACCACTGGTCCTGGTCCTCGAGGTAGCTGTGGGCGGACCATTGGTGCACACGCAGGTGGAGCAGGTTCTCGCCGGCGACCAACTCATCCGTGACGTCCAGTTCAGTCACCAGCCTGCTCCCACGAACGACGCCGACCCTGTGACCGTTGAGCGAGGCGATGCACAGAGACTCCACCCCGTGGAACCTGAGGTGAACCCCGCCACCATCGGGAACGAAATCATCCGGGAGTGTGAATCGCAACCGATGGTCGCCGGTGGGATTCTCATCCGGCACATGCGGTGGGTCCACAGGGAACGGATAGTCGACGTTCGTGTAGATCGGGCTGCCCCAGTCCGCCCGTCCCTGCAGCACCCAATGGCCCGGAAGGACGATGTCGTCCCACCCCGAGTCGTCGAAGTCGACGGTGTGCGCCAGTGGGGGCGCAACTCCAGCGGACGGACTCCAGGCGAAGCGCCAAGTGCCAGACAGGTCGAGGATGGCTGCATCGCTGTCGAGAAATGATCGAGGCGTGACCCTGCGTCCCGATCCCGGTTCAAAGGAGGTGATGTCGCCCGTCATGTGTGTTCCCTCTCGTCAGGCTGATGATGTGGTGCCGGCCAGCGGCTCAGGCCAATCGCAATTCGACGCCGACGGCTGCGGCCGTGGGCGAGGCGGGGACGGAAAGGATGCTCCACCCAGACTCGTGGGTGACATCCAGCTCACCGCCGCCGAGAACCCGCGCGGAGTCCAGTGGCGCCCGCACCCGCAAGGTCGTGGCACCCACGACACCGGTGCCCCCGTGGCCGAAGGCGTACAGGCGATCTTCCACCCTGGCGGGATACCACGTGAGGTCCCCCTCCAGGTCCGGGGCGTCGTCGGCGCGCACGGATGAGTAGATTCCCTCACCGCACACGTCCAGCCAACGTCCCAGCTGAGCGAGGCGCTCTCGCACTTCGGGGGGCATGGCTCCAGTTGCATCTGGTCCGATGCCGATCAGGTAGTTGCCGCCGCCGGCCACAATCTTGAGCAGTGTGCCGATGATTTCGTGGAGCGGTTTGGCCGGATCGTCGGGCCGAAGCGCGCACCATGAGCGGGTCATGGTGATGCATGCCTCCCACGGGCAGTCCATCCCGCCGTCGGGGAGTCCCTGCTCGGGTGTGCGGTAGTTCTCGTGGGGACCGTGTACTTCCCGATCCACCACCATGACGCCCGGCTGGTGCTTGCGCGCGATGGCAGCGATCTCATCGATCCCGATGGGTTCTTCAGGCTCCCGCACCCAGCCGGCGTCGAGCCACAGCACATTCATGGGGCCGTAGTCACGCATCAGCTCCTCGATCTGGTCATGCGTGAACTGCACGAACCTGGACCAGCGCTTGGGGTCGGCGGTGATGTCGTAGTTGGCCCAACGGTCCTTCACCGGGCGGCCCAGGTCCCAGTAGCCGGGATGGGACCAGTCCGCCTTGGAGAAGTAGACGCCCGTCTCGAGCCCCTCAGCACGGAATGCGTCACAGAACTCCCGGAACACGTCACGCTTCAATCCGGTCCACTCCGCCGTGGACTTCAGGTTCGTATACGCCGAGTCATACATGGCGTAGCCGTCATGGTGCTTGGTGGTGAAGATCAGGTACCGCATTCCGGCATCCCGGCAGGCGCGGGCCCAGTCCTCCGGATCGAGGTCGGCACCTGTGAAAGTCCTGGCCTGGTCGTAGTACCAGGTGTGGTACTCCGCGTCCGTCCCATCCCAATCCGGCGGTGGGTCGGTGAAGCCGCCCAGATGCTCTCGGTGCAGAGACCATGAGCCGCCCTGACCGATCGCCGCGTAGATGCCCCAGTGGATGATGACACCCACCTTCTGCTGCTGCCAGTGCTCCAGTGATGCACCGACTGCCTCGTCAGCGGGCCATGAGTACCCCGGATCAACGGCGGGCGAGTATGCGCCAGCCGCTTCGAGGGCGTCAACGGTGAAATCAGGTTCAGTCATCAGAACTTCAAACCTCCCTCTTCGATACCGCGGAAGAAGTACTTCTGGGTGACGAAGAACAACAAGATGATGGGGACGATGGCGATGATGGCGCCAGCAAGCACGACCCGGTAGTCAGTGCCGAAAGAACTCTGGAGTCGGGCGATGCCGAGCATCATCGTGGACTTCTCGTCCGACTGGATGATGAGCAGGGGCCACAGGTAGTCCTGCCAGGCGAAGATGAAACTGGTCAGCCCGACCACCACGAGGGCTCCCTTGACCTGGGGCAGGAAGATCGTCCAGAACCTGCGAAGCTCCCCTGCACCGTCGATGTAGGAGGCATCCTCCACCTCATCGGGTATGCCGAGGAAGGCCGCACGCATCAGCAGCACGTGGAATGGACCGAGCATCGCTGGCATCCAGGCACCGACGAGCGTGTCGTAGAAACCGAGTCCCTTCACCTGCGCATACAGCGACAACATGATGGATTCGAAGGGGAAGATCAGGGCGGAGGTCACGACGATCGTCAGGAGGAGATGGCCGCGCCATCCCCGCCGCGACAGCATGTACCCGGCGATTGTCGCGAGTACGAGGTGGGAGACGATGTTGAGGCCAGCGACCACGAACGAGTTGCTGACGTAGCGCACGATGTTCGTGGTCTCGAAGAGGGTGCGGAAGGCGTCGAGGGACCATTCCTGGGGAATGAGCGTGGCTCCCTGGCCGTAGACCGCTTCGCCCTGGGCCTTAAAGGCACCCAGCAGTGGGAACACGAGTGGCGCCAGCAGCAGGAAGGCCACCACGATCAGCATGATGTAGCGCCGTCCCAGCCGCCAACCGGTCAGGTGTGTCGAGGACCACCCGCGTGACTGACCGAACTTGGGCCACTTCGTCTGCAGTGCTGGCTGGACCACCGACGCCGGCTCTTGTGTGACGGTCATGTCAGGCCTCCTTGCGGTTGAGGATCTGCTGCAGGATGACGAGGCCCAGTGTCAGGCAGAAGAGGGCGACGGCTGCTGCCGAACCCTCGCCCAGCGATCCGTACGTCGGGTCGAGGCCGATCTTGCGGATGTACATCGTCAACGTCTCGGACTTGCCACCGATGCCGCCTGAACCGTTGCTCAACAACTGGATCTCGGTGAAGATCTTGATGGAGCCAATGGTTGTCAGCGTCGCCACCAGGGCCATGATCAGCCGGACCCCGGGAATGGTGATGTGGAAGAACTGGCTCACCGCCCCTGCGCCGTCCATCTCCGCCGCCTCGTAGAGGGACTTGTCGACGTTGGCCAGCGCAGCCAGGTACATGATCATGTA
>RCNJ01001968.1_pt1 | contig 12407 bp, 12 predicted proteins | sample 2041171 | NCBI WGS metagenome assembly RCNJ01 (sample SAMN09708213, study PRJNA481090) | feces metagenome | biome: feces | host: Pygoscelis adeliae | place: Antarctica: Rookery Lake | collected 2010-03-01 | reverse complement strand
CTCGACAGCCGCCCGACGGGAGCGCACTACTGGGCGGCTGTGGTGCGCAAGCAGCCCTCAGCGGTGCTCGTCTCCCTCCAACTCCTGGCCATCGGCCTGCTGCCGTGGGTCGAGGAGCACAGCTGGGGCCGGGCCGTCATCACGGGGATCTCGCTCGTCGCGGTGACCATCGCCCGGGAGGTCACGTGGGCCGAGGCGATGGGACTCATCGTCATCGAGGGCGTCATCATCGTCATCCTCGCGGTGAGCGGGTTCCGTACGGCCGTGTTCGAGGCGATCCCACGTGACCTCAAGGCCGCCATCGCGGTGGGTATCGGGTTGTTCATCGCGATGGTGGGCTTCGTGGACTCGGGCTTCGTCCGCCGGCTACCGGACGCCGCCAACACCACGGTGCCCGTCGGCCTCGGGATCAACGGTTCGATCGCGTCGTGGCCGACCGCCGTGTTCGTTCTCGGACTGCTGCTCTGCGGCGTACTCGTCGCCCGTCGTGTGCGCGGCGGGCTCTTCATCGGCATCGTGCTCACGACGGTCGTCGCGGTGCTCGTCGAGATGGTCACCGAGGCCGGTCCGTCGTTCGTGGACGGCGAACCCGTCCCGACCGGGTGGAACCTCGCGGTGCCCGGGATTCCCGAGACACTCGGTGGGCTGCCCAACCTCTCGCTCATCGGCCAGGTCGACCTGATCGGCGCGTTCACCAGGATCGGCCCGCTGGGCGCCGGGCTGTTCGTCTTCACGCTCCTGCTCGCCAACTTCTTCGACGCCATGGGTACGTTCACCGGCCTCGGGAAGGAGGCCGAACTGATGGACGCCGACGGCAACCTGCCGAACATGAAGACAGCCCTCATCGTGGAGGGCGTGGGCGCCGTCGCGGGCGGGTTGACCTCATCGTCGTCCAACACCGTGTTCCTCGAGTCCGCAGCGGGTATCGCGGAAGGGGCCAGGACGGGCCTGGCGAACATCGTCACCGGCGTGCTGTTCCTGCTGGCGATGTTCCTCACCCCGCTCTACGAGGTCGTCCCGGTCGAGGCAGCGGCACCCGCGCTCGTGGTGGTGTGCGGCGTGCTCGCCGCGATCTACACACGACGGCGCACCGGCGCCCTCACCTGGCCCTGGGTAGCCGGTGTCGTCGCGACGATCACCGCAACAACCGGACTGATCGTTGCAGTGCTCACGGCGGTGAGCAGTGGCGCCATCGGCCCCGGCCGCATGACCGACGTCGGAGCCAACATCTTCCCCGTCACTGGCGCAGTGATGGCCGCCGTGGCACTCGGAGCAGTCATCGTGCTGGTCGGTTTCCATGCCGGAACCCTCACCGGACTGCGAGCGGTGCTCGACTGGCGCAGTTGGCGTCGCTGGCTGCACCGCGCCACCGGCTCCACCACACCAGCGGCAGTAGAACCAACCGTAGTGGAACTCGCCGATGAGCAACCTGCCGTGCCACTGCCCACGGCCCGAGGCACCGACTCAGTCCTCTCGGCCCGCAGTGCCGCGTCAAGCCAGACGACGGCGTCCAACCCGACAGTGGCGTCTGCTCGGACCGTGGCGTCTGCCGGGACTGCTGCGTCTGCGCATTCCGCGCAGGTACCCAGGTCAGCGCCGTCTGCGCAATCGGCCGACTAGGGATTCAGCCCGACTTTCCCTTCGAGGTCAGTACGCCACTGGTCAAAATCTGAGTTGTAGGTGGCTTCGCACTGTTCGGCTGCGCTTACCGTGATGGCGCCGCCCTTGCACTCTTGGAAGTCCATTTGGATGTCCCAAATGAACACCAGCAACAGCGTGCTGAACGCCATCAAAATGCTCATCACGGTGCCCACCGCAACGGCCGGAATGGTCAAACCGCGTATACCAGACTTCCACGCCGCGACCAGGGCAATAACACCGAAGACGCCGGCTGCGGCGCCTGATGCCACGGCAAGCATCCGCCACGGCAGGTCAAGCCCTTGCAGGAACAGGGTGAGCAGCAGCAACGCCGCAAACTGGAAAACCCTGCGAGCGGCCTTTTGTGCGGCCGGACTGGGCTTGGCGTCCTGCTGACGCTTGGCAGGCTGCTCAGGTTTCTTTGGAGGTGCGGTCGGGGACTGCTTGGGAGCCTTCTTCACGTGCAATGCGCTCCGATCGGCGGGGGCCGGTTAGGATTCTGACTGTGACTGATGCGAACGCTCCGATCATGGACCACCCAAGCACCACTGCGCGAACTGACACCCACCGAATCGTCGTCCTCGTCTCCGGAACCGGCTCAAACCTGGCCGCGCTGCTCACCGCCCACCTCGCGGCAGAGTACGGCGCCCGTGTGGTGGGAGTAGTGACGGATAACCCGAACGCGGGTGGTTTGAACCTTGCTCAAGACGCCGGAATCCCGACGGCAGTGGTCAATCCACGGGATTTCGACACCCGCGGCGAATGGGATGCAGCGCTCGCCCGCGCCGTTGCAGTATTTGACCCGAACCTGGTGGTGTCCGCTGGTTTCATGCGCATTCTGGGCGCCGACTTCTTGGCGATCTTTGGCGGCCGCACCATCAACACGCACCCAGCGTTGCTGCCGTCCTTCCCTGGGGCGCACGGGGTACGCGACGCGCTTGCGCACGGTGTGCGCGTCACCGGCTGCACCCTGCACCTCGTGGACGCTGGCGTCGACACCGGCCCGATCATCGCCCAAGCCGCTGTGGTGGTGGAACCCAATGACGACGAAGAAACTCTGCAGGAGCGCATCAAAACCGTGGAACGGGAATTGCTCGTCGACTGGGTGGGGCGCATCGCCCGCGGCACTCTGACCGTGACCGGCCGCCACGTACGAATCGACTTCTGAGAACCCAGCTCTGCTATAACCAGCCCCGCAGTAAAACAACCCCGCAGTAAAAAGTGACCCCAGCACGCCAATTGCACGCCGGGGTCACCACGAGTTATCTAGCTGCAGCGGGTTTTAACCTTCGTCGGCTTGCCGCGCGCCCAGTTCAGAGTCCAGACGCAGCAGACCGGAACCGTCGTCGCCAATCATTTTGAGCCGGCCGAGGATTTCCCCAACGCTGGCTTCCTCTTCGATCTGCTCTTCAATGAACCAGTGCAGCAGCGGAATTGAGTCAATGTCGCCAATCTCCTGCGCCAGGCGGTACAGGTTACGGATGGACTCCGACACCTTGCGCTCATGAGCCAGGGACGCCTCGAAGGCGTCCAGAACTGATGTGCCTGCGTAGCTTGGTGCGGCAATGGCACCAATGCGTGGCAGAACACCACGGTCTGTGGCGTGGGCAATGAACTTGGCGGCGTGCTCCCGCTCCTCATCGGACTGCAAGCGCATCCACTCGGCCATGCCGGGCAGGTCTGCATCTTCGAGCACAATGGCCAACTGCAAGTAGACAATGCTCGCCTGCAGTTCCAGGGTGATCTGGTCGGACAATGCTACTGACATACGTTCATTCATCTTCATGGACTGAATCTATCGCCGTCCGCCGACAATCTCTATGAAGGGTTGGCGAACCTCACCTCGAGCCCTTGTTAGAATCGTGCACGGTCGTGACTGGCGAAGGTGGACTAGAGTCCCGTTGTCCGCACCGCCCGCCTGGGTGCTCGGGTTGCTCGCATTCCGAACGACCTCTCAGGAGAACCGTGTCTGCCTTGCCAAGCCAGCCCACCCTCACCAACGACTCCCGCCGCCCCATTCGTCGCGCCCTAGTTAGCGTCTACGACAAAACGGGACTGACCGACCTTGCCCGCGATCTGCACAACGCCGGCATCGAAATTGTTTCGACCGGATCCACCGCGGCAACAATTGCCGCCACCGGGATTCCGGTCACCGGCGTGGAGTCCGTCACCGGATTCCCCGAGTGCTTGGAAGGCCGCGTAAAAACGCTGCACCCGCATGTGCATGCCGGCATCCTCGCGGACACCCGCAAACCTGATCACCTGGCGCAGTTGGCGGACCTCGACGTCGCCCCCTTCGAACTTGTGATTGTGAACCTGTACCCGTTCACCGCAACGGTGGCCTCCGGTGCGACGCCCGATGAGTGTGTGGAGCAGATCGACATTGGCGGGCCCTCCATGGTGCGCGCCGCTGCGAAGAACCACCCCAGCGTCGCGATTGTCGTCGACCCGTCGGCCTACTCGGATGTCACCGCGGCCGTTGCCGACGGCGGTTTCACCTACGCGCAGCGCAAAGCACTCGCCGCGCAGGCGTTTATTCACACTGCCTCCTACGACGTGGCGGTCGCCACTTGGATGTCTGACGTCGTCGCTCCCGAAACCGGCGATGACGCCGACGCGAACCTGCCCGGTTGGCGCGGAGCCACCTGGAACCGTGCCCACGTGCTGCGCTACGGCGAAAACCCACACCAAGCCGCCGCGCTGTACGTCGCCGAGGGTGAGCAGGGCCTGGCGCAAGCCACACAACTGCATGGCAAGGCCATGAGCTACAACAACTACGTGGACGCCGACGCCGCCTGGCGCGCCGCCCACGACCACACCCACCCCGCCGTAGCGGTCATCAAACACGCCAACCCGTGCGGAATTGCCGTTGGTGCCGACATTGCTGAAGCCCACGCCAAAGCACACGCTTGCGACCCACTCAGTGCCTTCGGCGGCGTCATTGCCACGAACCGCACCGTGACCAAAGAACTCGCCGAGCAGATTGCCCCCGTGTTCACCGAAGTCGTCGTCGCCCCAGCCTTCGACGCCGACGCGCTAGAAGTTCTCATGGTCAAGAAGAACATTCGCCTGCTCGAAGTTGCTGCAGCCCCGCAGGCGGCAGTAGAAACCCGCGCCATCAGCGGTGGACTCCTCGTCCAGGCCGTCGACCGCATCGACGCCGCAGGGGAGAGCAACGGCGACGACCCAGCAACGTGGACGCTCGCAACCGGGGCTGCCGCGGACGACGCCACCCTGACCGATCTCGAATTCGCTTGGCGCGCAGTGCGCGCCGTAAAGTCCAACGCCATTTTGCTCGCACACGACGGCGGTTCCGTCGGCGTGGGCATGGGCCAGGTCAACCGCGTCGATTCCTGCAAGCTGGCGGTGGAACGCGCCAACTCCGGCGACACCGAACGCGCCCGCGGCGCAGTTGCTGCCTCTGATGCGTTCTTCCCCTTCGCTGACGGGCTAGAGGTGCTGCTCGAGGCCGGCGTGCGCGCCGTCGTCCAGCCCGGTGGCTCCATGCGTGACGGTGAAGTGATCGCCGCCGCAGAGGCTGCCGGTGTGACGCTCTACCTGACGGGCACTCGCCACTTCGCGCACTGATGGCGCGCGCACGGTGACTTCAGAACTGTCAGTAAGGCCCCGCCTTACTGACAGTTCTGCCTAAAATCTAAGTAAGGACTCGGGCAGCGGTGAGTTTCACTGCCGGGTCTGCGGCTTGCTCCGGGTCGAGCCGAGGCAGGTGGGGGCCGGCGAAGAGTTTACGGGCGGCGGCAACATCGCGGGGGCGGTCCACCAGGAAGACTCCGGTGAGCACCCGGCCCGAAGGCGCTGAATTCTCTGCGTCAATGTCTTGTGCGCCGCCCAGTTCAGCTTCAGGCCGCTCAAAGTCGGACCGCTCAAAATACAGGGCAGCCCACCCCGGTGCACCAGCAGGAACACTGGGGTCACCACGCAGCACGACGTCGTCGTCAGGGCCTGGCTGGCCATAGAGCACCAGTTCGCGGCCGAACTGCGTAGAGAACACGTAAGGGGCCGGGTCAGGAGCGGGCAGACTGCCGGCTTCGGCAGCTAACGCACCCGGTTCGAGCAGCGACGCTACCGCAGCGGCAGGGCCTCGGAGCGCCGCATCCCAGTGCCCACCTGGAACATGACCATGGCGAACCGACTTCCGCGTCACGCAATCACCCACGGCCCGCACCCCAGCAAGGTGGGGGATTGGCGCACCGTCCAGGTCAATGAGCCGCATGTGCGCATCAACGTTGATGGCTCCAGTGCGGTGTAGGGCAACTTCACCAGCCACCGAACCGCCGAGCCAGTCCGTGGCTGGCCGAGCCCCCACCGCGGCGACGACGACATCGGCTGTCAGCCGCCGTCCGTCGGCCAAGTGCACTTCATGTGCGTGAGCGCTGGTGACCATCGCGTGGGTGAGCAGGGTGACCTCGTCATACCAAGAGGCCACCAGCCCCCCAACCTCAGGGCCCAGGCTGCTAAGGAGTGGCGTGGCGCCAGCCTCCACCACCGTCACATCACAGCTGTGATCCGCAGCCAGGCCAGACAGTTCAGCGCCAATCCACCCGGCACCAATGCAGATCAGGCGGATACCGGGCTTCGCCGTGAGGTCTGCGCGCAATCGGGCGGCGTCGGCGGCAGAGTGCAACACGCGAACTCCGTCGACGACGTCGCCGTTGTGGTCAGCGCCTCCGGCCCACTCTGGCCGCAGCATGGGAACCGAACCGCAAGCCAAAATGACGGCATCTGCTCGCAGCGTTCGTCCGTCATTCAGCCGGATTCGGTACCCAGGCCACTCGTCGTCGCTCGCTTGGCTTGCGGGCGCACCGGCGCCAATTTCTAGATCAACCACTTGAACGGACAGCAGCACCTCATCGGCCAAGTCCAGAGCAATGCCGAGGTCCTCGGCTAGCCACACCGGCTCGTCAGTAGCGAAGAGTTGTTTGGACAATGGCGGCCGGTCATAGGGCGGCACATCCTCAGCGCCCACCAGGGTGATGTGCCCGGTGAAACCTTGCTCACGCAGTTCGCCGATGCTGCGCAGTCCTGCGAGGCCGGCGCCAACAATGAGGACTGAACTGGGAGGGGGAGAAGTGTTCACGTAACCAACGGTAGTCTCGCCGTGAAGGAAACCAAGGCCAAGGGAGCACAGTGGATACACCACCGGACGCGCACCAGACCGCTTCCGTGCAGGAGCAGGTCACTGTGCGGCACAATCGCTGGGTGTGGTTCAACGCCATCATGATTGCGCTGAGTTGCGTCGTTGCAGTGATTTTCGGCGCTCAATGGGGCGCGTTCTTGTTAGCGGCCCTGCTCTTTGTGGGGGGGACGGTGCGGCTGACCTTCCCCACCCGGGACACCGCTGGGCTTACGGTCCGTTCTCGCTACCTGGACACAGCAATGTTTTGGGCGGCTGCAGCGGCTTTGACCTTCCTCGCTGCAACCGCCCCACGGATTTAAGACCCCGGGAGTCGTCGCTAGAGCGCTGGGCGCTCCTCGTCCGACTCGTCCGACTCTTCTACTTCGTCTACTGCGTCTGCTTCGACCGCTGCGTCCGCTGATCGGGCATAAACGGTTTCGCCAGCGACCTCGTCAGCGTCAGTTTTGTCAACGATGGCGACGTCGGCTTCGTCGACCTCGAAGATGCCGTCGTCGTGGGTCTCTGACCCCGCGATTGGCGCTGCGGGAACCACTGCAAGTCGGTACACGAGCCCGGCAATGGCAGCGCCAAGCAGCGGCGCTGCAAAGAACAGCCACAGCTGGCCCAGTGCCCATGGCTCAGCGAACAGCGCAGAGGCGAAGGACCGCGCGGGGTTGAGACCACCGTTGGTGAACGGGGTAGCAATGAGCAGCAGCACCGTGAACGTGAGACCAATGACCAGCGGGGCACTCACGGAGCGCACAATCTTTCCGGTAACCGCGAGGAAGATGCCCACGAAGAGCGCCGTGGCGATGATCTCAATGAACAGCGCAGAGACTAGCGGAACGGTCGGAAATGAAGCGGGCAGTTCGCCTGAGGCGAGAGCAGCGTCGATTTCCGCCCGTGAAATGCCCTGTGCGGTGAACATTTCAAAGAGTTCGTTCTTGGGTGTGGTGTACAGCGGGGCGTGAGTGTCAAAACCGTTTGCGCCCCGGTTCATCAGATCACGAGCAGTTTCAGTGGCCTTATCTGAGCCAAACAACGACGTCGGAATGGTGAGGAAGAGCGCTGTTGCGGCTACGGCTCCACCAACCAACTGACCCAGCCATAGGGGCAGAACGTCAACCCACGGGGTGCGTCCGGCGACTGCCGAGCCCAGCGTGACTGCGGGGTTGAAGTGCCCGGAGATGTGCCCCACGGTGGCCAAGCCCGCCATGAGTGCGAGGCCGATTCCGAGGGTGATGCCCATAGCGCCGACGTCGAGTTCTGTGGCGTATACGGCTAGGCCGATCCCGACGAAGACGAGGAGGAAGGTTCCGAAGAGTTCGGCCCCGAGCCGGGCGACAAAACTGGGCTCGCGTTCGAAGGCGAGAGTGCTGGCAAAAGCTTCCTGAGTTTCAAGTGGTTCGGGCTGTAACGCTGCGCTCATGGATCTATCCAATCGTCGTGGGACTGCCTGGTGCTTCTGGGATGGTTGCACGGTTTCCTGCCGGAAACCTAGTGGAACGATCCAGTGGAATATCTTGATGTCGAGAAATGGACACTGTCTCAGATCAACACAGGAGCGATTCGCCCATGGGCAAGATCAAGGTTGTAGGTTCCGTCGTCGAACTCGATGGCGATGAGAGACCGCCTCATTCACCCGTACCTCGACATCGACCTCAAGTACTACGACTTGTCGATTGAGAACCGCGACGCCACCGATGACCAGGTCACCATCGATGCTGCGCACGCCATTCAGGAACACAACGTCGGCGTCAAGTGCGCCACGATTACTCCTGATGAGGACCGCGTTGAAGAGTTTGGCCTGAAGAAGATGTGGGTTTCCCCCAACGGGACCATCCGCAACATTCTTGGTGGTGTGGTGTTCCGCGAGCCCATCATTATTTCGAATATTCCGCGCTTGGTGCCCGGTTGGAACAAGCCGATCATCATTGGCCGCCACGCACACGGTGACCAGTACAAGGCAACGAACTTCAAGGTTCCTGGCCCAGGCAAGATCACCATGTCCTTCGAACCGTCTGATGGCGGCGAGGCAATGAACTTTGACGTTGTCACCATGCCTGAAGCTGGCGGCGTCGCCATGGGCATGTACAACTTCAACGAGTCTATTAAGGACTTCGCTCGCGCGTCATTCGCATACGGACTGCAGCGCAACTACCCGGTGTACCTCTCGACCAAGAACACGATCCTGAAGGCCTATGACGGTCAGTTCAAGGACCTGTTCCAGGAGATTTTTGACGCCGAATTCGCGGAGAAGTTCGCAGCAGCCGGCATCACCTACGAGCACCGTCTCATTGACGACATGGTCGCAGCGGCCATGAAGTGGGAAGGCGGCTACGTCTGGGCGTGCAAGAACTACGACGGCGATGTGCAGTCTGACACCGTTGCGCAGGGCTTCGGCTCACTGGGCCTCATGACGTCAGTTCTGATGACCCCAGATGGCAAAACTGTTGAAGCTGAAGCTGCGCACGGCACTGTGACACGCCACTACCGCCAGCACCAGGCGGGCAAGCCAACGTCCACGAACCCCATTGCGTCAATTTTCGCGTGGACTCGTGGCCTGATGCACCGTGGCAAGCTCGACAACACCCCTGAGGTGACCGAGTTTGCTCAGGCACTTGAGGACGTCGTTATTCAGACCGTTGAGTCCGGAAAAATGACCAAGGACCTGGCCCTGCTGGTGGGCAAGGAACAGGCTTGGCTCACCACGGAGGAGTTCCTCGCCGCACTGGACGAGAACCTCGCCGCACGTCTGGCTTAAGCCTGACGCGAATTTCAGCAGCACCGAACGGCCCGCCCAACTCTCTGGGCGGGCCGTTCGTCGGTAGGCTAGAGAGATTCTGGCCCGTCCGCGGGGCAGATGAAGTCGATTTTGAGCAGACCCAACAAGGGAGTTGTGACTTATGAATGCTCTGCCCGTTAACGTCACCGTCACCGGAGCCGCCGGCCAAATTGGCTACGCACTGCTATTTCGCATTGCGTCAGGCCAACTGCTCGGCCCCGATATTCCCGTTCGGCTTCGATTACTGGAAATTCCCCAGGGCATTAAAGCTGCTGAGGGCACCGCAATGGAACTTGACGACTGTGCCTTCCCCTTGCTGTCTGGAATAGACATTTACGACAGCGCCACTGCCGCGTTTGACGGTGCAAACGTTGGACTCTTAGTGGGCGCACGCCCGCGTGGCAAAGGGATGGAACGGGGCGACCTGCTCGCTGCCAACGGCGGCATCTTTGGCCCACAGGGTGCGGCGATCAACGCTGGGGCTGCTGAAAACATCAAAGTGCTTGTGGTGGGTAACCCCGCGAACACGAATGCTCTTATTGCTGCCGCGCACGCACCCGACGTCCCGAGCTCGCGTTTTACTGCCATGACGCGCCTTGACCACAACCGGGCGCAAATTCAAGTTGCGAAACGCGCCGGGGTCGCTGTGGACCAAGTGCAGCGATTGACCATCTGGGGGAACCACTCCGCCACGCAATAGCCCGACCTGTTCCACGCCACAATTAACGGTCAACCGGCCACGGCGCTTACTGATGACACCACCTGGTTGACTGACGAGTTCATTCCGGTCGTCGCCAAACGTGGCGCAGCGATTATTCAGGCGCGCGGGGCGTCTTCTGCCGCATCAGCGGCGAATGCGGCCATTGATCACATGTACGACTGGGTGAACGGCACACCAGAGGGAGACTGGACCTCGGCCGGCATTGTGTCCGACGGCTCGTACGGCGTTCCGGAGGGCTTGGTCTCGTCATTCCCCGTGACTTCTACCGGCGGCGACTGGCAGATTGTTGACGGGCTCGACATCGGGGAGTTCTCCCAAGCGCGGATTGACGCCTCCGTGGCCGAACTTGTTGACGAACGCGATGCAGTGCGCGAACTAGGACTGCTCTAAGGCCTCGTCAGAACTTTCGTTTCAGTTGGCTGGTCTGCTCAGCGGAAAATGACGGTCCGGTGGCCGTTGAGCAGAATGCGGTGCTCGGCCTGCCAGCGCACGGCACGTGCGAGCACTCGGCGTTCGACGTCCTGCCCCAGCGCAACGAGTTGGTCAATGTCTTGTGCGTGGTCCACCCGCTCAACGTCTTGTTCAATAATCGGGCCCTCGTCAAGGTCACCGGTGACAAAGTGCGATGTTGCGCCAATCAGTTTGACGCCGCGGTCATGTGCTTGGTGGTAAGGGCGCGCGCCCTTGAAACTCGGCAAGAACGAGTGGTGAATGTTGATGACCTGACCCGCAAGTTCAACGCATAGGTCATCTGAGAGCACCTGCATGTAGCGGGCGAGCACGACGAGTTCGACGTCGAGTTCACGCACCAACGCCAGCAGTTGCGCCTCAGATTCGGCCTTGGTGGCCGCGGTCACCGGAATGTGGTGGAACGGTTTGTCGTAGAAGTCCGCCATGCCTTCTAAATCACGGTGATTACTTGCAATGGCCACCACGTCAATGGGCAGTGACTCTGACCGCTGCCGGAACAGTAGGTCGTTAAGACAGTGCGCGGCCTTGCTCACCATGATGAGGGTGCGCACTGGGCGTCCCACCACGTCAAGGTGCCACTTCATGGCGAACTTTGCCGCGAGTTTCTTTATGGGCGGCACCAAATCTTCGCGCCGGGCACTGCTGGTGACCTGTACTCGCATAAAGAACAGTTGCGTACCGAGGTCCCCAAACTGCTGCGACTCGGTGATGTTGCCACCGTGCTCAGCGAGCAGACCGGTGACGGCGTGCACAATTCCCGGTTGGTCCGGGCAAGACAGGTTCAGCACCCAATGGGTTGCTTCGGCTTCGGGCATTTTCGCAGCAGCGACTGAGGAAGTTTCGGACACCTCAACAGATTAGTCGACATGCACCGGTCCGCGGACTGCAGTGGCGAGGATCGGTATGGAGGACACAGTTAACGGTTTGACGGATAGGGCTAGAGGCGGACGGTTGTCCGAACTGTGTCGGGTCATGCCTTTTCCCCAGTGAACCTGACAACATAGGGCTATGAGCGACGTAGAGATGAGAATCGAGCAGGTTCCCGACGAGTCCGCAGGGGAGTTACTCACCTTGCGTCGCGCTGCTTTTGTCACCGAAGCGCAGGCCTACGGTGACCCAAACATTCCGCCGTTGACTCAGACGCTGCCTGAATTACGCGAGGATCTCGCCGCAGCGGGTGTCATCACGCTTGGAGCATGGTCGGGGCACCGTCTGGTTGGTTCCGTGCGGGTTGAAATTGAAGATCAGAAAGCAACTCTGGGGCGCCTCGCCGTTGCCCCAGACATGCAGGGGCAAGGCATCGGCACCCAGATGATGTTTGCAGTGTTGCCACTGCTGCCAGATCAGGTCGATGAGGTCTGGGTCTTTACCGGCAAGGACTCCAAACAGAACCTCGCGCTCTACACAAACCAGGGTTACGAGCACCAGTACGACCAGGCTGCTGGGGACCTCACTTATGCCTACCTGCGCCGCATTCTTGGTGCTGCCGAGGCGGAAGAAGAACTCTAAGCCGTCGTCGAAAATCTGCCTTAACCGCTGGTTGATGCCCAACGGAACACCTCGGGGAGCCCGGCGGTGATCCAGGTGGCGAACTGGGTCTGGCGCACGCGGGGGAAGTTGCTACACTCTGGCACGTCGCAACTGGCGAATTTAGG
>RCNJ01000563.1_pt1 | contig 12425 bp, 9 predicted proteins | sample 2041171 | NCBI WGS metagenome assembly RCNJ01 (sample SAMN09708213, study PRJNA481090) | feces metagenome | biome: feces | host: Pygoscelis adeliae | place: Antarctica: Rookery Lake | collected 2010-03-01 | reverse complement strand
GAGGGTTTCCTCGGCGTGGTGCAACGGCACCCCGAGTCCTCACTCTGCTGGGCGCTCCTGGCGGAGGGTTGCCTCCGCTCTGATGACCTCGGCTCCAGCGTTGCCGCCTACGCCTACGCCAGGACCGGGTATCACCGGGGCCTGGACGTGCTGCGTCGCAATGGTTGGAAGGGCAGCGGGCAGGTGCCGTGGGAGCACGAGCCCAACCGTGGCTTCCTCCGTGCGCTCTGGGCCCTGAGCCGCGCGGCGAAGCGAATCGGCGAGAAGGAAGAAGCAGAGCGCTGCGCGCAGTTCCTCCGCGACTCCTCGGAGCAGGCCTTCGAGGTCCTGGCCGAGGGCTGACCTCGTCTCCACGAGGTGTAGTTGTGAGCATCGATGACATCCGGCAACCCGGTCCACCGCCTGAGACGCCGGGACTCGACGCGTGGGCTCTGCTGGCTCTTCCCGGTAGCATCCCAGCCGCCAACTACCTGACGTCAGCGAACGCGAAGCAGTACCGGCTCATCGTCGACGTACTGGCCGATGAACTCGATCAGTCGCTGACTGGCGTCGCCCATGGCGATCTCCTCTCGCAGGTGCGTGACCGGTTGCCGGGCCACGATGCGCAACGGCTCATGGATGAGTTGAACATCGACGCTCGCCTGCGCCAACTGGTCCAGTGGGGCACGTGCCATGAGTGGCAGGACCGCGCCGACACCGAGGCCGAGTTCCTGCGCAACCGCAGCCGGTACCAACTGACTGAAACCACGGCCCTGCTCCACAAGGCCGTGCGGGAGATGGAATCGTCCCGCGGCGCTGGCTCCAGCGCCGTGCTGATGGCAGCCGCCACGCTGGCTGATCGGATTGATGCCACGCTGACGGCAATCTCGTCCGGTGACCCGACCGCGGCATCGACGGCGTACTCACAGGTGCAGACGACGCTGGAGTCCATGGCGCGCGCGGCATCGGACTGGCAGGCACGGCTGGCCACTGCGCTCGGTGGGACGCCTGACGAGACGAAGGTCCACCGCATGCTGGAAACCATCCTCGCCTACGTGGAGGCGTGGGGCGCTGGGATCGACGCCAACAGCAGCGCCATCAGGGGTCGGCTCCCTGAGCTGCGCGCATTGTCCGCCTCGACGTGGCGCGCTTTGGCCTTGGCGCGTGTTCAGACCACTGCGCCGGAACACGCAGTGGAGGAGACGGTGTCCGAACTGAGGCAGTCCGTCGTCACCCTGTCGACATGGTTCGGTGGTCCGGCCCCACAGGCACAACGACTGCGGCGACAGATGCGCGACGCGGTCGCCCCGGTCCTGCGCAGCCATCGAACATTGCTGGCCGTGGGTGGCACTGTCTCGCGTCGCGCCGAGCTGCTGCGCCTGGCCAAGGCCATTGACGAGGCCGCCAGCGACCGCGAGGCGGAAAGGCTCTGGGGCGCTGCCACGGGGCTTTACCGCGCAGCCCATCTGCGGCTGGAGTCCCCCTCCATCACTCAGCCGGCCAGGACCTCCATCTGGGACTCGCCACCCGCGGAGGTATCCCGTCGGCTCCGCGCCCATGGTCAGCGTTCCGTCGCCGGTGGCGCGGGGCGCATCGTCGACACCTCCGGCCAACGGGCTCGCGCCCGGCAGGAAGCAGCTCGCCGGCGCGCACGGCTCGCCGACGCCGAGGCCGTACTCATCGGGCGGTCCGGCACCGTGCTGTCGTCTTGGACACCCCTGGGTGCGGACGAATCCACCATCTTCCTGTCCCTGCTCACCACCGCTCGAGCGGCCCCGCCACGCGACGGCGTGTGCACCGGCACCAGCCAGGACGGTCGGTTGACCCTGAGCCTCCGGTCACTTTTCAACACCCGTACCGCCATCATCGAGACACCGGATGGCCGACTCGCCGTCCAGGACGCCGAAGTGGTGATCCAGCGATGACCCTGGGTGCCTTCTCCCGCACCGACATCGCCGCCAAGCAGGCGGCATTCCTCGGCCTGTTGCAAAATCCTCAGGTCACGCCATGGGCCACTCCGACGCTGTACAGCCTGGTGGTGCGCCACGAGAGTGGGCTGACCCGCTGGGCCACGCGGCTCGGCTATCAACTGGTGCGGGTGGACCAGACCTACCGGCTGCGTAGGACACCCATCGGCGGCACGGTTGCCATGCCCGACGGGCATCCCACTCCACGACGACCGCACGTCCTTGCGCTGGCGACCGCCGCCATCCTTGAGGACCAACGCGTCGACTCCATCACCCTCCAAGAAATCAGCGACGCCGTCCGCCAGTTCATCGCCGTGCATGAACTGCTCCCCTACGACCCAGAGGCTCGCTCCCATCGCAGGTCGCTCGTGGATGGTGTGCAATTGCTGCAGGAACACGGCGTGCTGGAAAACAGGGTGTCAACCGAGGAGATCCTCGCTACGTGGGAGCGCCAGGGTGTCGGCATCGGCGGTGGCTACCTCATCCATCGCGACGCTCTCGTCCAATTGGTGGACACCCGCAACGTCGAACTAGCCCTGCAGCCAGCCGCTTGGGATCCGACGGCGACGCGCTACCAGCGGATGCTGCGTGAGCTGGTGGAGACCCAGTCGCTGTACACGGGGTGGATGTCCGAGGAGGATCAGGTGTACCTGATGCGGCAACGCAGTCAACTCGTGGACCGCGTGGAGGAGATGACCGGCGGTACCGTCGAGGTCCGTGCCGAAGCCTGGACACTCGTCCTGCCCGACGACAACGAGTTCGGCCGAGCTGCCAACCTCGCTTTCCCCGACACCACGGCCGACACCTGGGTGGCGCTCGCCATGCTGGATGCGCTCATCCAGCATGGCGATGCCACGGATATTCCCGGGCAGCGGCGCTGCTCGTCGACGGAGGTGGACGCCGCGGCACAGGAACTGCATTCCAACCGCGGAGCCCAACTGACCACGGCGCTGCGAGAATCCCCGACTGCCGTACGGCAACGCGCCCAGTACAAACTTGTGGAAGCGGGACTGCTCCACACCGGGGAAGACGGTGATTGGTTACTCACACCGGCTGCCGCCCGGTACCGTGACGCCGAACTGCACACCTCGGCCACCACGGGCGTGAAGGAACCGACGGCCGGCCTCTTCGAGGAGGATTGAATGACTGTCACAGAGCAGATGCGGGACTGGCGCGAGGCCGCCGTCAGCGGTGGGCTGCCGTCGCCCAGCCGCACGGATCGCTGGCAGGTGCTGCGCGCCGGTGTCGTGAACCTGTGGGAGTTTGAGGTGTCCGAGTACTGGTACGCCGGTGGCTGGGCCCAGTTGATGGGCGGCAACGAGACCGGCAAGTCCACGCTCATGGCGCTGACCACCCTGATCCCCTGGCTGGGCAGCACGGATCAGAGCAACATCGACACTCTGGGCCGTTCCGGCAAGCGATTCGCCTACTACGTGGTGCCCACGGACAACGACGGCGACCGCCGCCCCGTCAATGCGTCGCGCAACCGCGGCTGGCTCTGGACCGAATACGGCATCCTTCGCGACAGCGGACCCGAATACTTCACCACGTTGCTGTTCGCCGACGCCCCCAGCGCGACGAGCCAGGTGAAGCCCACCTGGTGCACCGTCCAGGGCCAAGATCGGGTGCGTGCAGGCGTGGCGCTCACGGAGAACCGTGCCGTCGTCGCGCCCAAGGACCTGACGTCGCCCACGTTGGTGACCCACCCGAACGCCGGCGCATATCGACGCCACGTCGCGACTCATCTGTTGGGGACCGGTGAGGAACGACTTGAGGCCACCGGCAAGCTGCTGCGCCTCACACGAACCCCCAAGCTCGGTGAGCAGCTGCACATCCCCACCGTGCAGGAGTTCCTGCGCGACTCGCTGCCGGAACTGGAGCGCAGCGAAGTCGACGCCCTCGCCAGTGGTTGGGACCAGGTGGAGCAGATCCAGCGCGACCTTGACGCCGTCGACAAGGCGACGGCGGCGCTGCGAACATTCCACATCCGGGGCTGGTTGCCCTGGGTGAGGGCCCAACTGCGGCACCGCGCGGACATGGCAGCTGAAGCCCGCACCGAATTTGACCGCGTCACCCGTGACGAGAGAACGGCCCGCGAGGCACTGGCGGCTTGTCAGCAGCGCCTGGCCACCTCGCAGGCACGGATCGAGCAGCTGAATGCGACCATCCATGCCGCCCAGCGCACCCGCGACGAGTTGAGGGACTCCGTCGAGTACAGGGACGCAGCGCAACGCCTGCAACGGGTGCACCTCCTGGAGGTGGAAACCCGGCGCCTCACCAACGCGCTGGGCGAGCAGGAGACGAGGGTCCGGCAGCTGGCGCACCATGCGACGGCAGCCGACGACCGGGTCGCGGAGAACGAACGCCTCCATGACGCGGCCGAGGAGGACGCGGCCCGCGCACGGAGCGCGCTGGACGGCGATTTGCAGTTCTGGCACAAGGCGACGACACGCGAACTGGATGTCCCTGGTGTCCGACAATGGCTGCACGACCACCGCACCCGGGCCGCCCATGCCCTCGCGTTGGAGACCGCAGCTGCCACAGCTGCGTCAGGGGCTGATGCAGCCGCCTCACAGGCAGCGCGTAGCGCAGACCAAGCAGGTGAGGCGCGTCGGATGGCCGATACAGCGTTCTCCGATGCCGAGGACGCACGGACAGACTTGTCGGAGGAGCTCCTGGCATGGGCTGGTCACGCGCCCAGCGCCGTCGATGATGCGCTGCTGGACAGGCTGCTGGAGGAGTTGCCGCGAACTGCTGCGGACGCCACGGTGCAGGCGGGACTGCGCGAGGTCCTCCGCTCCGAGTGGTTCCAACCAGCGCAGGAACCGTTGCGCCAGACACGCGCCGACGCTGTCCAACGCGCCCGAGCAGCCCGGAGAACGGCTGACCAACTCTCCCGTGACATGACAGAACTGGAGAGGACGCCAACACCTCGGATGGCCGAACCGACCACCTGGAAGCGACGCCACCGCTCGACCGGGTCGACCGGCGCACCGCTGTGGTCGCTCGTCGATCCCCGGGAGCACCTGCCCGCGGACCAGCTGGCACGGCTCGAGGCAGCGCTCGGGGCCGCCGGTTTCCTCGACGCCTGGGTCACCCCGGACGGCCTCCACCGCCCTGATCGTGACGGGATGGACACCGTGCTCCAGCTGTCCATCGCTGATCCAGGGGGGCACCGCAGCCTGCTTGATGTCCTCCAGCCCGCCACCCATGCCGGCGAGCTGTCGCATGTACTGGAGCGCTTCCTCGGCGGCGCCGCGCTGGTGGATGGGGATCTACCGACGGCCGGGGTGGCTTTCAGTCCGGCTGGGCGGTGGCGTACCGCGACGCTGAGCGGCATGGCCGAGTCGCGCTTCGACCATGCCGAATGGCTTGGTGAGGCTGCCAGAGCGGCCCAGCGGGAGCGCAGGCTCGCCGAGTTGGCGGCAGCAAAGGCCGACGCAGAAGCGGCAGCTGACGCGGCCGAGGGTGAGGCGAACGAGGCCGGGGGTCGACTCATTGATCTGGACCATGCCCTGGACATCAGTCCGAAGGATGACCGTCTCGTGAGGTCGCTGCTCCTGGCCGCAGAGCGCGAGCGACGGGTGGACGACTTCGCTGGCATCGCGGAACAGGACCACAGGACTGCGGTTGAGCTGCAGGTCCTCGCTGACACCCGATGGGCTGAGTTGGGCGAGTACTGCACCGACTGGTCGCTGCCACGGGGACGCAGCGATCTCGAGGCGCTCCGTGAAGCACTCCACGGCGCCGAGCAGAAACTGGCGGCACTGGAGCGGCGACTCGACGTCGTCACCGCCGCACGTCGCGAACTGGATGCGGCGCTGTCCATGCTCACCGAGCGTCGCAGCGAACTGCAGGCGGAACAGCGGCTGCGCGATGACAGGGCTGTGGAGCGTGCCGCTGCGCAGGAAGCACTCTCCGGATTGCAGGGCACCATCCACGCTGAAGATTCTGAGATCCGCGAGCGGCTCAAAGTGCTGGAGGAGACACTGGTTGACGCCGAACGGAACCGGGACGACCGACGCAGCGAACTGGGCGTCGTGCATCGAGAGTTGGGCGGAGCGGAAGCCAAACTGGCAGACACTGCGCAACGGCGTGAGCGCGCGGTCGCCGGGCGCGATGACACGTTCACACGTTTTCGTGATCTGGTGGGCCACGGACTCGCCGAGGAACTGGACCTGGCCCTCCCGGAGCCAGGGTCCTCACGCATCGAGCACGTCCGTGACCAGGTTGCTGAGGTTCGACGCGCCGTCGTCATCACCAACTGGCCAGAGGAGCCGGGGCCGCAGCAGGACGCCATCTCCTCGACCGTCTCGACGCTTCAACGTCGCGCCGAGGACGCCCGAATGGAACTGGAGACGCGAGGGCGCTCCGTCCAGCTGGAGGAGACTGACGGCCTGTTCGTGGCTTCTGTCCGGGTCGATGCCTCGGCGGCAACCTTGGGGATCACCGCGGCATTGAAGCGCCTGGACGAGATGCAGTACGAACTCAAGGGCTTCTACGACGAGAAGGTACGCCAAACTCTGGAACAGTTGCTGGGCTCGACTTTCCTCGAACATCTGCGGGACCGGATCGGGGCCTCACAGGCACTGGTGGCGCGCACCAACAAGATCCTGTCCGAGCACGCCACCGGCACCACGCAGACTTCCCTGCGAATCGGTCTGGCCCCTTTGCCCGAACATGCCGGGCTCATCGAGGCGGTGACCGGACCGACGCTGGCGAACCCAGCGGTGTCGGCGCGCATCAGCGGACACCTGAAGGAACTGGTGGAGGCCACCAAGCGGGCGGCTGAGGCGGAAGGTGACGCCAATTGGCGCGAGCGGCTCGCGACGCAGTTGGACTACCGCAAGTGGTTTGATGTGCAGCTGATGCGACGCGTCGGAGCCTCCGGAAAGTGGTCGCCCCTCACCACCAAGACGTTCGCGGTGATGTCCGGCGGAGCGCGCGTCGTGATGTTGATGCTGCCGCTGGTGGCTACGTTGGCTGCGCTGTATGAGGATATGGACCAGAGCCCGCGACCGCTCTGGTTGGACGAGGCATTCGACGGGCTCGACTCCGCGAACAGGGCCATTGTCATGGACCTCTTCCAAGAGTTCGACTTCGACGTGCTGCTCGCCGGTCCCTCCCGACTTGTGAACGTGCCGACGGTGCCCGCTGCTGCCATCCACCAGGTGGTGCGGGCCGAGCATCCGTTGCCCGGCGCGGACCTCCTGCTCGAACTGTGGGCCGGGGGCGAGCTCCGCGCACTCGATCTCCCTTCCAGCACAGCAACACCCCCAGCAGAGGCGACCGAAGAGATGCTGTTGTGAGTCAGCATCCGGGGGAACCGGTTCCCGAGCACATCGTCACCTGGTCGAAGGAACCGGGACCCCGTCGTGTGCTCGACGATGCCTTCACCAGGTTCGAGCGCGGCCAGGCGCTGACCGCCGGGACCTGCCGGGTCGAGCTGACGCAGCCGGAGCGTAGCCACGTGGGCCTCGTCCTGTCCGCAACCTGGGCGGCGTCGAAAGAGTCGGTCCGGTGGCGCGAACTGCGCGCTGGTCTGCTGGCGAACGGCACGACCCTTGAGGCCGTCGTGTCAGATCGGTGCGGACCGTGGCGCAACCGGCTACAGGAGCGCCGTAATCTCATCCGGGACGACGAGCAGGACCATGTGCGCGCAGTCCACGCCCTGACTGCGCTGATGCTGGGCCGCTCCGGTCTCCCGGCGCTGCGGGAGGACACGGTGGAAGCGTTGGGTCGGGGCCTGTTCGGGCGCCGCACCACCACTGCGGACGCCGACCTCGTCGGACGTGCCCTGAAAGCTTTGCCCGCAGAAGGCAGCTCCGTCGGGCTGGCCGTGCTGGCTGCAAGCGTGTTCGGCGACGCACACGCACTCGATCGCGCCACTGCACTGGGGAGGGCAGTGGCGCGTTTCATTCGACTGGAATCGGCGCTTCGTCAGCAACAGCCAATGCCGGAGGTGGCCGTCGGCTTCACGCCGCAGGCTTGGCGCTCCGCATGGGGATGCGTCGGGGTGGTGTGCGACCAAGTGTCCTCACAGGTCCTTGTCCTCAATCTTCCGCTGGAGGGAAACGCCCCCGCGGTCGCAATCACCACGGCTGCCGAAGGCGAACCCGTCTGGCTCACCCTGCGGTCCCTGGCGGGTGAGCTGTCCCTGGAGCGTGGGGTCGACACCGTTTTCGTCTGTGAGAATCCGTCGATCGTCGAGGCTGCAGCTGACACACTTGGGAAGACGTCGCTGCCCCTGATTTGCACCTTTGGTCGGCCGAGTACGGCTGCGCTTCGCGTCCTGCAAGCCATTGGTTCGGAGACGGTGATCAAGGTGCAGGCGGATTCGGACGCCACGGGGCGTTCGATCGTCGCCGCCCTCATCGCGGACCACCCCTCCGCCGTCCCATGGCAAATGCCGGAAACAGGCGTGGTCTTCGAAGAGGAACTCGTGAGCGATCTGCTCATCGATCTACGTCCCTGACTGCAGCGTGCAACGATTGCCCCAGGGACAGACGCCGCTCCAACCACGGGGATCATCGATGACAGTTGACGAATACCGAATGGCGTTGGCAGAAACGAACCGCTTCGGCTGGGGCTTTCTTGCCGCGTACGGGACGACGTGGCTCATCTGTGGACTGGTCTGGCTGCGCGCGTCCGCCCGCACGGGGGCTTTCTGCACCCTCTTCCAGGGCTTGGCGGCCCTGCCGGTGGCGATCCTTCTGACGGCGCTCACCGCTGGTCCTCCGGCCCCGGAATTCGCGGCCATGGATACCCTCGTCATCCTTCTGGCGTCGGGACAACTGCTGGGGTTGCCGATAGTGATCTACCTGACCGTTGCACGGCGCTACTCGCTTGTCCCACTCGCCATGGCACTGCTGGTTGCAGTGCACTTCGCGCCCTACTCCTGGCTCTATGACACGCCGCTCTACCTCGTCATGGGTGGCGCCGTCTCCGTGGGGGCAGTGATCGCCATGGCGGTTGGAGATCGCTCCGGCCACGGCAGCGACACCAATTCGCGGGGACCGATGCTGCTCTGCTTCGTCGTCGGGGGCGTCATGGCTCTCAGCTCGGTCGTCGCCGCACTCTGGTTATGAGCGCCGGCTCCGAGCCGCACAGCACGCATCCCGATCGGGCAACTGAGGCCGTTCGCGACACGGCGAGACAGAGCGCAGGCGTGGTTGGACCCTCCGCCGCGATTGCCCTGCGGTCCGTCGCCACGGGCGACCCGGAATGCCGCGTGTTCGGAGCACCACGGTTCGTGCCGTAAACTCGGCCCGTTGTCCATCTTGAGGAGTCCCCGCATGCCCATACGCAATGACCTGCGAAACGTAGCCATCGTCGCCCACGTCGACCACGGCAAAACGACGCTCGTCGACGCCATGTTGTGGCAGTCGGGAGCGTTCCGAGAGGGCTCGGCCGTCAAGACCCAGGTCATGGACTCCATGGACCTGGAACGCGAAAAGGGCATCACGATCCTCGCGAAGAACACCGCCGTCCAGCACATCCGCCCGGATGGCCAGGAAGTCACGATCAACATCATCGACACCCCCGGCCACGCCGACTTCGGTGGCGAAGTGGAGCGCGGTCTCGAAATGGTCGACGGCGTGGTGCTGCTCGTCGACGCGTCCGAGGGCCCGCTCCCCCAGACGCGCTTTGTGCTGCGCAAGGCGCTTGCCAAGAAGCTGCCCTTGATCGTTGTCGTGAACAAGGTCGACCGTCCCGATTCGCGCATCAGCGCCGTTGTGGAGGAGGTCTACGACCTCTTCATGGACCTCATCGACGATGAGAGCACCGACATCCTTGATTTCCCCATCGTCTACGCCTCCGCCAAAGCCGGCCGCGCGTCGCTGACGCAGCCCGAGGACGGCACCATGCCTGACGGCGAGACGCTCGAAGCGCTCTTCGCCACCATCATGGATCGGGTGCCAGCCCCCCAGTACGAGGAGGGCGCAACGCTGCAGGCGCACGTCACCAACCTGGACGCATCGCCGTACCTGGGCCGCCTCGCCCTGTGCCGCGTGGTCGCCGGTGAAATGCATCGTGGCCAGCAGGTGGCGTGGTGCAGGGCCGACGGGAGCATCAAGAACGTCAAGCTCACCGAGATGCTCACCACCAAGGCGCTGGACCGCGTTCCCGCCGACTGGGCCGGCCCGGGCGACATCATCGCCATCGCCGGCATCCCTGACATCACGATCGGCGAGACGCTGTCGGATCCCAACGATCCCAAGCCGCTTCCGCTCATCCATGTGGACCAGCCGTCGATCTCGATGACCATCGGCATCAACACCTCGCCGCTGGCTGGCCGCTCCGGCAAGAAGCTGACGGCCCGCCTGGTCAAGAACCGTCTGGACGCAGAACTGATTGGCAACGTGTCCATCAAGGTCTCCGATACTGAGCGCCCCGATACGTGGGAGGTGCAGGGCCGAGGTGAGCTGCAACTCGCGATCCTCGTTGAGATGATGCGACGCGAGGGCTTCGAGCTGACCGTCGGCAAGCCACAGGTCGTCACCCAGGTCATCGATGGCAAGGTCCACGAGCCCATCGAGCGGCTCACGATCGACATCCCCGAAGAGTTCGTCGGCACCGTGACCCAACTAATGGGACTGCGACGGGGCCGCATGGAAGTGATGGTCAACCACGGGACCGGTTGGGTCCGCCTGGAATTCATCGTTCCGGCACGGGGACTCATCGGTTTCCGCACCGAGTTCCTCACGGAGACGCGGGGCACCGGCCTCATGAACCATGAGGCCGAGGGCTACGCACCGTGGGCCGGCAACTTCCGCACCCGTCCCACAGGATCACTCGTCGCAGACCGCATCGGGACCGTAACCTCGTTCGCATCGTTCAACCTCCAGGAGCGTGGCTCGTTGTTCGCCGCACCGGGCGCCGATGTCTACGAAGGCATGGTGGTGGGTGAGAATCCGCGTCCCGAGGACATGGACGTCAACATCACCAAGGAGAAGAAGCTCAACAACATCCGCGTCTCCACGAGCGACGAGCTGGAACGGCTCATCCCGGCCAAGAATCTCTCCATGGAGCAGGCGCTGGAGTTCTGCAGTGTGGACGAGTGTCTGGAAGTGACGCCGGAAATCGTCCGCATTCGCAAGGTCACGCTGAACGCGAACGATCGTGCGAAGAACCAGAGAAGCAACAAGAAGAACTGATTCGAACGCAAGAGAGGCACCCACCGACAAGGTGGGTGCCTCTCTTTTCGTCTCATTGCACTGTCAGCCCTGGCTGACCTCGGATCAGCTGGAAACGACAGCTGCCAAGTTGCCCAGCGAGGCTTCCAAATCTTCCTCCGGGACCAGCGGGAAGTGCAGCTTGTCGAGCAGCTTCTGGTCGGTCACCTTGGACCAGTCGTAGGAAAGTGTCACTTCCGTGGCGTCGGAGCCATCAGCCTTGAGCTCCCACAGCCATTCCCAGCCGGGGGGCTCCTGTCCAGCAGGTGCGGTCTTCCAGCCAAGCATCTGGTTCTCGGCATAGGCCGAAACCCAGTTGTCAGTTTGGTATTCGCCACCCATGTGCTCGCCCTCCATGTTCATGACGAACTTGGTGCCGGTCTTTTCGATGCGGTCGGCGTGGTTGTCCGAGCGCACGAAGCCTGATCCGTCGATCTTGACGTGGTTGGACGGCAGCGTCAGGACCTCGAAGATTTCTTTGGCGGAGGCGTCGATATGGCGGGAAACACTGATGCGATCTTTATCGGTCATCCCTCCATACTGTCGCGTTCTCGGGTCAACGCAAATGCCGGTGTGCTTTGTCCGGGCCCTGGGGCCCGCAGTTCCTGCAGTTCTTGCCCAAGGTTGACCCGCGCCTTTCCCTCCCAGAGTCGCCGACCCGTTCCAGTGGCAAACAGGTGCTCCCGGTCCAGGAATTGCGACAGGAACGCACCTCTCCCGTCAGACCACTGCTGGTCCGTGAGATGGGGCATCTCGGCTCGGATCCCAGCAACATTGGCTCGATAGATGGCCTCGTCGGCGCCGAGCCCGCTGAGGTCGGCGTCACAGACACGCTGCCCGCTCTCGTCGTCCAGCTCGGTGTGATGCCCGGCTGTCAGCAGCACCAGTCGCTGGATCTCGGAGATGTCCTGAGCGCTCTCGTGGCCGCACAGGAGCGCCGACACGAGCTCTGCAGAGGCCCGCTCATCCTGCGGGGTGGTGTTGGAGTGGACGGCGTCGTGGAACCAGAACGCGATGCGCTCGACACGCATTCCCCCCAGGTCGTCGAGCGATTTGAGACCGTACACGAGGTGGCTCAGACCGTGATAGTGGCGGTGTGGTTCCGTCCAGCGCGCCAGGAGGTCGCGAACCACGTCATCCGGGAGCATGCCGCGGGCTTCCGGCCTCACCACAACCTCACGAGGCCGTAGGCCAGACCAGCGAAGAGCGCCGCCCACAGCATGCTCGAGAACGTACCGATGATGAAAAGTTCTCCTTTGCTGCCGGTGGGGGTCCGCAATTCTGGATAACGACCCAGACCCTT
>RCNJ01000561.1_pt1 | contig 12481 bp, 9 predicted proteins | sample 2041171 | NCBI WGS metagenome assembly RCNJ01 (sample SAMN09708213, study PRJNA481090) | feces metagenome | biome: feces | host: Pygoscelis adeliae | place: Antarctica: Rookery Lake | collected 2010-03-01 | reverse complement strand
CCGCTAAAAAACGACGGACCCCGGCAGCTCTGCCAAATGGGGTCCGTCGTGGTGTGGGGGCCGCCCGCCCCGCGCCGGGTCCAATGGAGGGGAACCCCGGCGGGGCGGGCGGTGGCTGTTTAGGCGTCGATCATCTGCCGGGCCTTGGACTGGCACAGGAACCGGGTGTAGGACGGGACCGTCAAGAAGGCCGGGTAGTGGTCCTGCAAGGCGCACTCGTCGAAGATCTCGCGGGCATCGGCGAACCGGTCGCCCTCGAAGCGCTCCATCTTGGCGTATTCCTCGTCCACGATCTCCTCGACGGACTCGGTGGTGATCAGTTCGCCGTCGTCGGTCACCGCACCCTGGTGGATCCACTGCCAGATCTGCGAGCGGGAGATCTCGGCCGTGGAGGCGTCCTCCATCATGTTCCGCAGGACGACGGCTCCATTGCCGCGCAGCCAGGACTCGATGTAGCGCAGACCGATCACCACGTTCAACCGGACGCCGCCCTCGGTGATCAGACCCGGGGTTCCGGCGATGTCCAGCAACGCCCGGTCATCGGGGGTGACCTCTTCGCGCAGACGGTCGATCTGGTTCGGTTTCCCGCCCATTTCCTCGTCGAAGATCCCCTGCACCACAGGCACCAGGTCAGGGTGGGCCACCCAGGCGCCGTCGAAGCCGTCCGCGGCTTCGCGGGACTTCTCGACCCGGACCGTCTCGAAGGCGACCGCATTGGCGGCCTCGTCGCGGCGGTTCGGAATGAAGGCGCTCATGCTGCCGATGGCCGTGGCCCCGCGGCGGTGGCTGGCCCGCACCAGCTGCTCGGTGAAGGAGCGCATGAAGGGGGCGGTCATGGTCACCATCGCCCGGTCCGGCAGCACGAACCGCGGTCCGCGGGTACGGAAGTTCTTAATCACCGAGAAGATGTAGTCCCACCGGCCGGCGTTCAGGCCCGCGGAGTGCTCGCGGAGTTCGTAGAGGATCTCCTCGAGCTCGAAGGCCGCGGTGATGGTCTCGATGAAGACGGTGGCACGGATGGTGCCCCGGGGGATGTCCAGCAACTCCTGTGCCCTGATGAAGACGTCGTTCCAGAGGCGGGCCTCCAGATGGTTCTCGATCTTGGGCAGGTAGAAGTAGGGTCCACGTCCGCCGGAGATCAACCGCTGCGCGTTGTGGAAGAAGTAGAGACCGAAGTCGACCAGCGCCCCCGACGCGGACTTGCCGCCGACGGTCAGGTGCTTCTCGGGCAGGTGCCAGCCGCGGGGCCGGACCATGATGGTCGGCAGGTCGGTCAGCGTCTGGCCGTTGACCTTGTACTCCTGGCCCTCGTCGGAGGTGAAATCGATGTCGTTCTCGAGCACGGCCCGCAGGTTCAGTTGGCCGTTGATGACGTTCTGCCAGGTCGGGGTGGTGGAATCCTCGAGGTCCGCCAGCCAGACGTTGGCGCCGGAGTTCAGCGCGTTGATCGCCATCTTGCGGTCGGGCGGCCCGGTGATCTCCACCCGGCGGTCCTCCAGCCCGGGGGCGATGGGGGCGACCTTCCAGGAATCATCCTCACGGATGTTCCGGGTCTCCTCCAGGAAGTGGGGATCCTGGCCGCCGGCGATGTCGCGGCGACGCGTTTCGCGCAGGGCCAGCAGTTCCTGGCGACGTGGCTCGAACTCGTGGTGCAGCTGCGCCAGGAAGTCCATGGCCTGGGGGGTGAGGATCTGCTCCTGCCGGCGGACCGGCGAAGCATTCGGCGTGGTGCCGTTCAGGGTGATGGGGTCATTCATGGCGGATCTCCTTAAAAATGGTGGGGGACGACGCCGGTGCCCGTGCGGGTGGGCACCGGCACCGGCGTCGTGTGTTGCCTAGTGGAACTGGCCGGCCTCGGTGGATCCCGCCAGAGCCAGGGTGGATGCGTTGGGGTTCAGGGTCGTGGCGATCTGGTCGAAGTAGCCGGTGCCGACCTCGCGCTGGTGCTTGGTGGCGGTGTAGCCGGCTGCCTCGGAAGCGAATTCGCGTTCCTGGAGTTCGACGTAGGCGCTCATGCCGTTCTCTGCGTAGCCGGAGGCCAGATCGAACATCGAGTGGTTCAGGGCGTGGAACCCGGCCAGGGTGATGAACTGGAAGGTGAAGCCCATGGCCCCGAGTTCGCGCTGGAACTTGGCGATCGTCGCGTCGTCGAGGTGCTTCTTCCAGTTGAACGAGGGCGAGCAGTTGTAGGCGAGCATCTGGTCGGGATGCTCGGCCTTGACCGCTTCGGCGAACTTCTTGGCCATCTCCAGGTCCGGTGTCCCGGTCTCCATCCAGATGAGGTCGGAGTACGGGGCGTAGGCCTTGGCCCGGGCGATGCAGGGTTCGATCCCGTTGCGGACCTTGTAAAAGCCTTCGGCGGTGCGCTCACCGGTGACGAACTGTGCGTCACGCTCGTCGACGTCGGAGGTGATCAGGGTCGCGGCTTCGGCGTCGGTCCGGGCGATGATCACGCTCGGGGTATTGGAAACGTCGGCTGCCAGGCGGGCGGCGTTCAGGGTGCGGATGTGCTGGCCGGTGGGGATGAGGACCTTGCCACCGAGGTGCCCGCACTTCTTTTCCGAGGCGAGCTGGTCTTCCCAGTGCACGCCCGAGGCGCCGGCGGTGATCATCGACTTCATCAGCTCGTAGGCGTTCAGCGGGCCACCGAAGCCGGCCTCGGCATCGGCGATGATCGGGACCAACCAGTCCTCGACGGTCTGGATGTCTTCGGCGAATTCGATCTGGTCGGCACGCTGCAGGGCGTTGTTGATGCGGCGCACGACCTGCGGGACCGAGTTGGCCGGGTAGAGCGACTGGTCAGGGTAGGTCTGGCCGGCGAGGTTGGCGTCGGCGGCGACCTGCCAGCCGGAGAGGTAGATGGCACGCAGGCCGGCCTTGACCTGCTGCACTGCCTGGTTGCCGGTCAGGGCGCCGAGTGAGTTGGTGTAGGCGCCGGTCTTGGATTCGGCGGTGAGTTGGTTCCAGAGCTTTTCGGAACCTCGGCGGGCCAGCGTGTTCTCTTCGGGGACGCGGCCCTGCAGGCGAACGACCTCGGCTGCCGTGTATTCGCGGGTGACACCTTCCCAGCGGGGGTTGGCGCTCCACTCCATCTCCAGGGCCTGTTCGCGCTCTGCGGCGGAATTCTGCTTCTGCGTCATGGCATTCTCCTTGGTGTCGCTCCGGGCTGTCCCGGGGATCCGTCGACGTTCCCGGCGCCTCTGCCGATTGGTCGATGTTTCCGTGTTTTTCTTCGTAGTCATGACTATTCGCGATGTGCAAGGAGTTTTCTAGGGGGTTTGGGTGGAAAGATTTGCAGTTCTTGCGTTATCCTCAAGAAGTGACGACTCCCACATGGAACAGACCCTCCGGCGGATATCCCCCGCAGGGCACTTCGACGGAAAACGATCCGGAACTGGATGCGATTGCCCTGGGGCGCCGGGTGCGCCACCTGCGCAAGGGGAAGGCCCTGACCCTTGATGGATTGGGCGCCCTGGTCTCGGTGGCGCCCTCGCAGCTGAGCTTGATCGAGAACGGCAAACGCGAGCCCAAGGTGGGGCTGCTGCGGCAACTGGCTGCTGCCCTGGATACCGGCGTGGACGACCTGCTCGGGGCGGAGCCCCCGAGCCGTCGGGCCGGGCTGGAAATCGAATTGGAGAAAGCCCAGCGGGGACCGCTCTACGGGTCCTTGGGGCTGCCCAAGGTCCGTGTGTCCTCGCGGTTGCCGATGGATGTGCTTGAATCCATGGTCGGCTTGCAGCATGAGCTCGAGCGGCGACTCGAGGAGCAGGCGGCAACCCCCGAGGAGGCCCGCCGGGCGAACACCGAGATCCGCACCGAAATGCGTGAATGCAACAACCACTACCCCGAACTGGAGAAGCAGGCCCAGGGACTGCTCGACGCCGTCGGACACACCTCGGGCCCGTTGTCCCACCACGTCGCCGCCGACCTGGCCGAGCACCTGGGATTCGGTCTGCGCTTCGTCGGTGACCTGCCGCATTCGACCCGTTCCGTGACGGACCTCAAGAACCGCAGGATTTATCTGGTGCAGGGAACGCGGAGCGATCATGACGCCCGTTCGGTGCTCCTGCAGGCGCTGGGCCACTACGTCCTGGGCCACGAAGCACCCCAAAACTACAGCGAGTTCCTCCGACAGCGGGTCTACACCAACTACTTCGCGGCGGCCTTGCTGATGCCGCAGAAGACCACGGTGGGCTTCCTCGAGAAAGCGAAGAAGTCCAAGTCGTTGGCGATCGAGGACCTGCGGGATGCCTATGCGGTCTCCTACGAATCGGCGGCCCACCGTTTCACGAACCTGGCCACTGAGCACCTGGGCATCACCTGCCACTTCCAGAAGGTGCATGAGTCGGGGATCCTGCACAAGGCGTACGAGAACGACGACGTGAACTTCCCTGCCGACCACACCGGTGCCATCGAGGGGCAGTCGATCTGCCGGTACTGGACCAGCCGTGAGGTCTTCGAGGTGCCGGATAAGTTCCGGGCCTTCGAGCAGTACACCGACACCGTGGTGGGGACCTTCTGGTGCACCGCCCGCACCGAACGCCACTCCTCGGGGATGTACTCGTTGAGTATCGGGGTCCCCTACGAACACGTGAAGTGGTTCCGCGGCCGCGACACCACGGAACGTTCCAAATCACGCTGCCCGGATGAGGCGTGCTGCAAGCGTCCGCCCGAGGCGCTGGCCCGGTCCTGGGCCGGGCAGGCCTGGCCTGCAGCCCGGGCGAACTCCCACCTGTTGGCAGCCATGCCCTCGGGTGCGTTCCCCGGTGTCGACGAAACCGAGGTCTACGAGTTCCTGCAGGCCCACGGCGGCTGAGGGCCCGACACGCAAAGCGAGGGAGCAGGCCCGGTTTCCCGGAGCTGCTCCCTCGCTTTTCCTGATGTGGTCGGCCTAGTGGCCGGGGCCTAGACCTCGGAGACCTTCCGGTCCTCGAAGTCCTCTTCGGTGGCCGGCCGGACCGGGGCCTTGGCGAAGACCGAGGGGTCCTCCGGGGTTCCGACCTTGATGTGGTTGAACAGGATGTTCAGCAGGATCGCGGCGACCGCGGCCGAGCTGATGCCCGAGTGGAAGATCGTGCCGAACCAGGTCGGGAACTCGTCCCAGAAGGTCGGGGCGGCGATCGGGATGATGCCGAAGCCGATTCCGGTGGCGACGATGATCAGGTTCATGTTGTTCTTGTAGTCGACCTTGGCCAGCGTGCGGATGCCGCTGGCGGCAACGGTGCCGAAGAGCACGATGCCGGCTCCGCCCAGGACTGCGGTGGGTACCGCGGCCACGACGCGTCCCATGATGGGCAGCAGGCCCAGGAAGACGAGGATCAGGCCGCCGGCGCTGACCACGAAGCGGCTCTTGATGCCGGTGATGGCCACCAATCCGACGTTCTGGGCGAAGGCGCTCTGGGTGAAGGAGTTGAACACCGGCGAGATCAGGCTGGAGATCATGTCGGCGCGCAGCCCGTTGCCGATGCGCTTGGCATCGACCTCGGTTTCGACGATTTCGCCGACGGCCAGGATGTCCGCCGTCGTTTCGGTGAGGATGACCAGCGTGACGATCAGCATCGAGATGATGGCCGGCAGTTCGAAGGTCGGCCAGCCGAAGGCGAAGGGGGCCGGGAAGGCGAAGATCGGGCCGTTGCCGATTCCGGAGAAATCGGCCATGCCGGTGAAGACGGCGATCAGGGTGCCGATGATGATGGCCAGCAGGATGGACAGGCGGGAGATCGTCGCGTTGCCGAGCTTGCTCAGCAGCAGGACGACCAACAGGGTCACACCGGCCAGGCCGATGTTGGCCACGGAGCCGTAGTTGTCGGCCTTGGCGTTGCCGCCCATGGCCCAGTTGGCAGCCACCGGCATCAGCGACAAGCCGATCACGGTGATCACGATGCCGTTGACGACCGGCGGGAAGAACCTAATCACCTTGGAGAACACCGGGGTGATGAGGAGTCCGACGGCCGCGGAGACCATCACCGCGCCGAAGACCGCCTGGATGCCACCACCGCCACCGATGATGGCCGTCATGGTGGCGACACCGGCGAAGGAAACGCCCTGGACCAGCGGAAGCTGGGAACCGAAGAACGGAATGCCGATGGTCTGAAGCAAGGTGGCCAGGCCGCCGACGAACAGGCAGGCGGCAATGAGCAGGCCGACGTCCGAGGAGCTCATGCCCGCTGCGGTGCCGACAATGAGCGGTGGGGCGATGATTCCGCCGTACATGGTCAAAACGTGCTGGAAGCCGTAAGCGAAGGTGCTACCGATGGGCAGACGCTCGTCTTCTGGACGTGCAGGCGCGGTACTGCGGCGGGCCGCGGCGCTTGATGCGTTCTTGGTCATGGAGTTTCCCTTGTGTGCGGATGATCGGAAGCAGGTCCGGGCGACAGCTGTTCCTCGTACTGGGGTCCGGATTCCTGGTTACCTCTTCTGGGATTCCGTACAGCGGAAAAATGATTTCGCTATGCAATATAGTGAACTGGCTCACATGGACAATGTCAAGGGTTGTGCCGAGGGCCTATCACGCCACTGGTGGTTCAGCGATCGACAAGAGCCGCCTCGCGCTCATCGGATATCACCATCAGAACCGCGTCTTCCCGCATTCGGGCCACCAGGGTCCTGGCGAACCAGACGGGCCGGTTCAAGCTGGGGCGTTCAATCACCCCGTCCAGGGCGCGGCAGATGCGGCGCACTTCGGCCTCCTCGCTCGGCGACACCGGATGCCCAGGGCCGCGCCGGGTGTAAAAAGTCGGTGTGAGCCGCTGTGACGTAGTCCCGGTGAACCAAGGAAGGAAGCCGGCCAAAGTCCAAATTAAATACGGAATTCAAGCAAGCCGCCGTGATTAATTCAACTTTTGGTGTCCGAAGAGCACCCCTGCCGTCGAAACGTCCTGAGGGGTTGAGGTTGACGGCGGGCTCGGGCATTCTTGCGGTGCGAGTTTGATCGAGCCAACGGGGAGAAACCATGGGCATGCAGCATCCTGAACACGTCGTCGTCGTCGGCGCGGGCATCGTCGGCCTGTCGACCGCCTGGCACCTGCAGGAGCAGGGGGTCCGCGTCACCATTGTCGACCGGACCGGAGTCTCCGCCGGCTCCTCCTGGGGCAACGCCGGTTGGCTGACCCCCGCCCTGACCCTGCCGTTGAGTGAGCCCTCGGTTCTGACCTATGGCGCCAAGGCCATGCTCGACCCGGCCTCGCCTCTCTACATTCCGCTGACCACCGATCCGTCGCTGATCAAGTTCCTTGCAGGGTTCGCCCGGCACTGCACCCCCGGCAAGTGGCGCGAAGCCATGAACGTCTTCAGCGAGATCGGCAGTACCGGCCTGGATGCCTACGCCGAGCTGGCCGAGGGAACCAACGCGGTCACCGAACTCACCAAGCCGGCCGAGCCCTTCCTGGCGGCCTTCGCCAATGAGAAGGACCGTGAGGGTCTGGTCCACGAGTTCGAGGGCATCAGTGATGCCGGTGGCAGTGTGGACTTCGACCTCATGTCAGGCTCCGAGATCCGCGCTCTGGAGCCCACCCTGGGTTCGGGTGTCACCGCAGGCATCAAGATCCATGACCAGCGCTTCATCAACCCGCCGAACTTCATGGAGTCGCTGGCCGAGTCGGTGCGCCAGCGCGGCGGTGAGATCGTCGAGGGTTTCGCCGTCTCCGACGTCCGTGAATCCGGGAACTCGGTGACCGTGATCGGTTCCAGTGGCAGGAGTCTGACCGCCGACTCGGTGGTGCTGGCCTCCGGTGCCTGGCTGGGCTCGTTGGCCCGCAAGTTCGGCGTCCGCCAAGTCGTCCAGGCTGGACGTGGCTATAGCTTCACCGTCATGCCCGAGGTCATGCCGACCCACCCGATCTACTTCCCCGCCCAGCGCATCGCCTGCACGCCCCTCGGTGACCGCTTCCGGGTCACCGGCATGATGGAGTTCCGGGACCCCGACGCGCCGTTGGACGAACGCCGGATTCAGGCGATCATCAACGCCGCATCCCCGATGTACACCGGCATCGACTGGGAGGACCGCCAGGAGGAATGGGTGGGTTCCCGCCCCTGCACGGCCGATGGCCTGCCACTGATCGGCGCCACCAAGTCCCCTCGCGTCCACGTTGCCGGTGGCCACGGCATGTGGGGCGTTGCCCTCGGCCCGCTGACCGGCAAGATGCTGGCAGCGGAAATGACCGGCCAGGGCACTGCTCCGCTGATGCGGCACTTCAGCCCGCTGCGCTAGGCGGCGCTCGGCCTCGAAAAGGGCCGGCAAGCAGTACGAAGGACATTGCCACCACCAGTGCACGACGGCGGCACCCGATCCGGGTGCCGCCGTTTCCGTCTTCCCCCGCTGTGCATTGCGGGGGATTCGTCTAGGCTGGTCCCACCTACGAACGTCGGGAGTGATGATGGCTGCAAAGAAGCATTTCAAGAACCTCAGTGGAGGACGCAAGTTCTGGGTCATGACGATGGGCGCGGCTCAGGTGGCACTGCAGGGTGCGGCCCTGAAGGATCTCGCCGGTCGACCGGCAGCCCAGGTCAACGGCCCCAAGATCGCCTGGTTCTTCGCCAGTTTCTTCAATTTCATCGGCCCGCTTAGTTACTTCGCGGTCGGCCGCAAGAAGTAGTTCCGACCGAAGCCCGGCTAGGCGCCGACCCGCTCCACCGGAATGACGGACACCTCGCCCAGGGCCCCGTCCTCCGCCACTGCGCTCATGTAGGTGCACACCGGCTGGCGCCGGCGATCCGTCGGCGAACCGGGATTGAGTAGCCGCAGGCCGTTCGCGGCAGTGGTGTCCCAGGGGATGTGGCTGTGCCCGAAGACCAGCACATCGGTGTCCGGGAACTGTTGGGCGCACCGCTTTTCCCGGCCCGCGGAGGCGCCGGTTTCATGGATCATCGAAAAGCGCAGTCCTTCGATCTCCACGTGGGCGATTTCGGGCAGCCGGGAGCGCAGCTCCTCGCCGTCGTTGTTCCCGTAGACAGCAACCAGCTTCCGGCAGCGCTGCTGGAGCTCGTCCAACAGGTCCGGTTCCACCCAGTCCCCGGCGTGGAAAACGATATCGGCCGCCTCGATCTCCTCCCACAGGCTCGGGTGCAGCCCGCGGGCCCGCTTGGGCAGGTGGGTATCGGCGATCAGGACCAGACGCGTACTCATGTGGGCATCCTTTCACGAACCAGCCGGCGCTCACGAAGACCGGGCACAGGGACTACTTGCTCCATTTGCGGACCGGGGGCTCCCAGCGGTCCAACTGCGCCAACAGGTCGTCGGCATCGTCACTGACGATCAACGTGTCCCGGTAGGAGGGGGCCAGGAACCCGCGCTCGACCATCGTGTCGACCATGGCCAACAGGGGGTCCCAGAAGCCGTCGATGTTGAAGAGGGCCACGGGTTTGCGGTGGATGCCCAGGTGCTGCCACGTCCACGTCTCGAAGAACTCCTCCAGCGTCCCGGCACCGCCGGGCAGTGCCACGAACCCGTCACCCAGATCTGCCATGCGCTGCTTGCGTTCATGCATCGTGGTCACGATCTCCAGGGACGTCAGCCCGGTATGGGCGGTCTCCCCGTCGACGAGTGCCTGCGTCATGATCCCGATGACGGAGCCCCCGGCTGCCATGGCTGCATCGGCGATGACTCCCATGAGCCCGACCTGCCCGCCGCCGTAGACGATGCCCAGGCCACGTTCGGCCAGCCGGGCGCCAAGGAAGGCGGCGGCGTCGAGGTAGCCGTGATCGTGGCCGGTCTTCGAACCGGTGAATACCGTGAGTCGGCGAACGGGACGGCCCCCGGAGCTACAGAGTGCCGGCAGGACCTGCTCGACCAGCAGCGGGGCCAGGTCCGGGGGCAGGTGGGCGGCTGTGGGATCCAACCAGCGCAGCTCGGCGATCTCGGAGGTGGGGCGGGCCGCAACCATCGCAGGATGTTCGAAGACGCTCGCCTGGACATCATGTCCCGGCTCGTTGGCCGCGCGAGTACGAAAAACGCCGACCTCGCGCAATTGCCCGGGATCCAGCTCCACCCCCAGTTCCTCGGAACATTCGCGCAGCGCCGTCTCCGCGGCGTTCTCGCCCGCCTCGGGTTTGCCGCCGGGGAGCATGAACCGCTCGGTGCCGGCTTTGCGGACGGTGAGCACCGCGCCAGAGAAGTTCCGCAGGACGACGGCGCTGACGTGGATGATGGGGGTATTCGGTGGATTCACCCCGACCACGCTACTCGGTTTCCCGTCCCGACGGCCGTGGATCAATGCGCGGTCGTCGACTCTTCCTTGGGGGTGGGGGAGACGGGGCCGTAGGCTGGGAGAAGGGCCCTTGGCGTCGTGAACGGCGCGGAAAGCAGGGCCCGCCCGGAACGCTACGTCGAGGAGGACACGATGGGTACCAACGAACACCACCACACGGACGCCGTCACCCAGGCCGGAATGGGCATGGATGGTGCGCAGTTGCCCGAACAGGATGGCAAGGGTCACGCCGTGCGTCGCGGCGTCGACGGCCGCACCGAGATCGACTCGAAGTCCATTCCTGTTCACGGGGATGAGGAAACCGCCGACGAGCTGGCGATGGAGGCCTACGGGGATGAGGACGACGACGGGAATCCCGACATTCCCAGCGTCCCGTTCCCCGGCTGAAGAACCCGCGCTCGGGCCTGAATATGAATACGCCCCCCGGACCATGGAAGCCATGGTCCGGGGGGCGTTTTCCGTATCATCGGAGTCCAGATGTATCGACCTAGGCGGCCAGGGCCGCCCGGGTGGAGGAGGCCGTGACGCGTAGTTCGCCATCGTCCACCCAGAGGGTGACCGTGCCACCTTCCTGCACCGCTTCGGCAACCAGGAAGTCCGCGATCGCGTCGTCGACCTCGCGCTGGATCACCCGACGTAGCGGGCGGGCACCGTACTCCGGCTCGTAGCCGTGCTCGGCGATCCACCCGATCGCCGCATCCTCCACCTCCAGGTCGATGCCCTGGGTTTGCAACCGGGCTTCGGTATTGCGCAATTGGATCGAAACGATCGAGCGCAGCTGCTCCAGCTCGAGTTTGCGGAACAGTACGATCTCGTCGATGCGGTTCAGGAACTCAGGACGCATCGTCTCGCGCAGCCGACCCATGACCCGGTCGCGGAGCGCCTTCTCGGAACCGAAGCCGCTGGCCCCCTCACCTGACTGGGCGTTGAAGCCCAGGGCGCCGGTCTTGCTGGCCAGGAACTCGGAGCCCAGGTTGGAGGTCATGATGACCACGGTGTTGCGGAAGTCCACGGTCCGGCCCTGCCCGTCGGTGAGCCGGCCGTCGTCGAGCACTTGCAGCAACAGGTTGAACACGTCGGGGTGCGCCTTTTCGATCTCGTCGAGTAGCAGCACGGAGTACGGGTTGCGGCGCACGCGCTCGGTCAGCTGCCCGGCCTCGCCGTAGCCGACGTAGCCCGGAGGGGCGCCGACCAGCCGGGAGACGGTATGCCGTTCACCGAATTCGCTCATATCGAAGCGCAGCAGGGCGTCCTCATGGCCGAAGAGCGACTGGGCCAACGATTTCGCCAGCTCGGTCTTGCCGACGCCGGTGGGCCCCAGGAACATGAAGCTGCCCACGGGGCGGGACGCATCGCCCATGCCCGTGCGGTTGCGTCGCACGGATTTGGCGATGACGCTCACCGCATCGTCCTGCCCGATGACCCGCGCATGCAGTTCCTCCTCCAGCTTCGCCAACCGGGCGCGGTCGCCCTCGGTCAGCCGCGCCGCGGGGATGCCCGTGGCCCGGGCGATGATCTGGGCGATCTGCTCCTCGTCCACCACGCTGGCATCCGGGGTCCCTTCGGTGGATCCGCCGGATTCCGCACCGGCGGCCAGCTCGTCGAGGTGCTCGGTCAGCGCGGTGATCTCATCGCGCAGCCAGCCAGCGTCCTCGAAGCGTTCGGCGGTGACGGCGTCGTTCTTGCGTTCGCGCAGCGTCTCCAGCTCGGTGCGCAGCGCCTGGACGTCGACGGACGGGCCGCGACGCAGACTCAAACGCGCACCCGCCTGGTCGATCAGGTCGATCGCCTTATCGGGCAGGAAGCGGTCGGTGAGGTAGCGGGATGAAAGGTCGACGGCGGCCCGCAGGGCACCCTCGGTATAACTCACCTGGTGGTGTTCGCCGTAGCGGTCGGCCAGACCGGTGAGGATCTTGATGGAATCCTCCTGCGAGGGTTCACCGACCGTGACGGGCTGGAAGCGACGCTCCAGCGCCGGGTCCTTTTCCACAGTCCGGTATTCGGCCAATGTGGTGGCACCGATGAGCCGCAACTCCCCGCGCGCCAGCCGGGGCTTGAGGATGTTGCCGGCGTCCATGCCGCCTTCGCCGGAGCCGCCGGCACCGACCACGTTGTGCAGCTCGTCGATGAAGACGATGTATTCACCCTTGTGGGCGGTGATCTCGTCCATGGTCTTGGTCAGGCGTTCCTCGAAGTCACCCCGGTAGCGGGTGCCGGCGAGCATGCCGGGCAGGTCCAGGGAGATGACGCGTTTGCCCTGCAGCTGGGCGGGGATC
>RCNJ01000560.1_pt1 | contig 12490 bp, 12 predicted proteins | sample 2041171 | NCBI WGS metagenome assembly RCNJ01 (sample SAMN09708213, study PRJNA481090) | feces metagenome | biome: feces | host: Pygoscelis adeliae | place: Antarctica: Rookery Lake | collected 2010-03-01 | reverse complement strand
TATCCATATTTCATGTGATATTAGCTATTCTATCTGTCTATTTAATAGTTACTTTTGTTAAACAAGAATTTGTAATTAGAGATTTGACTAAAGAAAATAAATTAGCTGATACAGAGCTAAAGGATTTAAAAGAAGATGTGAATGACCTTGAGAGCAAATTAGATAAATCAGAAACGGTAGAATATATAGAAAGAATTGCTAGAGAAGAATTAGATATGATAAAATCAAATGAAATAATATATAAAGACAAGGCTAAACAAGAAGAAAGAAACTGATTAAGTGAATTGACAAATTAAAAAATATGCTGTATACTAGAAAGAGTTAAAATACAGAATAGATATATCTTTAAAGGAGGAGTATTTAATCTATGCCCGTTGAAGTTGGAGATATAGTTGAAGGAAATGTTTCTGGAATAACTCATTTTGGTGCATTCATTCAACTAGGAAAAGGAAGAACAGGTTTAGTTCATATTTCAGAGATATCACATGACTATGTTAATGATGTTAATGATTATGTAAAGAAAAATGAGAAAGTTAAGGTGAAAGTTTTATCTATTACTAAGGATGATAAAATTAGTTTGTCTATGAGACAAGCACAACCTAAAAGACAGTCTACAAATCCAGGTCAAGTAGAATTTAAGCCGGATGAAAAAGCAAAATCATTATCTTTTGAAGATAAGATGTCTAAGTTCTTAAAAGATAGTGGCGAAAAGCAAGAACAACTTAAGAAACAAGATCCAAATAGTGGATTTTAATCAGATAAAGAAAATGAAAACTGGGCTATTATAAGCCCAGTTTTTTTATGTATTTTTACGACTATATATTACAGTCTAATATATAATATGAGAATATGTATAGGTGATATAAAATCAAGAAATATAATAATAGACAAGACAAATATATTTAATAAATTTTGGTGGAACTATAGGAGAAAGTTTAGGATTAAAGAATATACGTAAACTTATATATAGTTTTTTAAAGATATAGAACAAAATTATAGTACTAATATAATTGTTAGAATGAGTATGATTCTGGCAAGTATACTTTTAAAAAAATCTCAATGAAATATTTAGTGTATAGTGACAGATGTTTTATACGGAGACATGAAGATATCTTTATTAGGAAAAATGAGCGAGAGAATTTTGATATAATAGATTCCGTATTTAAAGGAAGTATTTTTATATTTATAATTGTCTTAACAATAAGTGCTAATATAAAATGGATGTGATTGAATGAAGGAATTAGTTAGAAAGACAATAATGAAATATGATTTAATAGATAGGTTTGATAAAGTAGTCATAGGAGTGTCTGGAGGACACGACTCTATGACGCTTTTATATGTTCTAGAAAGTTTAAAGGAAGAATTGGAATTTGAAATAGTAGTAGCTCATATAAATCATGGAGTTAGAGGGAAAGAAGCGGATTCAGATGAGGAATATGTAAAAAACATATCTAATGAACTGGGACTTGAATTCTATTCATATAAAGCAAATATGGATGAGTATGCAAAACAACATAAACTAACTAGTGAAGAGGCAGGTCGTGAGATAAGATATGAATTCTTTAGAAAGGTACTTAAAGAATCCAATGCCACAAAGATAGCTGTAGCACATAATAAAAATGATCAAGCAGAAACGCTTCTTATGAGATTTATGAGAGGAACAGGTATCGATGGATTAAGAGGTATGGAGTTTAAGACTAGAGATATAATAAGACCTCTATTAGGTATAGAGAGAAGTAGAATAGAAGAGTACTGTGTAGATTTAGATATAACCCCTAGGATAGATAAGACTAATGCAATGCCTATATATGGCAGAAATAAAGTTAGATTAGAACTTGTGCCATATATTGAAGATACATTTAACAGTGGGATTATAAATACACTTTCTAGAACTTCGGAGATTATGAAAATAGATAGTGATTTTTTAATTAAGTATACAGAAGAGCAGTATGAAAAAATATTGAGAAAAAGTACTGAAACTAGAATTATATTAAAGACCTCAATTCTTAAAAACTTACATGAAGCTATAAAGACAAGAGTTATAAGACATGCTATAGAGATATTAAATACCAATCTTAAAGGAATAGAGAAAAAACATATAGAAGAAATATTAGACTTAGTAGATGTAAATGAAACAGGAAAGCAAATTGATATAACAAATAATATAATAGTTAGAATAAGCTATGAAGATCTGATAATAGAGAAAAATAGGGACATTAAAAATGTGACATTTAAAGAAAAGATTGATGAAAGCGGTAGTGTAGTTATAAAAGAATTAGATAGCAAAATAAAGTCATATGTATGTTCTAAAGAAGATGTAGATATTGATTTTAATAATAAACTTGTAAAGTGCTTTGATTATGATAATATTAAGAGTGTGATTTATGTAAGAAACAGAAAAAATGGAGATAGATTTAGTCCATTAGGAATGAAAGGACGAAAGAAACTTAAAGACTTCTTTATAGATGAAAAAATTCCTAAAGAAGATAGAAACAAAATACCACTTGTCTTAGATGGTGAAGAAATAATATGGATAGTAGGCTTAAGAATAAGCGAAAACTATAAGGTAAGTTCTAATACTGAAAATGTATTAGTTTTAGAATATATAAATCAAAAGGAGGAAAAGAATGAAGAATGATATTGAAGAAGTACTTATATCTAAAGAAGATATAGACTTAAAAGTAAAAGAAATGGGAAAACAAATTTCAGAAGACTATAAAGGAAAAGATCTCTTATTAATTGGAGTGCTAAAAGGAGCATTTATATTTTTAGCAGATTTGATGAGACACATAAGTATACCAGTAGAAGTAGATTTCATGGCAGTATCTAGCTATGGTACCTCTACAAAATCTTCTGGAGTAGTTAGAATAATGAAAGACTTAGATTCAACTATAGAAGGTAAAGAAATATTATTTGTGGAAGATATAATAGATACAGGCCTTACACTGAACTATCTTATAAAAAACTTTAAAACAAGAGGTGCTAAGAGTGTAAATGCCTGTACTCTTTTAGATAAACCTGAGAGAAGAGAAGCAGATGTTTCTGTTAAATATAAAGGTTTTGATATTCCAGATAAATTTATAGTGGGATATGGACTGGATTATGCTCAAAAGTATAGAAATTTAGATCAGATATATATTTTAAAAGAAGAAGCATATAATTAAAAGAATTTATTTACTTTGAATTATATGTTATAATCAATGTTTATATATGCGGAAGGAGGACTATAAGTGAAAAAGTTTTTTAAAGGTATAGGTTTTTATGTACTCATACTTATATTGCTTGTATTTTTAGTTTCGACATCTTCAAAGAACTTAAGCGAAGATAAGAACATAAATTATATACAGCTTGTAAATGAAGTAGAATCTAATAATGTGAAAAATATTACTCTTATTCAAGATCGTACAGTAAGGGGTAATTTAAAAGATGATACTGAATTCGAATTAATATTACCAGTAAGTTCAGATGTATTTTATGAAGATTATCTAAAGATGCCGATAGAGGAAGGTAACATAAAAGAAGTAGAAGGTGATGAAATAGAACAAACATCACTATTTCTTCAGTTATTACCAAATATATTCTTAATACTTGTGTTTGCGGTAATTTGGTTTGTATTTATGAGAAAATCACAAGGTGGCGGCGGAAACAAGATGATGTCATTTGGAAAGAATAAAGCGAAAATGATGCAAGATGATGAGAAAAAGATGAGCTTTGATGACGTTGCAGGCCTTGAAGAGGAGAAGGAAGAACTTGCTGAAATCGTTGAATTTCTTCAGGAGCCAAAGAAATTCACAGACTTAGGAGCAACAATTCCTAAAGGTATCTTAATGATCGGACCTCCTGGAACTGGTAAGACTTATTTAACTAAAGCAGTAGCAGGTGAAGCTGGAGTTCCATTCTTTAGTATAAGTGGTTCTGACTTCGTAGAAATGTTCGTAGGAGTCGGAGCTTCAAGAGTTCGTGACTTATTTGAACAAGCGAAGAAAAATGCACCATGTATTGTATTTATTGATGAGATAGATGCAGTAGGTAGAAAAAGAGGTGCAGGAATGGGCGGCGGCAATGATGAGAGAGAGCAAACTCTAAACCAGCTATTAGTTGAAATGGATGGTTTTGGTGAAAACGAAGGTATAATAATGATTGCAGCTACAAACAGACCTGACATACTAGACCCTGCAATATTAAGACCAGGTAGATTTGATAGACAGGTTTACGTAGGAGTTCCAGATATTAGAGGTAGAGAAGCAATATTGGAAATTCACTCTAAAGAAAAACCATTAGATGAAGATGTAGACTTAAAAATAGTAGCTAGAAGAACTCCTGGATTTACTCCAGCAGATCTTGAAAACTTATTAAATGAAGCAGCGCTACTAAGTGCAAGAGAAGAACTTAAATCAATACCAATGAGACTTGTGGAAGAAGCATCAACTAAAGTAATAGCAGGTCCTGAGAAGAAGAGTAGAGTAGTAAGCGAGAAGGAAAGAAAGCTTACAGCCTATCATGAAGCAGGCCATGCGGTTGCTGGAAAACTTACTCCAGGATCAGACCCAGTTCATATGATAACTATAATACCTAGAGGTCAAGCTGGTGGATTTACTATGAGTTTACCTGAAGAGGATAGAAGTTATGTAACTAAGTCAGATATGGAGATTCAACTTGTAGAACTATTAGGTGGTAGAGTAGCAGAGAAATTAGTACTTGAAGATATAAGTACAGGTGCTCAAAACGATCTTCAAAGAGCTACAAAGATTGCCAGAGCAATGGTTACTGAATATGGAATGACAGATGCTCTTGGACCTATGACTTATGGTTCTGAAGATGATGATGTATTTATAGGAAGAGATTTAGGAAAAACTGTAAATTACAGTGAAGACATAGCTGCATCTATAGATAAAGAAACAAGAAGTATTATAGATAGAGCTTATGTAGATGTTGAGGAGTTATTATCTGAAAACTTAGATAAACTTCATCTTGTAGCACAAGAACTTTTAGAAAAAGAAACATTAAATGCAAAAGACTTTAATGCATTATTTGAAACTGTATAGATAGAAAAAATGAAAAAGAGCTGAGCAATCAGCTCTTTTTTAATGTATAATTGTACGATAAGAGGGGTTGATGGTATGAAAAGGAGAATAGTAGAAGTTTTAAAAGAAAATAAAGGTGAGTTTATATCAGGACAAGCTTTAAGCGAAGAATTAGATGTAAGTCGTACTTCTATATCAAACTACATGAAGATATTAAAAGAAGAAGGATATAAAATAGAATCTATATCAAGAAAAGGTCACAAGCTTATATCAAGTCCAAATATTTTAACCAGAGAAGAGTTAGTAGAATATTTAGACACTGATTACATAGGACGTAAGATTTATTATCATGAAAGTTTAGAATCTACTAACAACTTAGCAAAAGATTTAGCGAAAAGTAGTGAAAAAGAAGGAGAAGTTGTAATAGCCGAAGAACAGACGCAAGGACGAGGAAGACTTGGAAGAAATTGGACATCGCCAAAGGGAAATGGTATATGGATGAGTATAGTAGTGAAGCCTAGGATAGAACCAATAGAAGCTTCTAAGGTAACTCAGATAACGGCAGCATCTGTTTATAGTGCATTAAGTGAAATGAACATAGAGACAAGTATAAAATGGCCGAATGATATCATTTTAAATGATAAAAAAATATGTGGTATATTAACTGAAATGGGTTCAGAGATGATGCAAATAAGTTACATGGTTGTGGGTATTGGTATAAATGTGAATTTAGAGCTAGAAGATATACCTAAAGATTTAAGAAAAAAAGCAACATCACTTAAAATAGAAAAAGATAAAGATTTTAATAGAAAAGAGTTAGTTGCCAAAATACTAAATGAATTTGAATATTTTTATGATTTACTTGTTAATGAAAATGATATAAGTGAGGCTATAAAAATATGTAGAGAGAAGTCTATACTTATAGGTAAAAAGGTAAGAGTTATTGAAAGAAATAATGAGTTTGAAAGGACAGCTATAGATTTAACAGAAAAAGGGGAGCTTATAGTTAAAGATGATAATGGAAATACTAGTGTGTTGATTTCTGGAGAAGTATCTGTAAGAGGTAAACATGGCTATGTATAATATTATAAATATCTTGCATAGATAGTATTAAATAGGTAAAATATAAAGATAAATGTAATTGAGATGAGGTGGATATATGATATTAGTTTGTGATGTGGGAAACACTAATATGGTTTTAGGTGTATATGAAGATAAAGAGAAACTAAAAGCATGGAGAATATCTACAGATAGACATAAAACATCAGATGAATATGGTATTTTAATAAAACAGCTCTTTGAATATGATAATTTAAATATGCAAGATATTGAAAATGTAATACTGTCTTCAGTAGTACCAACAGTAATGACTGCACTTGAAAACATGAGCAAGAGATACTTTCAAAAAGATCCTGTAGTAATAGGCCCTGGTACAAAGACAGGAATGGATATAAAATATGATAACCCTAAAGAAGTTGGAGCAGACAGAATAGTAAATGCAGTTGCGGCTTTCGAAAGATTTGGAGGACCTATAATTATAGTAGATTTTGGAACAGCAACTACATTTTGTGTAATATCAGAAGTAGGAGATTACTTAGGAGGAGTTATTGCACCAGGAATAACAATATCATCTGAAGCATTATTTCAAAAAGCATCGAAACTTCCAAGAGTAGAGCTTATAAAACCTGAGAAAGTATTAAACAAAAACACTGTAAATAGTATGCAAGCAGGTATAATATATGGATATGTTGGAATGGTAGATTATCTTATAGCAAAGATGGAAGAAGAATTAGGTAGTAAATTAAAAGAAGTAATAGCAACGGGGGGACTTGCATCAGTTATAGCTAGTGAATCAAAAGCTATAACAAAAGTAGAAGATATGCTTACGCTTGAAGGTCTTAGAATAATATATGAGAAGAATAAATAACGAGGTGATCATATGAACTTTGCAGGAGTAGAACTTAAAAACAATGTGTTTTTAGCACCAATGGCAGGAGTTACAGACCTTGCATTTAGACTTATATGTAAAGATTTGGGCGCAGGACTGTTATATACAGAGATGGTAAGTACTAAGGCAATTTTTTATGGTGATAAAAAGACAGATTCAATAATGGAAATAAGAGAAGAAGAAAAACCTGTAGCTCTTCAGATATTTGGATCAGACCCAAGAATAATGGCGAGAGTTGTGGATGAAAATTTAAATAAAAAGGATGATTTTGAATTTATAGATATAAATATGGGTTGCCCTGCACCTAAGATAGTTAAGAATGGTGATGGGAGCGCACTTATGAAAACTCCAAGCTTAGTTAGGGATATTGTTCGTTCTGTTGTTGATGTTTCTAATAAACCAGTAACAGTAAAAATAAGAAAAGGTTGGAATGATGATAATCAAAATGCAGTTCAGATCGCAAAGATTATAGAATCAGCAGGTGCATCTGCTATAACAATACACGGAAGAACGAGAGAAGAATATTACTCAGGTAATGCAGACTGGGGAATGATAAAGAATGTTAAAGAAGCTGTGAATATTCCAGTAGTTGGCAATGGAGATATATTTAAGCCAGAAGATGCACTTAAGATGAAAGAAATTACAGGATGTGATGCTGTAATGATTGGTAGAGGTGCTCGGGGAAATCCTTGGATATTTAGAAGAACAGATCATCTGCTAAGGACGGGGAAATTATTACCACCACCTACTAGTAGAGAGAAAATAGATATGAGCTTAAAACATCTAGATTTACTTTTTAAAGTTAAGCCTGAAAGAATAGCTATAAGAGAAATGAGAAAGCATATAGGATGGTATGTAAAAGGTATGAGAGGTTCAGCTGAAATGAGAGACAAGATAAACAGAATTGAAGAGAGAAACAAACTTGAAGAAACTCTTGAGAGGTATCGAGATGAAGTTAGTGATTGATAATAGAACACATTAACAATAATATCTTTAATATAAAATTATGACAAAGAAGCTTTTTATAAGTAAATTTATATGATTATAAATAGTAAAGAATATCTAGAGTAGCTAAAGGGTAAATTACTATATAAATACATCATTATCTGATATGCTTGATAACAGTAACTATAATATAGGGAAATATAAATATGTGTAAAAGCTTTATATATAGAACAAGTATCAGTTTAGAAAATCTGGAAAAATAAAAAGAGTCTTCTTTATGAGAGTAGAGTAGTATGTAGAGGTTTGAAAGCTTGACAATACATCGCTACTAAACTATAATGTCAACATAAATAACGAAGATATTATAATTGTTTTTAGTGCTTGGAAGTATGATTATATAATGGGAAAGTTTATTTTCATAATTGAAAATAAGAAGGAGAGAAAATATATGTTAGATAAAGAGATTTATTTAACTAAAGAAGGTTTAGTAAAGATAGAAAATGAAATAGATGAACTTAAATTTGTAAAAAGAAAAGAAGTTGCAGAGAAAATAAAACACGCACTAGGTTTTTGAGATAGAAGCGAGAACTCGGAATATGATGAAGCTAAAAAGGAACAAGCTTCTATAGAGGATAGAATTATAAAGCTTGAGAACACTTTAAAAAATGTTGTAATCATATCAGAAGAGGATATTTCTTTAGACACTGTAGGTGTTGGAACTAGAGTTACTTTAAAAGATATGGAATTTAATGAAGAAGTGGAGTATTTTATATTAGGGTCACCAGAAGCAGATCCATATGAAGGTAGAATATCAAACGAATCACCTGTAGGAAGTGCTCTTATTGGATCACAGGTAGGAGATATTGTAGAAGTACAGGTTCCTGATGGAATTATGAAGTATGAAGTTTTATCAATTAATAAATAACTAAAGTAGAAGACAAAGATCCTTTTGTAGAAAAACTATAATAGCAACATAAATAATTAAGATGTTGTAATTATTTTTAGTGCTTAAAAGCATGATTATATAAATAGAAGAGTTTATTTTCGTAATAGAAAATAAAAAAGGAGAGAAAATTGATGTTAGATAAAGAAGTCTATTTAACTAAAGATGGTTTAACAAAGATAGAAAATGAAGTAGATGAACTTAAATCTGTAAAAAGAAGAGAAGTTGCTGAGAGAATAAAACATGCACTAGCTTTTGGAGATATAAGCGAGAACTCAGAATATGATGAAGCTAAGAACGAACAAGCTTCGATGGAAGAAAGAATTGGAAAGCTTGAGAATACTTTGAGAAACGCTGTAGTCATATCAGAAGAGGATATTTCTTTAGATACTGTAAGCGTTGGAACTAAAATTACTTTAAAAGATATGGAATATGATGAGGAAGTAGAATATTTTATAGTGGGATCGGCAGAAGCAGATCCATATGAAGGTAAAATATCAAATGAATCACCTGTAGGAAGTGCTCTTATTGGATCAGAAGTAGGAGATATTGTAGAAGTACAGGTTCCTAATGGAACTACGAAATATGAAGTTTTATCAATTAGCAGATAAATAGAGTAGGAGGCAAAAAAATGGAATATGAAGAAAAGAATATTAATGAAATGTTACAATTAAGAAGAGAAAAACTAAAAGATTTAAGAGATCAAGGCAAAGATCCTTTTATGCAAGAAAACTATGACGTAACACATAAAAGTCAAGAAATAAAAGATGATTATGATGACTTAGAGGGCAACAAAGTATCTATAGCTGGTAGACTTATGTCTAAAAGAGGACAAGGAAAAGTTAGCTTCTCAGATATTCAAGATTCAGAAGGAAGAGTTCAGCTTTTCATAAAGAAAGATAACGTTGGAGAAGAAGAATACAATTTATTTAAAACTTACGATATAGGAGATATACTAGGAATAGTAGGGGAAGTTTTTAAAACAAAGACAGGAGAAGTTTCTGTAAGAGTTAGTGAAATTACTTTACTTACCAAGTCACTTCAAATATTACCAGAAAAATTCCATGGACTTAAAGATCCAGATCTTAGATATAGACAAAGATATGTAGATCTTATAATGAATCCAGAAGTAAAAGAAACCTTTCTTAAAAGAAATAAAATTATAAAAGCTATAAGAAGCTTTTTAGATGATAGAGGATATTTAGAAGTTGAAACACCTATACTTACTACAGTTGCGGGTGGAGCAGCAGCGAAGCCATTTACAACTCATCACAATACATTAGATATTGAAATGCAACTTAGAATAGCAAATGAACTTTATTTAAAGAGACTTATAGTAGGTGGATTTGATAAAGTTTATGAGATGGGAAAAATGTTTAGGAATGAAGGTATGTCAGTAAAGCATAATCCTGAATTCACAAATATTGAGCTTTATGCAGCTTATCAAGATTATACAGACATGATGAGCATAACAGAAGAACTTATGTCGCATTGTGCAAAAGAACTTTATGGAACCACAGTAATAGAATTCCAAGGTACTGAGATTGATTTTAAAGTTCCGTGGAAAAGAATTTCTATGCATGATGCAGTAGAAGAAAAAACAGGTGTAGATTTTTATGCGCTTTCTAGTGATGAAGAGGCTAGAAGTATAGCTGAAGATAAATTAAAATTAAATGTAGATAAAAACATGACTAAAGGTCATATTGTTAATTTAGCATTTGAAGAATTTTGTGAAGAAGATTTAGTACAACCAACATTTGTACTTCATCATCCAGTAGAAGTTTCTCCACTTGCTAAGAGAAACGCGGAAAATCCACACTATACAAATAGATTTGAAGCATTTGCTAATGGGTGGGAACTTGCTAATGCATTCTCTGAGTTAAATGATCCTATAGATCAGAAGGAGAGATTTGAAGAACAATTAAGACAAAGAGCTGCAGGAGATGAAGAGGCTCATCCTATGGATGAAGACTTTATTAATGCACTAGAAGTAGGACTTCCACCAACAGGTGGATTAGGAATAGGTGTTGATAGAATGATTATGCTTCTTACAAACTCACCTTCTATAAGAGATATACTTTTCTTTCCTACTATGAGACCTATAAAATAAAATATTGAAAATGGATATACAAGAATCTATATGACAGACAATTAAAGTTTGGTTATATAGATTCTTTTTTTATATTTTAAAATGGTTTTAATATTAAACTCATGGGTACATATCGTATAGAGACTCATATCAATAGATAAAAAAATAAATTTAGCGATTAGTGTTTTATAATTTATTATGTGGGTATAATTTCAAAGAATTAGTTTAAAGTATAAAAAATATACTATAGGAGGTATTATGATGAGTTTTATAAAAGATGCAATTATGAGAAGACAGAGAGAAAAGGCGTTAAAAGCAGTAGCAAAAGTAGGTATAGGGGCAGCAATAGGTGGAATAGCAGGAATATTACTTGCACCGCAGTCAGGAAAAGAAACAAGAGAAGATATAGCAGAAAAGGCTAAAGATACAAAAGAAGATATAGCAGAAAAGACAAAAGAAACAGCTGATCATGTTAAGAAGACAGTAAAAGATTCAGTTGATACTTTAAAAGATGAAACAGAGAGAGTTAAAGGAAAATTAGAAGATAAAGCAGAAGATGTAAAAGATAAGACAGAAGATGCAAAAGATAAGATCGAAGATATCAAAGATGATTCAAAATCTAAAAAAGAAGATGCAGAGAAGATAATGAAAGCTGCGAAAGATGAAAAAGAAGAACTTGAAAAAAAGAACGATAATAAAAAATCAGATAAATCAACTATTAATACTAAAAAGTATTAGTAAATTAGATTTAAAAACAAAAAAATATATATAGAAAGGAGAAAGTTGAGAATTGACAACTTAATCGGTTTCTCAACTATATATAAATATGAATACAATTATAACATTAGAAGAGTTAATGCTGTTTATTTTATTTTTATTAGCAGTAGGATTAGGAATATTTTTAATATTAGCGGTAAAAAACATAGTTGGTATCTTAAAGAAAGTAAATGGTATTGTAGATGAAAATGAGAAATCAATAAATACTATATTAAAAGAAGCACCAATTATCCTTGATAATGTAAATAAAATAACTGAAGATGTAAAAGATACGGTAGAATATGTTACACCTTCTATAACTAGCATAGTTCAAAATGTAGATGATATATCTACAGATGTAAATGAAACTGTAGATAATGTTACGCATACAGTGGATGTAGTAGGCGAAAGTGTAGAAGAAACAGTTGAAATGTTAAAAGAGAGCACAAACACTATTTCTAATTATTTAAATATTATTATAGAAGTAGCAGCTGTACTTAAAGGTGCTTTTTCTAAATAACTAAAACTCTCGTAGCCTAGTTTAATCTAGGTCACGAGAGTTTTTTAATAAAATTAATAAAACTTACTAAAAACTGTTGACATATAAAATTAAAGCTGATAGAGTAGTAAAAGTCGTCAGAAAAAAGAAAGCGGCGGCAATAGAAATTACAATTAACATATTAAAAAATAATTTAAAAAAGCTATTGACAAAACATTAACAAAAATGTTACAATAGATAAGCAAGTTTGGTCCTTGAAAATTAAACAGTAAAAAGAAGTTAATTC
>RCNJ01000559.1_pt1 | contig 12534 bp, 13 predicted proteins | sample 2041171 | NCBI WGS metagenome assembly RCNJ01 (sample SAMN09708213, study PRJNA481090) | feces metagenome | biome: feces | host: Pygoscelis adeliae | place: Antarctica: Rookery Lake | collected 2010-03-01 | reverse complement strand
GCCACGAAACCGTTGCGACGGGAGTAAAGCACCGGATAGGAGTCGGTCAGCCGCCTGGCCACATAGTTGGCGGTCAGCAGTGCGTTCACGGTGGCCCGCCGTAGGCCGTCGGCGCCCATCATGGCGATATAGGCGTAACTAATCGGCAAAATGCCCGCCGACCCGTACGGTGCTGCCGAAATTGGCCCGACCCCGCTCTGTGGCCCGGCCTCGGCAAGCATGGGATGATTCGGCAAGAAGGCGGCCAGGTGCTGTCCCACGCCAATCGGTCCAACACCAGGCCCGCCGCCGCCGTGCGGGATGCAGAAGGTCTTGTGCAGGTTGAGGTGGCTGACATCGGCGCCGAACCGGCCCGGCTGCGCCAGCCCGAGCAGGGCATTCAGGTTGGCCCCATCCACATACACCTGACCGCCAGCATCGTGCACCATGGCACAGATGTCGGTAATTCCTTCCTCGAAAACCCCGTGTGTGGATGGATAGGTGACCATGATCGAGGCCAGCTGATCATGATGCTTCACGATCTTTTGCTTGAGATCATCGATGTCCACGCTGCCATCCACCGTCGCCTTGACCACGACCACCTTCATCCCGGCCATGACGGCCGACGCCGCATTGGTGCCATGTGCCGACGAGGGGATCAGGCAGACATCGCGGCCGCCCTCATCACGGGACCGGTGGTAGGCACGGATGGCCATCAGCCCGGCCAGCTCGCCTTGGCTGCCCGCGTTCGGCTGGATGGAAACTTGGGCATAACCGGTGACTTCGGCCAGCCAGCTCTCCAGCTCAGCGATCAAGGTCGTATAACCCTGGGCGTCGCCGATCGGTGCGAACGGATGCAGATTGGCGAAACCAGGATAGGAGATCGGTTCCATCTCCGTGGTCGCGTTCAGCTTCATCGTGCAGGAGCCAAGCGGGATCATCCCGCGGTCCAGGGCGAAGTCGCGATCGGACAAGGCCCGCAGGTAGCGCAGCATCGAGGTTTCGCTGTGATGGGCGTGGAAGACAGGGTGGGTGAGATAATCGCTCGTTCGCTGCTGGGACGCCATCTCACCGTACGGCTCGGTGCCCGGCTCAACGCCGAAGGCAGCGCAGACGGCATCCCGGTCAGGGCCGCCCGCATCCTCGCCGACCGAGATCCCGACATGGTCGGAGTCCACCAGCCGCAGATGAACTCCCTTGGCTCGCGCGCTATCCACGACTTGCTCGGCCCGGCCCGGAACTTCGGCCAGCACCGTGTCGAAGAACGAGTCATGGACAATCCGGATCCCACCAGCTGCCAGCGAACCAGCGAGCAGCTGGGCGCCGGCATGGACCTGGCCGGCGATTCGCCGAAGACCGGCTGGGCCGTGGTAAACCGCGTACATGCTGGCCGTCACCGCGAGCAGCACCTGGGCAGTGCAGATATTAGAGGTGGCCTTCTCCCGGCGAATGTGCTGCTCGCGGGTCTGCAGGGCGAGCCGGTAGGCCTCCGTCCCGTCGGCATCCACCGAGACGCCGACCAGCCGCCCGGGCAGATTCCGCTCCAGCCCAGCCCGCACGGCGATGAAGCCAGCATGTGGCCCGCCGTAGAACAGCGGCACTCCGAAACGCTGGCTGGAGCCCACCGCAATATCGGCACCCCATTCCCCGGGCGCAGGCGCCATCGTCAGTGCCAGCAGGTCGCAGGCGGCGATGACCATGGCGCCAGCGGAATGGGCCTTGTCGGCAATAGCCTGCAGGTCTCCATCGGGGCGTACGGAACCACTGGCACCCGGCGTCTGGACGACAACGGCAAACGCATCCATGCCATTCAGCGCCTCCAACAAGGAACCCTCGGCAACCCTGACCTCGATCCCGAGTGCGCTGGCGCGAGTCTGCACCACTCCAATGGTCTGCGGCAGCGTGTCGGCATCCAGCAGCAAGGTTGTCCCAGTTTTGACTGACCGGCGGGCCAACGTCATCGCTTCGGCGACCGCGGTGCCCTCATCGAGCAGGCTGGCCCCCGCCGTGGCCAGGCCGGTGAGGTCAGATATGGCGGTCTGAAAGTTCAGCAGCGCCTCCAGCCGGCCCTGGCTGATCTCCGGCTGGTACGGGGTGTAGGCGGTGTACCAGGCGGGGTCTTCCAGCACGTTGCGGCGGATCACCGACGGAGTGATCGTGCCGTGGTAACCGAGCCCGATCATCGGGGTCAGCGCGTTGTTCTGCCCGGCCAGCTCCTGCAACCGGGTGAGCGCCTGGTGCTCGGTCAACGCGGGCGGCAAATCGAGCGGCTGTTTCATTCTGATCGACGTCGGCATCGAGTCGTCCACCAGTGCATCCAGGCTGGTCAGACCGAGAGCTGTGAGTAGGATCTGCTGCTCAGCAGGTTGCGGACCGATATGCCGGGTGGCGAAGGGTTGCCCGGAGAGGAAGGGTGCCACCTCAACGCTGGTGTCGTCCAGGATCGGAGTGCGGGCCGGCGAATTTGCCATCTCAACTCTTTCTGCCAGAAGGTGCGGATGCCACCGTTAGCGGTGACGCTCACTCCCCCTCTGTCATCAGCCCGTACAGGTCTGACTTCAGAGTTGCCGGCCGACTATGGATGATTCGGCTGCAGAGCGGTCTGGGATGCCTGAGAGGTTCCGGGGAGGTTGCCCCTTCGGCGCCAGTCGGGCCGTGAGCGCTTGACCCCGGCCTGGCTGGACTCTCCCGCACTGTGCTGCGACGGTTACTAGCCTAGCCGAGAATGGGCAAGGATGCGCAGCTCAGCCCGCCGCCCGGGCACGGCGGCGACGAGACAGCTCATCCCCTGCCTGTTCAGCCGCCTCATCGGGCACGGCTGAGCGCTCGCCCGGAAGTGACGACAAGGTTCCTTCGATGTCCCGCCAGACCCCGCCCAGCGCAATACCAAAGATTCCTTGGCCGCCCCTCAACAGATCGATGACCTCATCGTCGGAGGTGCATTCAAAGACAGAAACACCGTCGCTCATCAGCGTGATCTCGCTCAGATCGTCCACTCCGCGAAGACGGAGATGGTCAATCGCCGTCCGGATCTGCTGCAACGAGATGCCCGCATCAATGAGCCGCTTGATCACCTTCAAGATGAGAATGTCGCGAAAGCTATAAAGCCGCTGGGTCCCGGAGCCGGTTGCACCGCGAATCTCCGGTTTCACCAGGCCCGTGCGAGCCCAGTAATCCAGTTGCCGGTAGGTGATTCCGGCGGCGCTGCAAGCCACCGGACCGCGGAAGCCGAGGTCATGGGGCAGCGAAGAGAAGTCGCCATCAAACAGCAGGTCCTGGGTATCAACTGGTTGACGGCTTCCGGTTGGCTGCTGTTCGGTGCCACTCACGTGTGTCTCGCCTCCGCTGAGGGATGGACCCGTCAGCTCACGGACCCGGTTGAAGTATTGCAGACCCAAAGCGCAGGGCCGTAATTCCACGTTCAGTATTACTGGCACGCTACGACGCACCAGGCGCCGGGTCAACGACGGGGCCGGCAACACGCCGTACTTTTCTTCCCGATCCCTCCACCGCTACCTGAGGTCGAGACTTGAGCGACAGCGGCGCCTTCCCGGTCCGGCTCGCACCCGGGTTCCGTTCGACCGGGACTACCTCGCTACGAGGGGTCTTGGGGTTCGGAACCGGTGACGAAGTCGTCCGGGTTGATCTGATCCAGAAACTCCCGGAACTTTTCCACCTCGTCCTCTTCCTCCTCGGGGACTTCAATCCCCGCCTCGTCGAGAACCTCCTCATTGCAGTAGATGTCTGATCCCGACCTCAACGCGAGCGCAATGGCGTCGGAGGGCCGAGCACTGACCTCTATTCCGTCCAGCAACAACATCGCATAGAAGTGGCCACCGTCCAGCTCGGTGATCTGAATCTCGGTCAGCTGATGTCCCAGCGCGCCCAACAGATCAATCATGAGATCATGGGTGAGCGGTCGCGGCGGAACAATACCTTCTTGCGCGTTGGCGATCGCCGATGCCTCCGCGGCACCGATCCAGATCGGGAGATAGCGCGTCCCGCCCACTTCACGGAGCAGGACCATCGGCGCGTTCGACGGCATCTCCACCCGCACCCCGACTACATCCATTTCACGCATGCCCCTACCCTACTTCCGATGACTGTAGAATTCAGTAACAGACCCAGCAGAAAGAGCTGATCTGTCACCGATCCATCACGCTCCGCACGTCACCGATCCATCGCGCTCCGCACGAGAGCGGCATGGGCATTGATCACCAGATGTACGACCTCGGCCACCGCCTCATTGTTCCCCGGCCGGCGGCGCAGGTAGGGGGCGATAGCCTGTTCGACCAGTCCAACCTCACGATCCGCGGCCATTTTGAAGGCGCGAAGGTGGCGAGCGTCCATGCCATAGGCGGCCAGCTTCTTCGCCGCCAGAGCGACGGTCAGCGCATCGCGGCCGTAGTGGGTGGTGCCGCGCCGGACGGCGATGACGTTCTGCTTCTCGAGCTCGACCAAAGCGGCTTCGGACAATCCGCTGCTCTCCAGCAAGTCTGTTCGAGACAACCGCAGTTGAGCCCGTGGCCCGCTGCCAGCCGGAGGGCCGGGGGGTGCAGGCGCTGATGCGACGGCTCCAGCCGCCGGGGCGGGGGCCGGCCGTCCTGAAGCGTATGACGGCGGTTCCATCCCTCGATCCATCATGTCCAGATGCTCGCGAATCACTCTCAGTGGCAGGTAGTGGGTCTTCTGGACGATGAGGATGTACCGCAGCCGGTCAACATCGGCTGGCGAGTAACGCCGATAGCCCGACGGTGCTCGCTCCGGTGACAACAGTCCTTCACTCTCCAAAAACCTGATCTTGGAGATCGAGACGTCGTCGAACTCCTTCTTCATCACCGCCAGCACCTGGCCGATGCTTCTCAGAGATGCGTCAGCCATCAATCCGGTCCGTGCGTGCTGGGGTAGTAAACCAGCCGGAACTTGCCGATTTGGAGTTCATCCCCACGCTGCAGCAGGGTGTCAGTGTCGATCAGCTTGCGGTTGACGTAGGTACCGTTCAGGCTGCCGACGTCGTGCACCACCGTGCCTTCCGGGGTACGGCGCAGTTCAGCGTGGCGCCGGGAGACGGTGATGTCATCGAGGAAGATGTCGCTGTTCGGGTTGCGCCCTGCCGTGACCACGTCGGAATTCAGCAAGAAACGGCTCCCTTCCGTCTCACCCCGGCGTACGATTAAAATCGCCGAACCTGGCGGCAGTGCCTTGATTGCAGCTTCATCCTCGCCGTCTAGGTCACCAAGCTCATCGTCATCGGTGATGGCCGGAATGGTCTTGGTCGTGTCCCCCGTCGCCGGAGCTGGGGTGCCCGCCTTCTCGGGCGCGTTCTCGGCGGCCGACTTGGCGAGCGGCTGCCCGCAACGAGCGCAGAAGTTGCTCCCGGCCGGGTTATCGTGGCCACAATTCGTACAGAAGGGCATCGCAGTTGTCTTTCCGGAGGAGTTGGGCGCTCGTCCTGCGTAGAACGCGGCCAGGTTGGCCCAGTGTAGGCGCTCTCGCTTGATCAGTCCGCCTCAGGCTTCGACCTCTTCAGCGTACCCGTCGGCGTCCATCAAGTCGTTCAGATCGGCATCCTCGGCCAACTCGAGTTCAAACAGCCAGCCATCGCCATAGGTATCGGTGTTGACGGTCTCGGGGGAGTCGGTCAGCTGCTCGTTGACGGCGGTCACCGTACCGCTGACCGGGGAGAAGATGTCCGAGACGCTCTTGGTGGACTCCAGCTCACCGCAGGCGTCGCCGGTCGCGACATCCTCTCCTACGCTGGGCAGCGAGACGTAGACGATGTCGCCGAGCTGTTCGGCGGCGTACTCAGTGATGCCAATGCGCACCGTGGATCCGTTGCCGGTGCGCACCCACTCGTGCTCGCTGCTGTACTTCAGGTCCTCGGGATACTGGGACACGATTCTCCTTGAGTGTGAGATTGGCCATCGGCCATGATCGGCGGAACAAGATGAGTTAGAGGCATTATGCCTATCAGTCTCGTGGTCAGCGCGGAGTCGGAGGTGGTGATGCGGGGCGAGCGTACTGATTATCCCGGGCCTTGTGCAAGGAGTCGATCTCGATTTGGTCCAATTGGTCAACCACTACGTGGCCGCCGATCTTGGGACCAGTGATCTCACTGACCAGCCCACCTCGGAACCCGGCCGCTTCTTCCAGCGCATGTGGGTTGCCGATGACTTCCATCACGATCGGGTTATGGATCGCCTGCCCGTCAATCATTAGACCGGACACGCCGGTGCCGAACCAGCTGGACCCGACCACCCGGATCGAGTTGTTGAACTCGATCACCTCTGCCCCGGCATCACGCATCTCCTCGACCGCATCCAGCAACAAGTTGGCGCTGACCTTGTGGTTGGGATCGGTGATCCGGATCCGTACCCCGGGCCCCATGGCGGGAACGGTGCCGGCCAGGATGGACAAGGTCTCGACGCGCTTGCGGGCCTCCTCACGGGCGACCCGGGAGGTGTCGGCGCCGGACTCGAGTCGGGTACGGGTCCGTTCCAGCTCAGCGATCTCGCCTTGGAGCCGGCGTGACTCCTGACTCAGTCCGTCGAGCAGCTGAATCAGGTCCTCGCGTCTGGCAGTGGAATAGGTCTCATCCTCAGTGTTGATCCGGATCTGCATCACTCCTCCCATGCCGAAGATCAGCAGCAACACGGCGGCCATGATCTGGCCCTTGCCGGGATGCGACAACGACCGTATCGTGCGACGACGGCGCTCGGCTGGAGCGTTCTGCTCTGTGCCCGGCTCATCGATGAGATGCCGGCTCTTTGCGACCGGATCAGCGTCCTGGCCGGACCGGGACACGCCAGCCGGCTGCAATTCCTCATCAGGCCGGGATTCCTCATCAGGCCGGGATTCCTCATCGGGCCGGAAATCCTCATCAGGCATGGAAGAGGGCCCTTCGGATGGCAGCAGCGTTGGTGAAGATCCGGATGCCGAGGACGACGACGACTCCGGTGGACAGCTGTGAGCCCACTCCGATCTGGTCGCCGATATAGACGATGGCAGCGGCAATCAAGACGTTGGAGATGAAGGAGATGACGAAGACCCGATCGGTGAAGTTTCCCTCCAGCCAGGCCCGGAAGGCGCCAAACAAGGCATCCATGGCGGCCACGATGGCGATCGGCAAATAGGGTTGCAGCGGCTGCGGAATGGTTGGCTCCAAGAAGATGCCGAGAACGACGCCAATCACGAGTCCAATCAGTGGAATCATCGCGTCGCCTTCCTCGCATAACGCAGCATCATGCCGGGGTCCGGTCCAAGGGTAACTTCCTTGGCGCTGCTGATCTCATATCTCATCTGATAGTTCTGCTCCAGATAACTCCACCAGGTCCCACCGTCGGACTCGACATAGTTTGCCTGCAAGGTCAACGGATCGCCGATGGCCTCGATCTGGTATGGGCGGGTGAGCGATCGGTAGTCCACGGTGATGGACTCCCCGGCCCCTCGAATAGCGGTCAGCGCGGACAGCCGATGCCCATTGATAGCGATCGCTTCGGCCCCGGCTGACCACAGACCGTTGACCAACACCTGCAGATCAAGATCGAAGACCCGTCCACCCTTGGCGGTGGCATCCTCGGCATCGTCTACCACAATGGACAGCCCTGGCCCCTTGACGGCAACCTGGCCAACCACCGGGTCCAGAGCATCGATCCGGCTCCGCAGCGTTCTTGCGCCGGCATCGCTGCCCAAGGCCTTTGCTCGCAGCTGGCGGGTCTGCTCCGACAGCTGGTTGACCTGCAGACGCAACGCATCCTGCTGCTTCTCCTCGGCATGAATCCTGCTGATCAACTCGGTCCGCTCGCTAGCCATCACCGGTGCACTGCGAGTCGTCTGTACGGCGGCCACCGTGAACATCGCTGATGCGAGGACCGCGACCACGGCGACGCTCCACCGCAGCCTCGGCGGTGGCGCACCGTGGGCGGCGACGCGCGCATAGTCGGGGTCGATCGGCTGCCGGATGATCTGGTTGAGCAGATCCATGCTGGCGTCGACCGGAGGGGTGGTGACCGGGCGGCGATGCAGGGTCGCAGGCACCTTTGTGCTCATCGCGCCGGTGCCTATCTGACCTGTGCTCGTCGCACTGTGTGCAGGGCGGGTTCGGAACGGATCAGCCGGAACGTCTGCACGATGTACAGCCAGCCAGCCCACCAGTAAAGACCAGTCCCCCAGATGGCGAACGCCCAGCCGAAGATCTTGGCCAGCAGGGCCAGGCTTCCAGCACCGTCACCAAGCAGCACCAACGGGAAGGCGTACAGCAGGTTGAATGTCGCTGCCTTGCCGAGGAAGTGCACCGGCAGCGAAGAGTAGCCGCGGGTCTTCAGCAGCGGCACCAGCAGCGCGATCACCACGTCCCGGGCCACCAAGGCGATCACCAGCCACCACGGGATCAGATTGCGTACCGCGAGGCCGATCAGTGTGGCCAAGATGTAGAACCGATCAGCCACCGGGTCCAGCATTTGCCCGAGCCGGGAGCGCTGGTTCCACTTCCGTGCCAGATGTCCGTCCAGCCAGTCAGAGAAACCAGCCAGGGCGAGGACTCCGACGGCAAGCAGGTCGGCATTGGGGCCGAGAATGAGCCATAACACGAGCGGGACACCGGCCAGCCTGAGCATGCTCAAGATGTTGGGCAGCGTCCACACCCGATCCGTGTCATAGCTGCTGCCCGGTTCGGGAGGCGGCAACTCCGCGCTGGCAGGCTGACCACTTTGGATCAGTGGCTGCCTCTTGTCAAACTCCTCCACCGGGCTAGCCTAGGCGATCTCGAACGGCACCGGCTGGTTCGCCTGCCCGGCCAGCCGGAAGAGTCGCACGGTCTTATGGTTACGGAGCATCCGCGCGGTCGTCACCGCGTCATTGTGGAATCGTCGCGCCAGGTCCACCCGGTCCTGCTCAGACCGGACGCCGACCAGCCCAGCGGCTGCCAGCACCTGGCTTAGTGTGCTTTCCGCCTGTTCGCGCTGTTGGAAGGAGTTGGCATCCAGTGCGCTGGCCGCCGCGTCGCAGAGCAGCAACGCGGTGGCTGAGTCGACGTGGTCATCGGCCACCAGCTCCAGGCTGCGTTCGGCCCTCCGGATCAGTGCCGCGTCCAGGGAGGCCCAGGTACGGTCCGCGCGGTCATGAGCCCGGCCCAGTCTGGTGGCCAGCCAGTTCAGCCACCAGCCGAGGATCAGCACCATGATGATCACCGCCAATAGCACCACGACCGGTGTCATCAGCGGCCTCCGCGCCCGGCCACGGGGTACCGACTCGAACCGAAGGCACCGGCGGTCAAGGTCGCGGCATAGACATCGACAACTTTGGCACCGACCACCTGCCAGTCATAGCGCAGGCTGGCCTGCTGCGCAGCCGGCCGGATGGGATCGCAGCTGACCAGGGCGTCGTGAACCGCACCGGCGAGAGCGGCGGGATCACCCGCCGGGAAAAGATGTCCCAGCGTAGTCGTACTGCCCGCAGGGCGCAGCAGGTCGACAAAAGCGGGGAGGTCGGAGGCGACCACCGCCGCACCGCTGGCCATCGCCTCCACCACCACCAGGCCAAAGCTCTCCCTTTCAACATGAGGGGCTACGAAGACATCCGTACTGTGCAGCAGTGCTGCTCGATGGTGGTCGGTAATCTCGCCGAGCGCCCTCACCCCGCCGGGCAGGGCGCGACTCCCCTGGCCGGCCACGATCACCTCGAGGTCTGGCATCGCAGTGCGGATGGTCGGTAGGGCAGCCAGCAGCACGTCCAGTCCCTTGCGTGGCTCATCGAGGCGGCCGAGGAAGGTTAGCCTCGGTCCCGGCCCACCACGCCAGCGGTGGCCGGTCGACAGCAGATCAGCTGGCGCCGAGGCGAAGTAGTCATAACAGAAGCCATTCGGGATCACTACCGCGTCCCGGCCGAGATGCTGCACGACGACCTTCCGGGCCGTGTCCGAGACAGCGATGCCCGCTTCGATCTTCTCGATCGAGGCCCGCAGCGCACCGCGGGCCAGTTGCATGCTGCGGGATCGCGGGGTGGCGGTGTGGAAAGTGGCTACCACGGGTGCCGTCGCCGCCCACAACGCCAGCATCGAGATGCTCGGCGTGATCGGCTCATGGATGTGCAGCAGATCGAACTGCTGTACTCGCAGCCATCGTTGCACCCGGGTGGCGCTGAACGGGCCAAAATTGACCCTGGCGATGGATCCGTTGTAGCGGACTGACACGGCGGTCCCGGCCGAGGTGAAGTGCCGCGCCGTCACCCCGTACGGTCTGGCTCGTTCCTCGTTGAACTCCCCCGGCGCCAGGATTTGCGGATGATGACCGTGGCCCAACAGGTAGCCGGCCAGGCCGAGAACGTGGTTCTGGACGCCGCCCGGGGTGTCGAAGGAATAGGGACAGACGAGGCCGATCCTCATGGGCCGATCCTCATTGGCTGTGGCCGGTCACGGGTTGTGCGGATTGAGATCGGAAGAACGGCTGCAGCATGTGCCAGTCCTGCGGCTGCGCGGCGATCCGGGCGGCGAAGAAGTCGGCCACCTGCTGGGTCATTGCAGTCAGGCCCTCCCGCCCAGGCTGTGGCACCACAGGCGCACCAATGGCAATATGCATCCCGGTCCCGCGGTAGGAACAGACGGCCGGAATCAACGCGGCGCCTGTCAATCGGGCCAGCAGTGCAGGGCCGCCAGGCATTGTGATCGGGGTGACCCGAACCGATCCGGGCACCCACCAGTCGACACTGACCCCTCGGCCGGCCAGGTCCCGGTCGGCCACCAGGCAGATCAGCCGGCCCGCCCGGATGTCGGTGGCCAGCTCGGATATCACTTTGGGGTCGCGGTGGGACAACACCCGCATGCCCAACCCGGTCCTAAACTGCACAAAGGCCTGAAATTCACTGTCGGACAGTTGCTCGGCCACCGTGCTGACCGGCATCCCGGTCAGACAGGCCCAGGCTCCAGCAAGGTCCCAGTTGCCACTGTGCGGCAGCGCGACGATGGCCCCCGAACCAGCAAACGCCTCGCGCAGATAGTGCTCATTGCTGGTCGTGATTGCCGCGATGACGTCGTGGGCGGACCAGCCGGGCAGCGCCAGCACCTCGGTGAAATTCCGCAGATAGGAAGCCAGCGCTTGCCGCACTACTGCGCGGTCAACCGGTCCGCCGGAGGCGACCGTGAGATTGTCGGTCAGGGTGCGGACATGCTGCCCGTTGTGGCACAGCGCAACGGCACTGCCACCGTGGATGATCATGGTCTGCGCGAACTTCGGCAGCCGCGGACCCAGTCGCCAGCCCAGTCGCCAGACCTGTCGGACCACCCGCGCCTGGATGGAACGACTAGCCGATTTCGTCATGATCAACCTCCTCGGCCGCCTGCTGCCAGACCTTGATCATCCGCTGCGCCACAGTCACCGTACTGGCCACCGCCAGCAACACCACCGCGATCTGCAACGTGAAGGGCACTCCGAGACCGGCCAGGAACATCCCGACCAGCAAGATCAGGAACCGGTCAGCGCGGGCCGCAATGCCACCGGCCGCCTGGTAACCAACGCTCTCGGCCCGGGCCCGGACATAGGAGGTCAGCTGCCCTGCGACCAGTGCCGCCAGAGCCATCCCAGCCCACCAGACCGAATCGCCACGGCCAGCGAAGAACAACACCACGCCGGCGAACAAAGCACCGTCAGCCAGCCGGTCCAGGCTGGAGTCGAGGAAAGCACCCCACTTCGACGTTTGACCCGAAAGCCGAGCCATCTGCCCGTCCACCATGTCGAAGAGGGCAAAGGCGACGATGATCAGCGGTGCCTGCCATAACCAGCCCAGCGGAATGCACACCAGTGCGGTGACCACCACCCCCAGGGTGCCGATCCAGGTAGCGACGTCGGGGCCGAGCCCCAGCTTCAACATCAGCCGGGCCGGGTAGCCCATCAACCGCTGCCAGGTAGCGCGGAAGCGCTCCAGCATCAGTCTGCTGCCTCGGCTGGGTCAACGTCGATCGTCCAGTCGCGCTGAGCCCACGTCTCGGCCACCAGCTGCCGGGTCTGCCCCAACAGCTGCGGCAATGCCTTGGTCTGGCCCACGACGGGCAGGAAGTTTGAATCTCCAGCCCACCGGGGCACCACATGCTGGTGCAGGTGAGCCGCGATCCCGGCCCCGGCCACGGCCCCCTGGTTCATCCCCAGATTGAAACCCGCCGGTGCGCTGGCCGCTCGCAGCACCCGCATACCCTGCTGGGTCAAGGAGGAAACCTCAAGGGTCTCCGCAGCCGTCAGCTCGGTGTAGTCGGCCACGTGCCGGTACGGGCAGATGAGCAGATGACCCGGCGAATACGGGTACAGGTTCAGCACCACGTACGCTGTTTCGCCACGCTTGACCACCAGTCCCTCTTCGTCGCTGCGGGTGGCGGACTGGCAGAAGGGGCAAGTGTGCGCTTCGGCCACTGCAGGCTTGTTCTCACCATGGATGTAGACCATTCGGTGCGGTGTCCACAAGCGCTGAAAGCCGTCCGACACCCCCGCAAAATCGTCCGCTACTTCGACGCCGCCCGAGCCCCCATCAACGCCGCCCGAGCCCCCATCAACGCCGGTCGAGCTTGTCGAG
>RCNJ01000558.1_pt1 | contig 12558 bp, 10 predicted proteins | sample 2041171 | NCBI WGS metagenome assembly RCNJ01 (sample SAMN09708213, study PRJNA481090) | feces metagenome | biome: feces | host: Pygoscelis adeliae | place: Antarctica: Rookery Lake | collected 2010-03-01 | reverse complement strand
GCGGATTGTTCGACGCCGAAGATGGCATCGTGCTCGGCCATTGTCGCCTTGACATAGGTGTGCCCGACCTTGGTGATCACCGTCTTGCCGCGGCGCTCGGCAACGATCTCGGCCACCCCGCGAGAGGTGATGGTATTAATCACGATGGTGCTGCCGGGTTCGCGCTCCAGTTCCTGGCTGGCGATCATCGCGGTGATCACTGATGGGTTGACCACGTCACCGTGCTCGTCAACGATGAAGCAGCGATCAGCGTCGCCGTCGAAGACCAAGCCCAGGTCGGCGTCATGGTCGCGTACGGCTGCCTGGGCGTCGAGCAGATTCTCTGGTTCCAGCGGATTGGGCGCATGGTTGGGGAAGCTGCCGTCGGGATCGGTGTAAAGGCCGATCAGGTCCACCTCCAGCGGTCCGAGCACGGAGGGCAACGTGTGCCCGGCCATCCCGTTGCCGGCGTCGGCCACCACGGTCAGTCGGCGGATACCGGACAAATCCACCAGTCCATGCAGATGCTTGGCGTAGGCAGCCAGCAGATCCTGCTCGGACAACCGCCCCGGGATGGCCGCGAGCACCGGCTCGGCGTTCATCGCCCGATCGGCGAGTGCGGTCAGCGTTGCGGCCGAGATGGGCCGGGCACCGGCGAGGCAGAACTTGATCCCGTTGTAGTTTCCCGGGTTGTGGCTGGCGGTGAACATCACACCCGGCAGATCCAGGTGGCCGGAGGCGAACCACAGCTGATCCGTACTGGCCAGCCCAATGTCGATCACGTCGACTCCGCCGCCCAGCACTCCGGAAGCAAAAGCGGCGCTCAGCTCCGGACTGGTGAGGCGCATGTCGCGGCCCATCACCAAGGTGCTGGCGCCGGCGGTCAGGCCCAGCGTGCTGACCAGGGCCGCGCCCAGGGCGCGCGCGCCAGCGGCATCCCACTCGGCATTGTCACCATCCACCCTGCCCCGGATGTCGTTGGCTTTGAAGATTATCGGCGTGATCATCATCTGCAGCCTATCGTCTGGGGCTTGCCGCCACTTGCGTTTTAGGCGAGCGAACCCGGTCTGGCGGGATCATTGGCGCCTGGCTCAGCCATCTGGATCGGCAAGTACTCTCAAATGCCGCTTCCGCGCAAGCTCCACCACCCCTGACACCGGCCGCTCGTGGGCCGACTGGCTGGGGTCCTCGTCGTAGCCGAATCCGACCTCTCGGACGGCATCGGCCAGGGCAAGCAGATCATCGCTGTTGGGTGCGGCGTCCGGCTCGATCGCTAGCCGGATCACCTCCCAGCCGCGAGGCGCCGACAGTGCCTCCGAGTGCTGCTGGCACAGGTCGTAACCATGGGGTTCGGACCGGATCGCGAGCGGCCCCAGCACGGCCGTCGAGTCGAGATAGACATAGGTCAAGGTGGCCACCGCCGTCCGCGAGCAGGTGGAACGCGAGCAGCGCCTAGACCTCATTGTGGTGACGCTACTCCGCCGCCGTGTTCTCCGCCGGGATTGCCGCCCGTGTCGTCCCTAGTCCAGCCGAAGTTAGAGGTCATCGTCGTCACTGTCGTCGAGGCCTTCGGGGTCGATGTCATTGACGCTGAGGCCGGTCAGCGCGGACAGCTGCTCGACAATGGTCCGGCGAATGAGGATCTGCAGCCCGGTCCTGGTCGCAGCCCGATGCTCCAGCGGCCGGCGATACACCACCACTTGGCTCCATTCTCCGCCGGTGGCCTCCAGGGCGGCGGCCAACGGCACCTGGTCGGTCCAGTCCGTGGCCAGGTAGGGCACATCCTCGACCCCGAACCGGATCTGGGCGACCGCCTCGGGACAGTGCCGTGCAATGGTGGCAACCGAGGACTGGACGGCCGCCACGAAGAAGTCAGCCTTGGCCGCCGGGCGTCGCGGGCGCACCGGCCGGCCGGTGAGCGGGTTCGGCATCGCCAGCGGACCACGCAGGCCGCGGGCGTGACGGTCCCGCTGTCGGCTTGACATACCGGGCACTCTATCGATTTGGGACACCTTCATCGCCGTTCCCCGAGGCTTCTTTGCACGGCGTTGTCGCCTTTGCAGACCCTGGACCGTCTGCAACGTAGGACGACGGTCTGCAAACATGCACCCGGCCGGCATTAACTGGCTCAGCCGGCCGCGGATCTCGCAGCGGCCGGGTCTGGCGTCACCTCGGGAGCGGCGGCAGACAGGTTCGGCGACAGCAGCGGGCTGGTGGCCAGCCCGGCGACCTTGCCGCTGTCTTGGCTCACCACGATGCCGCCGTACACCGACGAGCCGGCGGGTGGGTCGGCGACCAGATAGGCGCTGCCTGCGGCCGAGAGCTTCTTGGTGCTTGTCGTACCAGGCGCCAGCGTCAGCTTGTCCTCGAATACGACCTTCGCGTCATAGCCGACCAGCTGGATCGGCACGGTGACCTGTGACCGACCCGCATTAGTCAGCGACACGATGCTGGACGCCCCGGTGGCGACCGCAAATGGGGACAATCCCGCGGCTCGCAAAGGTCCGGCGGCCGGCTGGACGGCGATATCGGGTGACGCAGACCTCCGGCTGCTGGTCGACCGTACGGTACCGGTCACCGGCTGGTCGGCGGTGAGCCGGACGGCGACATTCTCCGCAGCCAGCGCCTGGTCCAGCCGGACCGAGGCTGAGCTCTGGGCATCAACCTCGACCGTGTCCGCATCCACGGGGGCGAAGGAGCCATCGGCGCCGAGAGCTGCCACCTTGACTGTGGCCCGCCGGTCGTTGGGGTTGACGACCACCAGTTCACGCTCGCCCTTGCCACCGGGAATACCCGGCAGGAGGGTGGACCTGGCCGGTGCTGCTGCGCCCGTGTTCCACGCTGTCCCAGCCGGCTGACCAGTCTCGGACTGCCGGTCTCGGGCGGCCGCGGCGATCCGGCCGGCGGAGGCCCGGACCCGGACGCTCAATGGCCTCTTGCCAGCGGATCCCTTGCCGGGCACCAAGGCTTCCAGCGCGATGGTGCGAGTGTCCTGGCTGGGGACCGCGATGCCGACTCCACCGGGTGCCGTTTGTTGCCCGTCCGGACCGAAGAAGCGAAGATCGACGATCGCTTGGGAGTTGTCCGGGTTGGTCAGCACCAGCTCGGTCCGGTGCTCCTCCGACGAGCCGACGCCGACAAACCAGTGCTCGGTGGCCGGAGCAGCGCAGTTGGCAATCGACAGGCCACGGTCCGGCCCGGTGGCGGCCAGTGCGAAAACGGCAGCACCGCTCGTGCTGGCCATGGCCCCGCTCGCTTGCAGCACGACTGGCTCCTTCGGCCCTGGCAGCAGCGCTCCGTGACCTGGCGCACGTACGGTCAGTGCGGGCTGCCGGTCGGTCAGCAGCCGACCCGTCAGCGTTCCCTCCCCAGCCTGACTGCTTGCGAGAGGACCACTTGGGTTGGTCGCCACCGCCCCCACCGACACCTTGTTCGTCGAGCCGGTCGCCGTCCGGTCAGACGTCGGCACCGGACAGACATCGGTCCGTCGGCCCACGACCGGGCCGCCGCCGGTGCGATCACCGGCTCGATAGCCGACCTGGGGAGCAGACTGGGCCGGGGCCAGGCTGCCCAGCACACCGACCAGCGCCATCGCGGCGACAGCGCCGCCGACGGCAACGATGGATTGATTGCGGTTCACGTATCCCTCCCGAGGGGCCGAAGGCCGGCCACGCGACGGGCCGACTGGGCCGGGTCCCGGGCCTCGGTCCGGCGCAATGACGGCGCGGCGAAAACGATCACTAGCACCAGCAGTACCAGCTGCCCGACGGCGAGCCATCCCCGGTGAGATGACTGCAGCTGATAGGTCAGCCGGCCGCCGGACTGCGGTACGGCAAATGCCTGCAGCCCATGCTCGGCCGGGACCGGCTCGAGCTCGTGTCCGTCGAGTCTGGCCTGCCAGCGCCGGTCGGCGGCTGCCCCTAGTCGCAGAATGCGTTCCCGTCCCGCAGCCGGGATCACGACCGTGCCGCTGGTGCGTCCCGGCACCGCCAGCGCCTCAGTCTCCACTGTTTGCTGATCACCGGCATTCGCGGTTGCCGGGATGACCACGTTGCGGGCCGCAGTGGATTGCACGGTCCAGGCGGTGACATTGTCATTGCCGCTGGCGGTTCCGATTCCAGGCGTGTTGTCGATCACGGTCTGTTGGGCGTTCGATGCTCCACGGACCCACACGTACTTGATCCCCAGCTGGCTCAGCTCGGGGACGATCTGGTCGTCAGCAGTGCCGGCGACAAGTCGCTGCACCAGGCCGTTAGCCAGCTGCGCTGCTTGTTCATTGCCGCCGAACGCAAACCCGCGCTCGGCATCTCCCAGCCTTGCCTGGTCATCTTGTGCTACGAAGTAGCGCACCGCACCCTGCTCTGAACCTGTCGGCCGCTGATCGGACTGGAGATCGATCGCCAGCGTCCGGACCGCCGTATCACCTTGCATGGCGTTGCTGATGTACGGCGGGATCGCGTCCAGCCGGTGACGATCAACTGGGCCCGCCGCACCTCCCCAGACCCACCATCCAGCAGCCAGCAGCACGGCACCGATGGCTATCACCGCACCGACCACGGTCAGCGGCTGAAGAATTCCGAAACTGCGCCCGGCAAGCAGGTCGGACAATCGATCCAGGCCAACCGCTCCGGTCAGCAGCAAGGCCCCGAAAGCCAACAACAAGTAGCTGCCGACGGCCGGCCGTACGGCGTCGCCGAGCGGCGGCACGCTGACGATCAGCCGGGATATCCCGGCCGCCATCGCGAACCCGATCACCGCGGCCGACCAGCTGGCCAGCACAACAAAGGAAGTGCTGCGGAGGAGCAGACCGGTCAAGGCGCCCAGCCAGATGGTCCCGAAGACGGCCGCGCTCAACCACAGCGGTGGCAGGCCGGCGCCGGCGTCGCGCCCGAGCAGCAATTGCCAGGACGCAGGAGCGGTGGCAACGCCGGAAAGGGCTGCATCTGTTCCGGTGAGAAAACGTCCCCAGCCGGCAACGATGCTTGGCCACCAGGGAGCCAGGACCACCAGTGGCACGGCCAGAGCGAGAGCCAGCCGGCCGATGGTACGACGGTCGCGGGCGACGGTGAGCGCCGCTATCATCGCGGCCAGCACGGCCACCAGCAAGAATGACGGCTCGAACGCAACCAGCACCAACAGGGCGAGTCCGGCTCGCCAGCCACCGCGGCCAGCCTCCGAGGCACCGGGGCGGCGAAGCAGCAGCGGACGCACCGACAGCACCAGCAAAGGCAGCACGAAGGCAAAGACCGACAAGGCGAGGCGGCCCTGGTTCGTGCTGCCGAGCAGGACCGGAACCAAGGAATATCCCATCGCCGCCATCAGCCTGATCCACCGGTGGATGATGAGCTGCCGGAACACCGGGTAGCCAGACAGCAAGGACAGCGGCACGACACCGCAGATCAGCACGGTGAGCAGCCAGTCTGGATGGCCCAGCAGTACGCCCGAGGCAAGGAACAGCAGCCCTAGCCACGGTCCTGCCGATGCGTGTGGCGCGCCGGTTATCGGTGCCAGCCACTGGTCCAGCAGACCGGTCCATTGGCCGGGGGCGGGTAGCAGACTGGGAGCGGTCAGGAAGCCCGCACCGATCAATGCGCGCCCGGCGACCACGCTGGCGATGACGGCCAGCCCGATCGCGATCAGAATCGGTGACACCCTGGCCGGTCGCTCGGCCGGCGTGGCCGCGAAGTCGTCGCTGGTCAGCTCATCCAGACTGGCAGCGCCGTCGGTGGGCTCCATTAAGGCGCGGTAGCGCTCGGCCACGGCAGTCGAGACCGCCTCAGCACCGACTCCAAGGCTGGCCCACCAACGCGGGCGCAGCGACTTCACCGACTCCTCCGCCGCCTGGGTCGGCAAGATCTGAGCGGAGTGGGCGCGGATGCGACGGACCCGCGCCGGGTCCCGGGCAAAGCCGGACAGGGCCAGAAGTTCATCAGCGGCCCGGGCCGGTGACTTGCCGAGCAGATAGCCGATGGTCCGCAGCAGGCAGCCCCAGACAAGTCGCAGCCACACCAGCGGCCGCGCGACACCCCCGCTGTGGGCAGCCACCACGATCATCCCAAGTTCCCGGTCCACCCGGTTTGGTCGTTCAGTGGCGGCACCGGCGGGGCGAAGCCCGGCCCGGCCCGCCTGCAGATGGACCAGCTCTGCCTGCGGGGTGGTCACCACTGACTTGCCGGCAAGGTTGGCACGCCAGCCAAACTCCACTCCATCCCGGAAGATGGGAACCTCGGCGGCGAGACCACCAAGCTCGTCCCAGACTTGTCGTCGCACCAGCATCCCGCAGGTAGAGATGCCTTGGGTACGGCGCGACTCATCGCGCTGACCCTGGTCGATCTCACCCGGCTCCAGGCCAAGTTCGCGTCGGCCAGTGCCGGAGATGGACACCCCGACCTCGCTGATCTGCTGCGGACTCTGCCTCGGTTTGGGCAGCAACAACTTGGGACCGGTGACATCAATGCCGTCGTCGCTGGTGACCGCCGTCAGCAACTGCTGCAAGACGTCCGGCGACGCAATGATGTCGTCATGCAGCAGCCACAGCCATTCCGTGCAGTTCCCGGTCCGGCCCCCGGCTGTACCCGGCTGATCCCCGGCTGATCGATCCCCGGCTGTCTGGTCCTGTTCCAGCGCCGAAGCAACAGCAGCCCCGAAACCAAAGTCCCGTTGGCCGACGTAAACGGCATCGAGCAGACCGCGACGGACGGCATCGGTCAACAGGTCATAGCTGCCATCTGCGCTGTCGTTGTCGATGGCGATCAGCCGGGCAGGGGCGATGGTCAGTTCCGCCAGACTCTCCAGCGTTCGGGGCAGCCAGGAGACGGCATCATGGCTGACCAGCACGCCGATCACTCGCTGACCACTGAGATCGACCGCCTCACCGGCCTGCTCGGCCTCGGCCCAGTTCCACGGGTCAACAGCTTCGTCCGGGTCATCCCAGCCACCGAGACCGGGACTCGTCCGCTCTGGCTCGGCTGCTTCCGGCTGCTCATCCATCGGTGACGTGCTACCCCTGTACGTGTGACTTGTGCTGGCACGGCGGCCTTTTCCGCAGCGTCCCCGCGGGGGCTGGCCGCACCAAGACGGGCGTACCGTCTAAACGGCGCGCCTCTTCAGCCTGCGGCGCTCCCGCTCGCTCAGTCCCCCCCAGATCCCGAACCGCTCATCGTTGGCGAGCGCGTACTCAAGGCACTCATCCCGGACATCGCAGGAGAGGCAGACCTTCTTGGCCTCGCGGGTTGAGCCGCCCTTTTCCGGGAAAAAGGCCTCTGGGTCAGTCTGCGCGCATAGAGCGCGTTCCTGCCAGCCCAGCACACCCTCGTCATCGAGCTGATCCGCCACTGATTCCCGCATGCATCTGCCTTCCTCGACCCGAGCCAATGTTGCACGATCGGCTAACTAAATGCCGCACAAACAAACACCATGTATGGAATTACATGCCTGTCGGTACCACTTAGTCAAGTGCAGATTTGATATTGGACGCCAGGGCGACCGCGTCCTTACCGCTTCCCCCAGCCTCAGTCCTCGCTTCCATCTGACTCCGGAACCTGGTCGTGCGTCCGCGGCTGCGGCGGGTCTGCCGGTCGCCAGTGACCCTGGTCAGCCGGTTGACTTGTCGCTGGCTCGCTGGCGGGCGAGGGTTGGCTTGCCGGCGGCTGCGGCGGCGCGATGTTCCAACCGCCCTGTTCACCGGGATGACCCCAGTCGGTGGCAGAAGCGCCGGAAGCCGCCGCTCCAGCGGTGTTCCAGGAGGCACCGACTGCCTGATCCGGCTGCCAGCTAGGCTGCTGCCCGTACCCCTGCTGACGGGCAAGATCTTGTCGTGCGCCGTCACCCGGATGGCCGTAGCCGCTCTGATCCGGCTGCATCAGTTCTGGCTGGGCCACTGGGGCGGGTTGACCCTGATACAACCTCCACAGGGCGAGACCTGCGAGGGCCGGAATGACCAGCGACGCGATGTCTGCAAAGAACCCGGTGACCTTGCCAAGACCGTCACCGGGAGCGGCCAGTCCGAGCAGCACAAACAGGAACATTAATACGACACCAGCGCTGACCACGATGGCCGAGAGCAACGCCAGCATCCGCGCATTCCTGGTGCGCTGCCAGAGCACGCAACTGCCCACCAGCAGAGCCAGCACAATGATCGAGAACGCACTCATCAGCGAGCGGCCATAGAGATGAGCCGCCGAACTGAAACTGCCCAACTGGCTGACAGACGACGACACCGCCAGGTTGATCAGACTCATCAGCAGGCTCACCACCAGCGCGCCGAGCACGAGCCAGCCCGCCGGCTCCCGCAACCTCTTCAGTCCGTCACCCACGACGATCCCATCTCTCCAGCTGTGGTCAGACACCACCCGCTCGCCCGATCACCCTACCGATCCCCTCGACAAATTATGGTTCCTGACACACTGTGGCCGTGCACATTGTCATCCTGGCCGGCGGCGTCGGCGGGTCAAAGTTCGTCCGGGGTGCGCGGGCAGCCTATCCGGATGCAAGCATCACCGTCATCGTCAACACCGCAGACGACATCACCCTGCATGGCCTGCGGATTTGTCCCGATCTGGACACGATGATGTATGCCCTGGGTGGCGGCATCGACACAGACCGCGGCTGGGGCCGAGCCGATGAGTCCTGGCGGGTCAAGGAGGAGCTTGCGCTGTACGGGGCCGAGCCGACCTGGTTCGGTCTGGGCGATCTCGACCTGGCTACTCATCTGATCCGTACCCAGATGCTGGACGCCGGGTACCGACTGAGCGAGGTCACTCAGGCGTTGTGCACCCGCTGGCTGCCGGACCAGGTCCGGCTGCTGCCGATGTCGGATGACCGGGTGGAGACTCACATTGTGGTCGCCGACCCCGATCAGCCCTCAGGCCGGCGGGCGATGCACTTTCAGGAGTACTGGGTGCGCTTTCACGCGAAACCGGATGCGCTCGAGGTGCTCTGCGTCGGAGTCGACCAGGCCACCGCGGGACCGGGCGTGCTGGAGGCCTTGACCGGCGCGGACGCGGTGCTGATCGCCCCGAGTAACCCGGTCGTCTCGATCGGCCCAATCCTGAAAGTGGCCGGCATCCGCGCCGCGATCCGCGCCGGTGCTGCGCCAGTAGTCGGCTTCTCCGGAATCCTGGCCGGCGCTCCCGTCCTGGGGATGGCACACCGGCTGTTGCCGGCCATCGGGGTGGAGGTCGATGCGGCCGCAGTGGGGCGCCACTACGGTGCCCGAACCGGCACCGGGCTGCTGGACGCCTGGGTGGTGGACAGTCACGACCGCAGGTGCGTACCGGGGTTGACGGCGGACGGGCTGGCCACTGTGCACACCGACTTGTTGATGGACTCCGCCGAACACACCGGTCGCTTCATCGCGCTCGGCCTGGCTGCAGCCACGGATCCGGATCCCGCTGCCGGCGGCGCACCGTGATCAGCATCTTCGCCCCGGACGGAATCGGGGAGGTCAACAGCGCGACTCCGCTGGCCGAAGTACTGCTCCGCGTCGTCGCCGCCGACCCGGCCGGTCCACTACGGGACGGTGACATCGTCGTGGTCACCTCCAAGATCATCAGTAAGTTGGAGGGCCGATCGGTGCCGGCCAGCCAGCGGGCTGAGTCGCTGATCCAAGAGACCGTGCATACGGTCGCCCGCCGCGGACCAGTAGCCATTGTGCAGACCCGGCACGGGCTGGTCCAGGCTGCGGCCGGTATCGACAACTCCAACGTCTGTACGGGACAGCTCCTGCTACTGCCGGCAGATCCCGATGGCAGCGCTCAGCGGCTCCGCGAGGAGCTGATCAAGCTCGGCCGGGTACGGGTCGGGGTGATCATTTCCGACACCGCCGGTCGAGCCTGGCGCCTCGGCCAGACCGACCACGCCATCGGGGCCGCCGGTGTCCGGGTGATCCACTCCTATGCTGGCCGCCATGACCCGTACGGCAATCTGCTGCAGGTCACGGCCACTGCGCTGGCCGACGAGCTGGCTGCCGCGGCGGACTTGGCCAAATCCAAGCTGACCGGCCGGCCGGTGGCGGTGATCAGGGGGTTGGCTGACCATGTCCTCAATGATGATAGGGCCGCCGGCACCGCGCGTGACCTGGTCCGGGAGGCCGATCAGGACTTCTTCCGTTACGGCGTTCGCGAGTCCGTCATTGCCGCGGTGCTCACGGCTGTCGGCCAGGCGAACAGAATAGAGGAGACGCTCACCATCGATGATGACGAGGAGCTGATGGCCGCCGTCCTGGCAGCCGTGCTACCCACCACCAGCACCAGTTCTGCTCCGGTTCATGAGATGGTCAGCAGCATCCTGCTCGCCGCATTTGATTCAGTCGACACATGATCACGTTCTCGGCCACCGATACCCCGAATCGAATGGGTTTAGCGATCAGGCGTAGCCGCCGCCGAGCCGACTGGTCACCTCAGCGACCAGCTCCTTGATCCGTTCGGCCTCGCCGATCGGGCAGACCAAGGTGACCTCGGCTGTCTGGACGATCACGGTGTTGCTCAACCCCACCACGGCTACCACCCGGCCGTCCTCGGCCTGGTTGATCACCAGGTTGTCCCGGCTGTCGACCAGCACGCTGACACCGGTATAGGCATTGCCATGATCATCTCGGGGCAGCTGCTCGGCGAGTGCTGCGAATCCGCCGACGTCATGCCAGCTGATCGGCAGCTTGACCGCGACGACGCGCGCGGACCCTCGATGCTGTGATACCGGTTCCATGATCGCGTAGTCCACGCTGATCCCGGGCAGCTGCGGGTAGAGCTCGGCCAGGCGATGCGGTTCGGCGGCCAGGGTCGTGACGATCCGCCAGGATTCGGGCACCAGCAACTGCAGCTGTTCCAGCAAGGTGGTGGCCCGCCAGACGAACATCCCCGAGTTCCACCAGTAGTCGCCCGAGGCGAGATATTGTTCAGCGGTTGGACGATTGGGCTTCTCCTTGAAGGACAGGATCTCGAAGACATTGTCGAAGCCGGCCACGGCATTCCCGCGGTGCAGGTAGCCATAGCCGGTGTGCGGTGCGGCCGGCACCACACCGAAGGTGACTAGGGCGGTCGGGTCCGACTCGGCCACCGCGAAGGCCTGATCCAAGGCGGTGCGAAAGTTCGAGGCCGGATGCATGATGTGGTCCGCGGTGATCATGGCCACCACCGCGGCGGGATCCCGCTCAGCCAGGATTGCTGCCGGCCACGCAACGGCGTTCAGTGAGTCCCGGCCGACCGGCTCGCCGAGGATTCCCGCCGCCGCCAGCTCGGGCAGCTCAGCTGCCACCGCACCGGCGTAGTCGGCACCGGTGCAAACCAGGATCCGGTCCGCGTCGACCACTCCCGCCACGCGTTCGTAGGCGATCCGGAGCAGGCTCTTGCCCTCCACTAATGGCAGCAGTTGCTTGGGCATGTCCTGCCGTGACAGCGGCCACAGGCGCTTTCCGGAGCCGCCAGCCATGATCACCACGTAGCGCATGGCGGCAAGCGTAGCGGCCTGCGGGCAAGCCGGTGTCAAAGCGCACCTAGGATCGATCAGATGACTACTCTTGACGCCGTTCTCCGCAGTGCCCTGGACAGTCGTGGCCCGGAGCCGTTCCTCACCTACTACGACCTGGGCAGCGGTGAGCGGACGGAACTGTCACTGGTCAGTTTTGCCAACTGGGTGGACAAGACGGCGCACTTGTTGACCGAAGAGTATGCGCTGGACGAGGGTGACCAGGTCGCCCTGACCTTGGCGAAACAGGCACCAGCTCACTGGGTGACGTTGATCTGGGCCACGGCCATCTGGCAGGCGGGCGGCTGTGTGCTGCTGAATCCGTCAGCCGACAGCCCCACGGCTGGTGGCCACCCGACTGATGGCCTCCCAGTCGATGACAGGGTCGTGCTCGAGGTGATCGGGCCCGGCCTGAAAACCCGTACTACTGCCGATCAGGCAATGGCCTGCTCACTGCATCCGCTCGGGCTCGGGTTCGCCGATCCGTTGCCGGCCGGTATCGAAGACTATGGGTTGGAGGTCCGGACCCAGCCGGACTCCCATGTCCTGGTCGGTGTCGATCAGACGATGCCGGTATGGGTGCAAGATGGCCAACAGCTGAGCCGGGCCGAATTGATCGAGCTGGCCCGAGGTGGCGATGCTGGCCGGCGGCTGTTCCGGCCTGCTGGTGGCCCGGATGAAGCCCGTCGACTGTTTGCCGAGGCGGTGTTGGGCTCCTTGGTTCAGGCCGGCTCCGCCGTGATCGTGGTCGGCCACGGCACCGAGGACCAGCTGGCCCGAATCCAGGAGTCCGAACGGGTGAGCTGATCCGCTAGCGATCCACAGAACTGTGGCGGTGCCCGACCAGGAAGCCAGTTCCCCAGGCGAGATGGGTGGCCGCAAAGACGAGCGGCAGCCGGGCTCGTACCCGGGCGCTGAGTCCCTTCGGCGCCGCGGCTGCCCCGGCCAGGATCAATGCCGCGTAGGCCGCCGGTGCGACAAAACCCCAGCGGAGCCAGGACCGGCGCGCCAGTCCCGTCAGGCCGAGAGCGGCGCCGCCGCTGATCCCAAGCACAGTCAGCGGTGGAGCGAGATAGCGCAGGTTCGCCGTATCTGGATGGCGGCGGATCACCTCGC
>RCNJ01000936.1_pt1 | contig 12565 bp, 10 predicted proteins | sample 2041171 | NCBI WGS metagenome assembly RCNJ01 (sample SAMN09708213, study PRJNA481090) | feces metagenome | biome: feces | host: Pygoscelis adeliae | place: Antarctica: Rookery Lake | collected 2010-03-01 | reverse complement strand
TAGGTCCTCCGATTGTCAGGCGAGGGCACCCAGGCTCCCTTGTACTCCACGTCGACGCCACCCAGCGGGTAATCCTTGCGCTGCGGGTGACCTGCCCAGTCGTCGGGCATCAGGATGCGGGTGAGAGCGGGGTGACCGTCAAAGATCACTCCGAACATGTCCCAGGTTTCGCGCTCGTGCCAGTCCACCATGGGGTACGTGGCAACCACCGATGGGATGTGTGGATCCGAGTCCGGGCAGCTCACCTCAAGCCGGAGTCGCCTGTTGTGGGTGAAGGACAACAGGTCGTAAACCACGTGGAGCTCTGCACCCGTGTCCTGGGGGTAGTGGACGCCGGACACCGACATGCACACCTCGAAGCGGAGGAACGCGTCGTCACGGAACTTGGCGACGACCGCGGCCAGATCTGCCCGGTCGATGTACATGGTCAGCTCACCGCGATCGAAGAGCACCCTGCTGCGCTGCAACGAGGGAACGACTTCTCTGGCGCGGTCATAGATGGCATCGAATGGATCGCCGAACGGCTGGGCTGACTGTCCGGGCATCTCCAGCGTGCGCTGGATACCGCCATACCCGGAGGTGTCCCCCGGGCCGCCAGACCACATGCCCTGCCTCGTGGCGAAGCCGGAGACGGGCGTCACCTCCGAATCGCCATGACCTGACTCCGCAGGAAGGTTGCTCTCGCTCATCGCATGATCCCCTTCATCTCGTGCGTCGCCGGTGCAATCAGTGCGGCCTGCTCATTGGCCTCGATCGCCTTGGTCTCGTTCTCACCAAGCGGAGTGTGCTGAAGCTGCTCACGCAACTTGAACATGGCATCGATCAGCATGTCCGGACGGGGCGGGCAGCCAGGGAGGTAGATGTCCACCGGCAGGAAGTGGTCACAGCCCTGGACGATGGCGTAGTTGTTGAACATGCCGCCGGAACTGGCGCAGGCACCCATGGAGATGACCCACTTGGGGTTGGGCATCTGGTCGTAGACCTGACGGATCACGGGAGCCATCTTCTGACTGACGCGACCGGAGACGATCATGAGGTCGGCCTGCCGCGGCGAGGCGCGGAAGACTTCCTGGCCCCAGCGGCCGGCGTCGTAGCGCGGGGTGCCATAGGCCATCATCTCGATGGCGCAGCAGGCGAGACCCATCGTGGCGGGCCAGAAGGATGCCTTGCGCACCCATCCGAAAACACCTTCGACGGTTGTGAGCAGAATTCCGCTCGGGATCTTGTCCTCAATACCCATTAGGCTTTCCTTCCGGTCATTCCCAGTCCAAGCCGTTGCGGCGCAGGACATAGAAGTAGGCGATGAAGACGGTGATCACGAAGATCACCATCTCCACGACGGCGAACGTTCCCAACTGCTTGTAGGTGATGGCCCACGGGTAGAGGAACACGATTTCGATGTCGAACACGATGAACAGCATGGCGGTGATGTAGTACTTCACCGGGAACCGGCCGCCGCCCACAGGCTGGGGCGTGGGCTGGATGCCACATTCGTAGGAGTCATACTTGGCGCGGTTGTAGCGGGCCGGTCCGATGAGCTTGGTGCTCATGAGCATGGACACCGCGACGAACCCGGTGGCGAGCACCAGCATCCCGACGATGGGGATATATGCATTCACGACTCGTCCTCTTCCCTGTTCATGTGGCCGAACTCAAGCTGCCGGGGCGGCTTTGCACAAGGCGTTGATGATTCTGTCCATGGCATCCCCGTCCCGCTCGTCAGTCAGGTTCGCCAACAATTTCATCACGAACTTCATCAGCGTCTTGTGCGGGAGTCCATACGTGGTGCACAGACTCATGATGCGGGGGTCGCCGATGAGCTTCACGAAGATGGTACCGAGGCGGTAGTACCCGCCCAGGCTTGCCTTCAAAGCGGTGGGGTATCCCTGGAGCGCCTTCTCGGCGGACTGAGTGCCAATCCCTCGGGACTTGGCCTCCGCAATTGCGTCGGCCGCCATCTCAGCGGACTCCATGGCGTAGGCGATGCCTTCGCCGTTGAACGGGTTCACCATGCCGCCGGCGTCACCCACCATCAGGAGCCCACGGCCGTAGTGCGGCTGGCGGTTGAAGGCCATGGGCAGCGCTGCGCCCTGAACCTTGCCCACCATGTTCTCGTCGCGGAAGCCCCACTCCTCGGGAGTGTTCTCGAGCCAGCGCTTCAGGAGCGCCCGGTAATCGGTGGTGCCGAACGCCTTCGAGTTGTTGAGCACGCCCAGTCCGACGTTGCTGGTGCCATCACCCATGCCGAAGATCCAGCCGTAGCCGGGCATCAGCGCGGAGGAGTGTGGTTTGCCCTCCCACAGCTCCAGCCAGGACTCGAGATAGTTGTCGTTCGTGCGCGGGGACGTGTAGTACGTCCGCACAGCCACTCCCATGGGGCGATCGTCGCGCTTCGTCATGCCCATGGACACCGAGAGACGCGACGAGTTGCCGTCGGCGGCCACCACAAGAGGGGCGCGCCAAGTGGCACCGTTCTTGGTGGTGACGCCGGTGATGCGTCCGGAACGGTCATCGAGGACGGCGTCCATGACACGGGCACCCTCCACGAGGGAGGCACCCTGGGACACGGCGTGACGCGCGAGCATGTCGTCGAAATCGGAGCGGGGACGCACCAGCCCGTACGGCGGGAAGTCAGTCAGCTCCGGCCAGTCGAGCTCGAAGGGTTCGGACCGGCCACCGTAGATGCGCAGGCCGCGGTTGTGCAGCCAGCCGTTCTCCTCGGACGTATCGATGCCCAGCTTGGTGAGCGCCCGGGTCGCACGGGGGGTGAGCCCGTCACCACAGACCTTCTCGCGCGGGAAGTGGGACTTCTCGAGCATGACGACGTTCAGGCCACGGCGGGCCAGGTTGGCAGCCGTGGAGGAACCGCCGGGTCCGGCTCCGACGACGATGACGTCGGCTTCACCACCCTCGTCAGCTGTCGCCATGCCATTGGTGGGCTCGGCGTTGCGCATTGGCGCTCCTCACAGGATTTCTCGTTGATCGGAGGCCAGTCTAGGCGGTCCCCAGACCTGATCACCAACCCACCGATCTCTACGTCGGATTCGCCCTTGACAAGCCTGAAAAACGCATATTGGGCACGCCGACCTCACCTTAATCAGTCCTGCCCGGCGGGTGGAGTTGCCGCAATTCCAGCTTCGGGGATGTTTTAGGAGCAAGCCGTCCACTGGGCTATCGTCGCTCGGGTGAGTCTGGACTTCGGCACCAAGCGCATGCGAGCCACCACCGTCGCGATTCCCGACCCCGGGCCTCTGCAGCGGTTCCTGACCGCATCTGGCCCCACGGCCGCCTTCATCCGCAGGGGTGAAGGATTCGTCGCGTTGGGAGAAGCAGCGCGGTTCGAGACGGACTACCCGGATGCGGCTGACGTGTGGTGGGCCGAAGTGGCTGACCACATCGACCATGACTCGGAACTTCCCGGGGCATACGGCACCGGCCCGCTCGCCGTGGGCTCATTCACCTTTGATCCGGATCACTCCGAAGAACGCTCAGTGCTCGTTGTCCCCCAGATGGTGATCGGCAGGCGTGCAGGCCAGTGCTGGATGACCTCCATCGGCGACAGCGCACGATCCCTCACGCTTCCTCCTCTCGGAGAACCGCTGGAGGCGCCGTCGGGATTGCAGCTCCAGCAGCCCTCCATGTCCGAGCGCGTGTGGATGGACATCGTCGGCGAGATCATCCGGCTGATTCGCACCGGCGAGGTGGAGAAGGTGGTGCTCGCGCGGGACCTCCTCATCCAGGCCAACGGCCCCATCGACGCCAGGTGGCTCGTCGATCGGCTGGTGGATCGCTACCCGACATGCTGGACGTACCTGGTGGATGGCCTGGTGGGCGCCACGCCTGAGCTCCTGATCCGGCGCCACGGCGGCCTCGCCACGTCCCGCGTGCTCGCGGGAACCGTGTCACTGGACCCAAAGAACACCAACAGTCTCGTGAAGGCAGCAGAACTCGCCACGTCCTCGAAAGACGTGGCCGAACACGAATTTGCCGTCCAGTCCGTGGCACGCGCGCTGGAGCCCTACTGCTCCGCCATGAACGTTCCCGAGACCCCGTCGGTTCTTCCTCTGCCCAACGTTTTGCACCTCGCCACTGACATCACCGGCGTGACGGACCCGGACTCCAGCTCGCTGGCCCTCGCCGCCGCCCTGCACCCCAGCGCAGCAGTCTGCGGGACCCCCACCTTCGCTGCGCGGGACATGATCAGTGAACTCGAATCCATGGATCGTGGACGCTACGCCGGCCCGGTGGGATGGGTTGATTCACAGGGCGACGGCGAATGGGCCATCGCGTTGCGTGGGGGTCAGATCAAGCAGGAATCCCCCGAATCCATCCAGCTCTACGCCGGTTGTGGTCTCGTGACCGATTCGGACCCCGAAGCAGAGCTTGCAGAAACCAAGGCGAAGTTCCTCCCGATGCTGCAGGCCCTCGGGCTCGCCGACGCCTGAGCGTCGGCCCACGTCCTACGCAACACCCCCGTCGAGAATGCTCGACGCCCGTCCTGACCCTCGTGGCCGGAGAAATACGGCTGCAAGGGTTGGGACGGGCGTCGGGGAACAACGCGGGCGTTGGCGCGCTGAGTGGGGGTCAGCGGCGGCGCTGGACCTTGATCTTGTCCCCTGCTGCCGTCGCACCACCCTTGCGCTTGGCCTTTTCTGCCTCCAGTACCTTCGCCTGTTCCTTCTGCTGCTCCATGAGCGCCTCTCGGTCCATCCCGCTGCGCAGGAAACCGAAGGCGATGGCCGCAATGATGAGCGAGATCCAGGCCGGCCAGCCGAACACGATGGGCAGGGTGACCAGCGCCACCATGTCGATCCCCCGCAGAACGGAGAACATCATGCCCGGTGGGAGTGCGCCGACTCCGGTGGAGACGATGGGGCCGCCGTAGTCTGCGGGCTTCGCGGACACCCAGCGAATCGTGGCGAGGAAACCAGCGAGCGCGGTGATCAGCGCCGACGTCAGGCCGGTGATTGCACTGACCCGGTCCCCACCCAGCACCCCGATGAAGGCGGGCGCCGTCGCGATGCCCCAGATGAGGGCCAGCGCCGCAGGCACGACCATGGTGGCCGTCTTGATCTTGGCCGGGTCGAAGGGGAAGCATCGCTGGAGGCCCTTGGTGCGACTCAGGACGCGCAACGAGTTGCAGAAGCCGATGAGGGCACCCATCAGTACCAGTGCAGAGATGGGCGGATTCAGCTGGGAGATGCCGAGCGCCTGCACGGCGTAGGGAACAACCATGCTGGCCAGCCACAGCGCCAACGGGAAGGGGTTGCGCCAGAGGCGCTGCACGTCGCGCATGATGAGCGCCGTGGTGCCCAGCCCGACGCCGCGGGTCGCCCGCACGTGGCCCTTCCGCTTGGCCTTGTCCTCCACGAGGATGTCCCGGACCAGGGCGAAGTCCATGGCGAAGGCGGCGCCCTGCATGCCCGCGATGAGCGAACTACCGGCCGTCAGTCGCTGACGACGGATGTTGCGGAGCCGCACCTGGGCGATCACTCCCGAGAGCACACCCAACAACAGGCCTGCTCCGGCGACGATCCATGCGAAGTCCACGCTCAATTGCTGCAGTGGCTCGGCCGAGAGCAACCCTGCAGCGATACCGACGAGGGCCAGCAGGGTCGCGATCGCGACTCCACCCACCAGCCACTGGAGCGTCGCGGTGATCCACCGTCGCTCCACGCCCTGTTCCGCGGCGGCAAAGGCAGTCAGTCCCAGTGCTCCGAAACCAGCCGCTGCGGCCCAGACGAGGATGTTGGAGAAGGTGGAGCCGGTCAGCGCGGCGACGATCGAGCCAAAAAGCGCTCCGGCGGCGAAGGCGGCGCCCAGAGCTCCCACGAGCCGTCCCGTGAGGAGGCGTCGCCGGTCGACCGGACCGTCCATGAGCCAGAAGCCCTCGGCCGCCGAGGCGACAATCGGGCCGAACATCCGGCAGGCAACCAGGGTGAACGCCAGGATCGAGGCGACGGCTGCCCACGGCAACAAACTGCGGGCGGCAAGACACTGCTGGGTGTCACAGCCGGACACGGACTGCTGCGCCTGGATGATGGCGCTGATCAGCATGGCACCGATGAGCACCACACCGAAGACCATGACGTAGGCGTCCTGGAATGCCTCCAGGAGGTTGCGGTCCGCGCGCCCACGGCGCCAGTCCTTCATCAGGAGCTTCAGCTGACGTTCGTCGGCCTGCCCAATCTCCCCGAACTTCTCGTCGACTGTGTTCATGCTCGCGGCGCCCCCAGACGCACCTCACGTGCACCGATTGCCTCAAGCAGCGCTGGTTCGTGGCTGGCCAGCACGATGGCCAGACCATCAGCCAGATCAGACTTCAGTCGACGCCCAAGCCATTCGACACCCTCCACGTCGAGCCGCTGCTCGGGCTCGTCGAGCACCAGCAGCCGTCGCGGCCTGACGAAGGCCGTGGCGAGAGCCAGTCGTCGACGCTGTCCTGACGACAGGGTGCTGGGAAGCTGGCTGGCCTGCGGCACCAACTGCACCTCATCCAGCACCTCGTCCACGAGTGCATCCGGATCATGGATGCCATGAGCGCGGGCGAGGAGGTCGAGGTGCTCCACAACCGAGAGGTCGGGGAAGAAGTCAAGGTCATCGATGACCGTGGCCACCATCCGACGGATCTCTGCGCTGGTCTCGCTCATCCGGGTGCCGCACACGGTGATGGAGCCATCATCCGGCCGGTCCGCACCAACGAGACACCGCAGCACGGTGGATTTTCCTGCACCGTTTCGACCCGTGATGGCCACTGCCTCACCGGCATTCACCGTCAGGTCGAATCCCTCGATGATCGTCACCGGTCCATAGGCCTTCTTAAGTTTTTCAACCTTCAGTACCTGTTCGCGTTTAGCCACGGGGCCATTGTCCACCATCGGCCCAATGGACCCCCAATGCAGCCGCGGATGTCGCCCTTCCAGGCGGTAGCGTGATGCCACGATCCCGATGGACACAACAGGAAGAATCCCCATGAGTGGCGCTGCGCACGTTCATCCCGAGGCTGAACTGAAGCCCGGGAAGATGGAACTCCTCTCCCACTGGCTGCCCGGCCAGGAATGGTTCGACAGTGATCCCGCTCAACTCGAGCGCGTCGCAGGCTTCCGATTCGTCGATCCCGATGGAGAGGTGGGGCTCGACTGCATGATCATTGAATCGGCGGGTTCCCTGTTCCACGTCCCCGTCTCGTGGCGTGACGCCCCGCTGGGGGACGGCAGCCTGATCGGCACGCTGGAACATTCCGTGCTGGGCACGCGCTACTGCTACGACGGTCCCAGCGATCCGGTGTACATGACTGAACTGGCACGAGTCATCCGAGAGGCGGATTGTGATGCCGACATCCTCGCCGAGGGATCCGACGAGGTCCGGGACCGCACCATCACCGTCGAGGGCACCGGCTCTGCCAGTGGCGGGGCGTTGTCAGGGATCCCGACAGTCCTGCGCTTGTTGGACGGTCATTGGCCCATCGCGGATGCCCATCTGATCGGCACCTGGCATCCCGACGGGGCGGGACGTCGGGACGTTCTCGCCACGCTCGACTGAGGCACCGTCGGGACTCGTGCTGGGCCGGGTGACGCCGTGAATCGTCAGTGCCCGGGAGCTAGGCTGACCCGCATGGAGAACACACGCGCAACCCTGGGCAAACGACGGACCGAGGTGGCCGCAATGTTCGATGGCGTGGCCAAGCGCTACGACCTGTTGAATGATGTCCTGACGTTCGGGCTGGACCGGGGTTGGCGGCGTCGAACCGTCGAGGCCGTCGCACCTGCGACCGGCGAAAGCGTCCTGGATCTCGCGGCGGGAACCGGAACGTCATCCGCACCCTTTTCTGCAGCAGGTGCGGCCGTGTTCCCCACCGACATCAGCATGGGCATGCTGGGGGTGGGCAAGAAACAGCATCCAGGACTCCATTTCGTCGCGGGCGACGCCCTCCAACTCCCCTATGCCGACGAGTCCTTCGATGCCGTGACCATCTCCTACGGCCTCCGCAACGTGGAGCACACCGTCTCCGCCCTCGAGGAGATGCTTCGCGTGACCAGACCGGGTGGGCGTGTTGTGATCGCAGAGTTCTCCACCCCCACCAATCCGGCATTCCGATGGCTCTACGAACAGGTGGCACTGAGGATCGTGCCCCTGGCCGCGAAGGTCTCCAGCAATCCTGCGGCCTACGGCTACCTGGCAGAGTCCATCCTCGCGTGGCCGAACCAGGACGGCCTCGCAGACGTGATGACCAGCGCAGGGTGGCATCACGTGGAGTGGACCAACCTGGCGGGCGGGATCGTGGCCCTGCACCGCGGCTGGAAGAAGTGATGACGGAGTTCGTCCTTGACGCTTACGCCGCCCGCAGTTGCCCGGTCAAGACACACAATGCCTTCAACCCGACGCTCAGCAAGCCAACCGCTCCGCTGGATGAGTCCCTGCGGGAGTCCTTCGATGGCGGCAAGGATTTCCGCGATGCGACGCTGGAGGACATCGTCCGCCGCAACGCCGGCGTGGTGGACCTCCGCGAACTCGCAGGCGAGACCGGAGGATGGGCCCAGCTCGAAACCGCGTGCGTCGCCGCCATGGACAACGGCGCACCCATCATCATCGGAGGGATCCTCCCCCTGGATCTGGAGTCCCACCGCAGTGGCCGACCCGATCTTCTGGTGCGCGGGGCCGATGCAGTCGACGGACGTCCCGGCTACCTGCCCGTGCGCATCAAGCCCTACCGGGTCCTGGAAAAGCAGATGGGCTGCACCGACCTCGAACATTCCACGATGGCCGATCTGCTCACGCACGTCACCTCGGCGGACCTGAGATACCGCACACGGCGGGAGGGCGCCCTGCTGGAACTGGCACACCATTGGAGGCTTCTGGAGACCTGTGGGCACGCCTCCACCGATCGCCTTGCCGGGGTCATCGGCACGGACAGAATCGCGCAGCACGGCGACGGGCCCGTGGTCGCCTGGGTGCCGCTCGACCTTCGCTTCATCCGCACGTTCTCCCGCACGGCGAGCACAGGTCATCGCCTGCGTTCCGCGTTGGAGCGCTACGACCATGAGCACGGCTTCCGTGTGCACGTCGCGGAACGGGCGGCTGCGCTGGGGGAGAATCCGGATCTGGCACCCGTGGTGCGTCCCATCCGCATCCGCGAGTGCGAATGGTGCGCCTGGTGGGACACCTGTCGCAAGCAGATGGATGACGACGACCTGTCGCTGCGGATCTCCAAGGCACCGCTGGACGTTCGCGAGCTCCAGGCGCTGGTGTCGCTGGGGATCCGCACCGTCCACGAACTCGCAGGGGTGGACGTCGAGGAGCTCCTGCCCACCTACCTCCCTCTGACAACCCATCGGGACCGCTCCGCTGCCCGGCTGCGCCAGGCTGCACGACGTGCCCGCATGCTGGCCGACGGCGTGGCCCTGGAACGCCTCTCGGACGAACCGATCGCCGTGCCACGCGCCGAGGTGGAGATCGACTTCGACATCGAGACCGCCGAGGGTGACATCACCTATTTGTGGGGCGCCCTCGTCACCAACAAGGCGACGGGAGAGCAGTACTTCCACCATGAGAGCTCCTTCGATGCGCTCTCCCCGGACGCAGAAGTGGAACTGGCGGCATCCTTCGCCCGATGGCTGCTGGACATGGTGCGGAGACATCCCGGGCTTCGCGTGTTCCACTACAGCGACTACGAGACCGTCCACATGCGGCGGCTGGCTGAACGCAGCGGTCAACCCGATCTGCTGGCCGCCTGCGATCTGATCCGGGAGCACTTCGTGGACCTCTTCCAGTTCGTGAGGGATTCCATGGTGGCCGTCGACGGCCTCGGTCTGAAGGTGGTCGCGACGTTGGGGGCCGGTTTCGCCTGGCGCGATGAAGAGCCAAACGGCCTCGCCTCACAGACCTGGTACCAGAGCGCACTGGGCTCCCCGGAGCCCGGACAGCGATCTGCCGCCCGCACGCGGGTACTGCAGTACAACGAGGATGACGTCCGAGCCACGTACGCCGTCCGCGAGTGGCTGGCGTCCCTGGACACCTGATCTTTCTTGCCACGTGTCGAGATTCCGCGGTCCGGGTCGCTAAAAGGCGCTCGCACGCACTACCGTCATAGGGTGAGTGACGAGACTGAGAACACCCCATCCAGCGCGGATACCGCCCCATCCAGCGCCCTCGAGACACCCGAGGCGGATGTGCCGCAGTCCGCCGGGACATCAACCGCCGACATCCAGCAGGACTCCGTCGACGACGACACCTTTGCGGCGTTCGGCCTCGATGAGCGTCTCGTTCGCGCCGTCCGTGACCTCGGCTACGAGCACCCCTCCCCCATCCAGGCCGCCACAATCCCGCCACTGCTCGCGGGTCGCGACGTCGTCGGACTCGCCCAGACGGGCACGGGCAAAACAGCCGCCTTCGCGCTACCGATTCTGAGCCAACTCGATCCGAAGCAGAAGACTCCCCAGGCGCTGGTGCTCGCACCGACAAGAGAACTTGCCCTACAGGTCTGCGAGGCCTTCGAAAGCTATTCCGCCAAGATGCCCGGCGTCCGGGTGCTTCCCGTCTACGGCGGACAGGGCTACGGCGTCCAACTGAGTGCGCTGCGCCGTGGTGTCCACGTGGTCGTGGGAACCCCCGGCCGGATCATGGACCATCTCGAGAAGGGCACACTGGACCTCTCCGAGTTGCGGTTCCTCGTGCTCGACGAGGCCGACGAGATGCTCAAGATGGGCTTCGCCGAAGACGTCGAGACAATCCTGGCCGACACCCCTGCCGACAAGCACGTGGCCCTCTTCTCGGCCACCATGCCGCCTCAGATCCGGCGCATCTCCAAAAAGTACCTGGATGACCCGATTGAGGTCACGGTCAAGGCGTCCAAGCAGACCACGCCCAACATCACGCAGCGCTACCTCATGGTGTCCTACCCCCAGAAGGTGGATGCCCTGACCCGCATCCTCGAGGTGGAGAACTTTGAGGGCATGATCGTCTTCGTCCGGACCAAGAATGAGACCGAGACCCTGGCCGAGAAGCTCCGCGCGCGCGGTTTCTCCGCGATGGCCATCAACGGCGACATCGTTCAGGCGCAGCGCGAACGCACCATTGGGCAACTCAGGTCCGGCAAGCTCGACATCCTCGTGGCCACCGACGTGGCGGCCCGCGGCCTCGACGTGGAGCGGATCAGCCACGTCGTCAACTACGACATCCCCACGGACACCGAGTCCTACACGCACCGCATCGGCCGCACCGGCCGCGCTGGTCGCAGCGGTGACGCCATCTCCTTCGTCACACCCCGGGAGCGCCACCTCCTGAGGTCAATCGAGAAGGCGAACAAGAACTCCCTCACCCAGATGCATCTGCCCAGCGTCGATGACGTCAATGCCACCCGGCTCAGCCGCTTCGACGACGACATCTCTGCGGCCCTGGCCTCGGAGAAAGTCGACTTCTTCCGCGACGTCGTTGCCCACTATGTGAACGAGTACAACGTGCCCGAGGTCGACGTCGCAGCCGCGCTGGCCGTGGTACTGCAGGGCGGCCAGCCCCTGCTCCTCGAGCCGGAGCCGGAGCGCCCGCGCTTCCAGGACCGGGATCGCTCCGATCGTGGTCCGCGGGACAGCCAGTCGTCGCGTCGCGATGATGGCGACAGGGATTTCCAGGGCGGGAAGAAGTGGAAGCGCGACGATCGCCCCGGCCGCGATGCCGGCCCCTCCAGGGGTCGCTCTGATGTGGAGTACGCCACCTACCGCATCGCCGTGGGCAAGCGTCAGCGTGTGGAACCACGCCAGATCGTCGGCGCCATCGCCAACGAGGGAGGCCTCGGCCGTCAGGACTTCGGACACATCGACATCCGCATGGACTACTCACTCGTCGAATTGCCCGCACAGTTGCCACCGGGCGCATGGGACAAGCTCCGCTCCACCCGTATCTCCGGACAGCTCATCGAGCTCACGGAGGCCGGCGAGTCCAGCCGCAAGAGCAACAAGGGATTCCACGATGACCGCTGATCGCATGCCACGGTCCAGCAACTGCGGGTGATCCCCGGTCGCACGGCCGGAATTCTCTGGGCGGCGGCCCTCCTTGGGCTGACGGCATGCTCCCCCGGTGCGTCGGTACCGTCGTCACGGTCGATGCCGGCGGCCGCTGACAGCGACGAGATCTGGCAACCCAGCGGCACCATGCCCTGGCACATCCAGTACCAGGGTGAGATGCAAAATCCTGACGTGCCCGTCCACAATCTCGACGGTGTGGGGACGAAGGCTTCACAAGTGGAGGAATTGCACGCCGCCGGGGCGCATGTCATCTGCTACTTCAACGCTGGCGGCTCAGAGACCTTCCGGGATGATTTCGAGTCATTTCCCGCCGATGTCCAGGGCAAGCCGTTGGACGACTGGCCCGGGGAGGCGTGGCTGGACGTCCGCGAGCTGGACGTCTTGGCGCCCATCATGGCCGCGCGCATGGACGAGTGTGCCAAGAAGGGTTTCGATGCCGTCGATCCGGACAACATGAACGGCTTCGCCAACGACACCGGCTTTCCCCTGACGCAGGAGGATGCCCTCATCTACCAGCGTGCGTTGATCGACCTGGCACATGAGCG
>RCNJ01000557.1_pt1 | contig 12578 bp, 10 predicted proteins | sample 2041171 | NCBI WGS metagenome assembly RCNJ01 (sample SAMN09708213, study PRJNA481090) | feces metagenome | biome: feces | host: Pygoscelis adeliae | place: Antarctica: Rookery Lake | collected 2010-03-01 | reverse complement strand
ATTTTCTTTGCAATATTTGTAGGACTAGCAATAACGTTAGTTGGTAAAAAGGCAGATCCTGTTTATAATTTCTTTGATGGTATGGCAGAGATAATGTATAAAATTACAGGTATCGTCATGCAATTTGCACCAATTGGTATCTTAGGTCTCGTTGCTCCAATTGTTGGAGAATATGGTGCGGCGGTTTTATTACCATTATTAAAAGTAATTATTGCGGTTACACTTGCATGTATTGTTCATGCTATTATTGTTTATGCTTCTGCAGTTAAGGTTTTTGCAAATATGAGTCCAATCAAGTTCTTTAAAGGGATTGCACCAGCTGCAGTCGTTGCCTTTAGTACAGCGAGTAGTGCTGGAACTTTACCAATGACACTTAAAAACACGCAAGAAAATCTAGGTGTATCTAAGAAAGTAAGTAGTTTTGTTCTACCATTAGGTGCAACAATTAATATGGATGGAACAGCTATTTATCAAGGTGTTGCAGTAGTGTTTATTGCTCAATTTTACGGGTTAGAATTAGGATTAATCGAATTAGGAACTGTTGTATTAACGACAGTACTTGCATCAATCGGTACAGCGGGGGTTCCAGGAGCTGGAATGATCATGTTAGCAATGGTTTTAAGCTCAATTGGTATGCCACTTGAAGGTATTGCTCTCATTGCTGGTATTGATAGAATTCTGGACATGTTTAGAACAACAGTAAACATTATAGGAGATGCTTCAGCAGCAGTAATCGTTCAAGGTACAGAAGATAAGAGAGAAAAACGTGCTCAAGCAAAAGCAAGTTGATGAGTCTATAATAAAGAGAAAGGCCATGACTACAATAGTCATGGCCTTTTTATTTAGCTGATTTTTTCAGCTTTTTTATCTTCAAACTTTTCAACATTACCGATATGAGAGTTTAATTGCTCAACGATATCGTCTAGTTTTTTAACATCGTTATTTTCTTCTCTTAAGACAATATGTTCTTTCCTAAATTTAGTAGGTGACTCTAATCCACATGAAGCACCTAGCATAAATAGTCCTTCGCGCATTGTCGTGAGGTAGTTAGCTGTACGGAAACGCTTTTCATCAACTGCAACACCAGCTTCAAGATGTGGTAAGTGTGATGTGACACCTACAGGACAAAGATTAGTATGACATTTATGTGCGTTAATACAACCAACAGTATTCATTGCTGCACGAGCTACATAAATTAAGTCAGCACCAAGTGACAATGCTATCGCCATCTTATTAGCTGTTGCAAGCATTCCTGAAGCGATAATTTTGATTTCATCACGAATACCATATTTTCTAAGTGTTTGATCTAGAATTAACAGTCCTGAATTAATTGGTAGACCTAAACTATCTGCCATTTCTTGATAAGTTGCACCAGTACCACCTTCAGCTCCATCAATTGAGATGAAGTCCGGCATTTTACCAGTATCAGCCATGTAACTTGCTAACTCTTCAAATGAATTATGGTCACCTGCAACAACTTTAATTCCGACAGGCTTTTCTATAATATCTTGCCAATGTGTTATCATTTCAAATAAACTTTCTATATCATCAAAGAGTGGGAAGCGGTTTGGACTTTCAACATCTTTACCCATTTCAACTCCTCTTATTTTTGCAATTTCAGGCGAAATTTTTTCTTTTGGAAGTTTACCTCCACGTACTTTAGCACCTTGTGCAAGTTTGATTTCAACTGCTTTAACTTCTTTTTGAGAAGCATTTTTAATTAATGTTTCTTCATGATATTTACCATCTCGACGGGCACCGAATAATCCCGATCCAACTTGGAAAATTAAATCTGCAGATTTTTCTTCAATAACACCTTGTTCAATTAAGCGTCTCATATGAGACATAACGCCTTTACCAAAATAATCTTCGATATCAAAATTAGAACAATTAGGATTTTTAACAATGTAATGTACTAATTTCTCACTTAATTTATCCATAAGTGAAATATCTTTATTTACAACTTCATAAACTTTAGATAAGTGATAAGGAGATATACCACCTTCACCCGTATTCATATAACTTCCACCACTGATGGCAACACCTTGTGATAAGGCTTTTACAGCACTTGCTGATAATGCTCCAAAACTCATTGCTGAAACGCCAATCAGACCTTTAACATGAAATGGGTTTTTGCGCTTAGCACCAAGTGTAATTACATCTTTATCTGCAAGATGCCAAGGTTTAATTTGTACTTGGTTTCTTTTTTCTTTTCTGTTAGTTAATGTTTCATCTAGTATTTGATACGTATATGTTTCAGTTAAACGTCTATTGTTAACGCTTAACTCATCTTTGTTTAAAGGGAATAAAGAATTTGTTAAATAAAAATCTGTTTTAGAAAAATCTTTTTTTGAACCAAAGCCCATTACTGTATTTGCATACTTTCCTGCTTTAGCAATAGTTTCTTGTGTATCTCGATCAATTGGCTTACCATCTTTATCATTTGCAAACCAATATTGTCTCATTTCAGGACCAATCATTTCAAATATATATCGCATTCTACCTAAAATAGGATGCGTTCGTAAAATCGCGTGTTGTGTTTGAAACTTATCTTTAACAAATAAAAGAACTAAAAATATGAAAATTCCGAAAAACAATATATATGGGATCGCTTTTAAAATATCAATGAAAATAGACAGAATACCCACCTCCAAGTTCAATAGTAACAGATTGTGAGTGAAGTTAAAGAAGAAAGCCGGTGTTTTTTCAGTTCATCTCATAAAGGTATCGATATAATGCTTTATCGATATAAGCAAGATTAATTAACCACATAATAATTTATTTTTAAGATAAATAGAACATATTTGGTGGACATGGTAATATAAAGATATGAAATTAACTAATGAAGGAATGAATGTATGCTAAAAAGATTTTTTTCGTATTATAAACCACATAAACGATTATTTATCATTGATTTTACAAGTGCAGTTATTGTAGCGCTTTTAGAATTAGCTTTTCCTGTGGCTGTTCAATGGTTTATTGATGATTTACTTCCAGGAAATAACTGGGATGCTATTATTAAAGTAAGTATAGGTCTATTAGTTATCTATTTATTTAGTTCATTCTTGCAATATGTAGTCACTTATTGGGGGCATAAATTAGGTCTGAATATTGAAACTGATATGCGGGAAGAATTATTTGATCATGTACAAAAACAGAGTTTTAAGTTTTTTGATAATACTAAAACAGGTCGAATTATGAGTCGAATAACGAATGACTTATTTGAAATTGGTGAACTTGCACATCATGGACCAGAAGATTTATTTATTGCCATTATGACATTCTTCGGAGCTTTTGGGATTATGATGACGATTAATGTTCAACTTGCATTAATTATTTTAATTATGGTACCTTTCTTAATCTTCTTTATTTCATATAGTAATATCAAAATGAGTAAAGCATGGGGCGATATGTATGAAAATATTGCTGGTGTTAACGCCCGTGTAGAAGATGCAGTTTCAGGAGCACGCGTTGTGCAATCGTTTACGAATGAAGCGTTTGAGAAGCAACGTTTTGTAGACAACAATGAATTATTTAAAAAGTCTAAATTAGGGGCTTATCGCGTAATGGCATTTGTAAATTCAAATGTGTATATGTTGATGCGTTTGATGACCTTAGTTGTTCTTGTCGTTGGCGCTGGGTTAACTTATAATGAAGTGCTTACTTATGGTGAACTCGTTGCATTTATTTTATTTGTAAATGTGTTAATGAAGCCAATCGAGAAGATGAGTGCGTTACTCGAACTGTATCCAAAAGGAATGGCAGGTTTTAAGCGATTTACTGAAATGTTAGATATAGATCCAGATGTTAAAGACATACCAGATGCTAAAGTTGTTAATGAATTACAAGGTGATATTGCCTTCCGTAATGTATCTTTCGGTTATGAAGACACACAGAAAAAAGTTTTGAATAAGATGGACTTTGATATTAACCAAGGTGAGACAATCGCTTTTGTAGGTCCTTCAGGAGCAGGAAAGACAACAATTTGTTCACTTATTCCACGCTTCTATGATATTAATGAAGGTGTGATTACAATTGACAACATAGATATTCGTCACATGACACTAAGTTCTTTAAGAAGTCATATTGGAATTGTACAACAAGATGTATTTTTATTTACAGGTACATTGCGGGAGAACATTGCTTATGGTAAATTAACCGCAACAGAAGCTGAAATTTATGAAGCGGCCCGACTGGCTCATTTGCATGAATTCATTAGTGACTTACCAAATGGCTATGCCACGCAAGTAGGTGAACGTGGTTTGAAATTGTCAGGTGGCCAGAAACAACGAATTGCAATTGCAAGAATGTTTTTAAAAGATCCATCAATCTTAATATTAGATGAGGCAACATCTGCCTTAGATACTGAAACAGAATCAATGATTCAAAGTGCGTTACTTGAACTTGCTAAGGATCGAACGACATTAATTATTGCGCACCGATTAGCAACGATTAAACATGCAGATAGAATTTTAGTTGTGACAGAAAAGGGAATAGAAGAAGAAGGAACACATGATGAATTGATTAAACAAGGTGGATTATTTGCCCACTTACATGATGTTCAATTGAGATAACAAAATATAGGGAGGGATTTAGATGTTTTTTAAAAGGAAAGGCGAAGAAAATAAAGACGTTGATCAAGCAGTTGACGCTTCATTTGATGAAGCGAGTGATGAGATTAATGAGCAACTAAGCGGCGAGTTATATATTTCACTTGTCGGCGATGTTAATGCGGGAAAGTCTTCAACAATTAACGCTTTATTAGAAGAAGAGTTAGTGACCGTAGGAGCAAGACCTGGTGAGACAGTGGAAGTTAAAGAAATTCGTCATAAAGATAATATTGTTTTTGTGGATACACCAGGATTAGATGATGTTGTGACAGAAAACTCAGCTAAAACACTTGCCTACTATAAAAAATCTGACGTAATACTTTTTTTCTTAAACGCAGCGGGAACGGTATTATCTGAAAATGAGTTAAAGACACTTCATTCAATTGAAAAGAATAATAAAGATATTTTGATTGTTTTAAATAAAATAGACGCAGCAGACGACATACCTTCTTTAGTTGATTATGTAAAAAAACAAACTGAATCTCGTTATCCGGTGATTCCGATATCTTCGCGAACAGGTGAAAACTTAGCTGATTTGCAAGATGCTATTTTAGATATATTAAAGCAGAAGTCTAAGGATTTACTCCTGGGAAAGGAACTAAAGGACAAAAACAGAATCGCAAATAACTGGATTATTTCAGCTGGTGCTGCAGCAACGAGTGTTGGTGCATTACCTGTGCCAGGATCTGATTTTGTTCCTTTGGTAGGAATTCAAGTGAGTTTAATTCTTAAATTATCAAGCCTATATGATCAGCCGATGTCGAAAGCAAATGCAAAAGAGTTAATCATTGCTACGGTTGTAGGAAATGTTGGAAAAGCTGTTTTTAGACAAGTAGTTAAGTTCGTTCCAGGAGCGGGATCAATTGTAGGTGCAAGTGTTGCAGGTGGAGCGACAGTCGCTTTAGGTCATGCGGTTAAATATATTTATGAGCACGATTTAAATTTAAATGTGAAGGAATTAAATAAAATCTATAAAAGTTTTATGAAAAAGTAAAATAAAAATCACCTGTTGAAATTTCAACAGGTGATTTTTTAAAGTAATATTTAATTAGTCGCATATAAGAGTCTAGCTGATTTTAATCTCTCTCTCACAATAATCCCGACATATGCAGCAATAAACGCTTTTATAAATCCACCAATTAGAAACGGTATGAAACCTCCAGCGAATGCTACAGGCCATGAAAGCTCAGCAATAAACTTCAACCAAACTGTACCAAATGTTAAAGTAATAAACATTCCAATAATATTAGCTATAAGTGCATTTTTTAATGTAAAGCTTGTTTTTTCAAGGAAGTATCCCATGAAAAGAGTTGTCGGAATGAATCCAATTAAGAATCCACCTGTTGGTCCAAATAAAATCCCCAGTCCACCTGTAAACTGTGCAAAAACAGGTACACCAATTGCACCAATAATGATATAAAGAATTGCTGAGATTGTCCCATAACGCGAACCTAAAATTGTTGCAGCGAGTCCAATTGCTAGTGTTTGACCAGTAATAGGTACACCAAGTGGCATTGGAATGGCGACTTGAGCTAACACAGCAATAATTGCTGCAAATAATGCTGTGACAATCATCATTCGTAATTTGGTACTAGAGTCAGTGTGTGACATTTTTGTTTGAATCCCCTTTCACATATGTAAACCGTTATAATACCGAGTCTACATACATATAATAAAACATTAAAAGGTCATTGTCAACTCCCATAATAATTAGTAAACAATCGAATGCTTGAAATTATGCGATGTATTTTATTTGACGGACATATAAATAAACAAATAGAGCACTAGAGCTACATAAGAAAATAATAACTGCAAGTGGAGTAGCTGAAAATTCGCCAGCGAGTCCAACTAGCGGAGATACAATTGCTCCGCCAAGAAAAGGAATGAGTCCTAGGAAAGCCGAAGCACTTCCAGCTGATTTACCTTGGGTTTCCATAGCAAGTGAAAAGGCAGTAGGAGAAACAACGCCAACACTTGAAACAACAATGAATAAAGCAAGTGAAATAAATGTTAATGAAAGTTCTTGCCAGACAACAATCGCAAGAAAAATACTTCCGCTAAATGACATTATTACGCCGGCAAATAAAATATTAACTTCTTTAAAGTACCCTGCTAATCTTCCACTTGTTTGAGCACCAATAACAATTCCAATACTATTTAACGCAAAGAAAAATGAGAATTGCTGTGGAGTAACGCCGTATATATTTTGTAAAATAAAGGGTGATCCTGCAATATAGGCAAACATACTCGACATAATAAAAGCTTGTGTAATTGCGATACCCATGAAGAATTTATCTTTTAATAGATTACTAAATGTTTTTAGAACAAGAAAAACACCACTTTCAGCACGGTTTTCTTCTTGTAATGTTTCTGGTAAGAAAAAGAGAACTCCTGCATACATAATAATTCCGATTATGGCTAATATGTAAAAGACACCAACCCAAGTTGTAAAATTTAAGATAATTCCACCAAACACTGGTGCAAGTATCGGGGCGGCTCCGTTAACAAGTGCAAGTGACGCGATAAATTTAGTTAAGTCCTTACCACTATAAAGGTCTCTTGCTGCGGCACGTGCGATAACAATCCCAGCAGCACCAGTAAATCCTTGGAGGAATCTAAAGAAAATAAAAAATGTAATATTAGGACTTAAAGCAATTAAAATAGATGATATGGCAAAGGCTATTAAAGTAAAAGTGAGTGGTTTGCGCCTTCCATGAATATCACTTAAAGGCCCAAAAATTAATTGTCCAAAACCAAGTCCAAGTAATGTCGCGGTTAGACTCATTTGAACTAATGAAGTTGAAGCATTAAGGTCATTTGCTATATTAGGTAAGGCGGGTAGATACATATCCATAGATAAAGGACCGAAAGCTGTAAGTGACCCGAGTATTAAAATAAGAAGGAATTTTGGTGCTGGTATATGTTGATTTCGCAAGCTTAGTACCTCCTAAAAAATTATAACATTATAATCATAGCACGATGAGAATAGAAACAGTATCGATTTGATAAAATGACCTGTATACTTACCCTTAGTAATAATCTTTCAACGTTTTAGAAGTCTTGAGATCTAATACGATAGATTTTAGTTGAAAAAGATTAAAATTATTTTACACTAATAGGAGTTATATTTTTAAAAAAGGGGACAATAAAATGGAAAAGAAAGAATTTCAAGCAGAATCCAAAAGGTTACTTGAGTTAATGATTAATTCGATTTATTCACAAAAAGAAGTGTTTTTAAGAGAATTAATTTCTAACTCAAGTGATGCGATTGATAAGGTTTATTATAAAGCCCTAACAGATGAATCGCTAAACTTTAACCAAGAAGATTATTATATTCAAATAGATGCAGATAAAGAATCACGTACATTAAAAGTAATCGATACAGGAATTGGTATGACAAAAGAAGAATTAGAAGATAATTTAGGAACAATTGCTAAAAGTGGTTCTCAAGCATTTAAGACAGAAAATGAAATGGAAGAAGACTATGATATTATTGGCCAGTTTGGTGTCGGATTTTATGCGGCATTTATGGTGGCAGACGAAGTCACTGTGAGAACAAAAGCTTTAAAGAGCGATGTTGCTTATGAATGGCAATCTGATGGTGCGGAAGGTTATACAATTAAAGAAACAGATAAAGTAACTGTCGGAACTGAAGTTGTTTTGACAATTAAAGAGGATACGGAAGAAGATAATTATACGGAGTATTTAGATGAATATCGTTTAAAAGAAATTATCAAGAAATATTCAGACTTTATTCGTTATCCAATTAAAATGGAAGTAACTAAAAGTCAACCACAAAATGATGAGTCAGAAGAATTAGTTGAATATAAAGAAGAAGAAATCGTTAATAGTATGGTTCCTATCTGGCGCAAAAACCGTTCAGAATTAACAGATGAGGACTATATTAATTTCTATCATGAAAAGAATTACGGATTTGATAAGCCACTTAGATATATTCATACAAGTGTTGATGGAACAATTAGCTATTCAGCGATTCTTTATATTCCTGAAACGATGCCGTTTGATTTTTATTCAAAAGAATATGAAAAAGGCTTAGAGCTTTATGTAAATAGTGTTTTAATTATGGAGAAGAGTCCAGAACTCCTACCAGATTATTTTAGTTTTGTTAAAGGGATGGTCGATTCAGATGATTTATCATTAAATATTTCCCGGGAAATGTTACAACAAGATCGCCAAGTTCAGTTGATCTCTAAAAACATCACTCGTAAAATCAAAACAGAGTTAGAATCAATGTTAAAAAATGAGCGCGACAATTATATTAAGTTTTATGAGACGTTTGGCAGTCAACTTAAATTTGGCGTTTATAGTGATTATGGAATGAATAAAGACACATTAAAAGATCTAATTATGTTTTATTCATCAACAAAAAAGAATTTGGTTACGTTAAATGAGTATGTCGAGCGTATGCCTGAAGACCAAAAGTATATTTACTATGCAATTGGCGAATCAAATGCACGTATTGATGCAATGCCACAAGCAGAAATAGTAAGTGATTCTGGTTACGAAATTCTTTATTTCACAGAAGATGTCGATGAATTTGCGATTAAGATGTTAGAAAAATATAATGATAAAGAATTCCGTTCTGTTTCAAGTAGTGATTTAGGAATTGATTTAGAAGAAGATGAAGCGGCTGATAAAGAAGCAGCTGAAAATAAAGATTTATTTAAAGAAATGAACGAGTTATTAGCTGATAAAGTAAAAGAAGTAAAAGCTTCAACTCGTTTACGTACACATCCTGTTTGTTTCTCATCAGATGGAGAAATCTCAATTGAAATGGAAAAGGTATTACAACAAATGCCTGAAAATCCAGATGTGAAAGCAGAAAAGGTGTTAGAAATTAATGTAAATCATGATGTTTATAAACAATTAAAGACTTCTTTTGAAAAAGAAGACGATACAGAACTTAAATTATATACTGACTTACTTTATAATCAGGCGTTATTAATTGAAGGCTTACCTATAGAAGACCCAGTCGCATTCACGAATAATATTTGGAAGTTAACTAATTAATAAAGTGATATGAAACACACACGATTTAGTGTGTGTTTTTTAATAAAATTATAAACATGGTATTATATAAGGAGACAGGGAAAAGGGGTCATAATCATGATGGAATTTTTATCAAATTACGAACTCTATTTTAAAATTATTCTGGGTAGTTTATTAGGTTTTTTGATTGGCTGGGATAGGACTTCAAAGAATAAACCAGCAGGGCTAAAGACATATATGTACGTTGCTGTTTCAACAACATTAATTACAATTATTTCAATCGAAAGTGTCACTATGTATAGTGACCTACATCCAAATGTTAGAATGGATCCATTGCGATTAGCCGCTCAAATTGTTTCAGGTCTGGGATTCTTAGGTGCAGGTGTTATATTAAAAGATGGCTTAAAAGTAAAAGGCTTAACTTCCGCAGCAATGATTTTCTTTGTTGGTGGGATTGGTATCGGTATTGGTGCAGGTTTTTATGGGGTTGTTATTTGTACGGTTATTGTTACAACAGTTCTATCAGGTGTAGCAAATTATTTTAGAGAGCATGAGATTGGTTCTCATAAACCAAAAAAAGAAAATACCGAAGAGTAATAACGAAGGAAGTATTATTTAACTGTTAGACGTAATAACTGAAAATATTGAATATAAAAATTTGAAGGAGATATTAAATTGTCAGAACGTTTTGCATATGTAATTGTGCTCTGTGGAGCTATTTTATGGGGGACAACTGGAACTGCACAAACGTTCATTCCAGCAACTGTCGATCCAATGATTATTGCTATGTTTAGGTTGGCAATAAGTGGATTTTTACTGTTTTTTATATTACTAATCTTAGGCAGACTGAATTTTAAAGGTTGGCCATGGAGAGCAACAATTTTTACGGCAATTATCTTGGGTTTATTCCAATATTCCTTTTTCACATCTATTCGCTTAACAGGTGTAGCTATAGGAACTGTAGTAACCATTGGAAGTGCACCCTTATTTGCTGGAATATTAGAAGGAATATTCTTAAGAAGAGTACCATCAAGGCAATGGTTTATTGCGACATTTTTTTCGGTTTTAGGAAGCGCTATGTTATTTTTAAATAAAGAGTTACTTATCATTAATACAGTAGGCATAATAGTGGGCCTCGGAGCAGGTTTTTTATTTGCTAGCTATACGTTTATGAGTAAGAAGATTTTAGAAAATGCAGGAGCCATACAAATGGTTGCAGTTGTTTTTTCAATAAGCGCTATTATTTTATCTCCACTCTATTTTTCATTTGAAAAAGAAGGTTTATTCACTACGCAAGGCATTATAGCTATTCTTTACATAGGTATTTTTACAGCAAGCATTGCATATGTTTTATATTCAATAGGTTTGAAAAAAATATCGGTCTCGTCAGCAACGACACTATCACTTGCTGAACCCTTAACAGCTGCATTGTTAGGAGTTTTCGTTGTCGGAGAACATTTAAATATGACTGCATGGATAGGTATTTCATTCTTGATGGGTGGTATTTTAATCATAACCTTAGGTCGTAAGACAATAAAAATTTAAAATATACACCATACATTTAATAAGCCACTTTATTTTAAATCATCTTATTTAAGATAGTTTTTTTATGTGTTTGTTCGTATAATAGATATCATCTGAGGTGATTGAATGAAAAAAGCTAGTCTAATAATCATACATATTATAATTTTATACGTATTTAGCCTTGTTGGTACATTGATTAAAGATTTATTTAATTTAGCTGTACCAGGTAGTGTCGTTGGTCTATTACTATTATTTATATTGTTAATGACAAATATAATAAAGTTAGAATGGATTGAAGATGGGGCTCAATTTTTAATAAGAAATTTAGTGTTCTTTTTTATTCCAGCGACTGTTGGAGTGATGAATTACTTTGACTTGTTTAAAGGGAAAGGAATTTTACTGATTGTTGTTGCTTTAATAAGTACAATTTTAGTGATGGCAACCTCAGGCTTAGTGAGTCAATTTCTAGCTAAAGATAAAGCAGGTGCTGAAAAATGACGTTTTTATTAGGAGTCTTCTTTATACTTTTGACGATTACTGTTTTTATATTTGCGAAATGGCTGTATAAAAAAGTTTATACACCTTTATTATTACCACTGACTGTCGCAACGGTGATAATCATTACTTTCTTATCGATATTTAAGATTGATTTTAATACGTATATGGTTGGTGGCGAATGGATTAGTCAATTATTAGGACCAGCCGTAGTTGCTTTGGCTTATCCCCTTTATCAACAAAGAGAGAGGTTGAAAAGTTTACTAATCCCCTTAGTTATCGGTACATTTATCGGGGCAGTTGTTGGCATTGTATCAGGATTATTACTGACAAAATGGTTAGGGTTTAGTGAAGAAATTATTTATGCTGTGGCACCAAAATCAGTAACGACACCTGTCGCAATGGAAATCACAGAAGGTTTAGGTGGTATCGTTTCTTTAGCCGCAGTCTTTGTCATGGTTGCGGGAATTGGTGGCGTGATGATGAGTAAGTATATATATCAGGTTTTTGGTTTAGATACTCATATTGGCCGCGGTGTTGGTATGGGCGCAGCATCACATGGAATTGGGACTTCTAAAGCATTAGAAAGTGGAGAGTTAGAAGGATCGCTTAGTTCAATTGCGATGATTTTAAGTGCAGTATTTGTTTCGTTTTTAATGCCTTTTATGATAGCTTTATTTATATAAAAAATCTGCTTAAGAATTAAATTCTTAAGCAGATTTTTTAATGGCGTTTTTGTAACCAAAGTACACCTGATTTTGTAATACGTGGTAGTAATCCTGTAAGTGGTTGTGAAAACATATTAGCAAAACCATCTGATTTACCAAGTGATCCAAGTGTTCCTCTAAGCTTGATTTCTTTTGGTTTTCGCGGTTCTATATTTCTAACAATATCACTAAGAATAATTGCTAACTGCTCACCTTGTTGGCCAGCTAATTG